>Ga0207126_1068_pt1 | contig 23546 bp, 24 predicted proteins | sample Alteio_BWMinHeat_20_FD_153586 | JGI IMG/M metagenome (GOLD analysis project Ga0207126, IMG submission 153586) | Enriched cells from forest soil in Barre Woods Harvard Forest LTER site, Petersham, Massachusetts, United States -... | ecosystem: Environmental > Terrestrial > Soil > Temperate forest >...
GTTAACGTCGTCTTACCATGATCCACGTGACCAATGGTACCGATGTTTACGTGTGGCTTTGTTCGTACAAATTGCCCTTTATTTCCTGCCATGTCTTTCTCCTCCGCAACCGGAATTCAAATTGTTACTGTTTAAAAAAAATTACATGCTGCGTGCTTGCCCAGAATAGGAATCGGACCTACGACCCCTTGCTTACCATGCAAGTGCTCTACCACTGAGCTATCTGGGCTTTTTAGCCTTCAGAGGTGCTTGCAAAATTCCGACTTGGGCCAAAATTCGCCAAAATCATTCAATTTTGTCTCCAATGGAATTTTGCAAGAACCTCTTCAATTTTGCAAAAGGCTTTGCTCACACAGCCTGCTGAAATTGCGTGTAATAGGTTGTAGTGTATCGCTTTTGCTCAATAATTGCAATAGCTTTTTACTGCTACCCCTCGCAAGCTCGGGGCAGCAGTAATCAAATCACTCAACAAAGCTGCGTATATATCACTCACGTTTATGCGTTAAAACACATCATTCCAAAAAGGTATTCTCTATTTTTGCCGGTACACAATCCGGGCCTTCGTCAAATCGTAGGGGGACATTTCAACGGTCACCACATCGCCCACCAATACACGAATATTCTTCACGCGCATTTTGCCACAAAGATAGGCAGTCACGCGCACTCCATTTTGTAAAAGCACTCGAAAGGTCATGCCCGGCAGCAGCTCTTCTACCTTACCATCTAGCTGAATCGTATCTTCTTGTTTTGCCATAAAATAGCTGAATTAAAGCATGAATTGCCAATATCTGTCAAGAGAATTCACATCATGTGCCATTTTTCTGCGGGAAAAATTGCACATGACGAAAATAACGAAATCTGATATTTGTAGCACTATGACAGGAGCAATACTTATGGCATTTTCATTAACTACCACGGCCTTTGAGGCCGGGGGCACAATTCCGCCCGCATATACCTGCGATGGAGAGGACCGCTCACCCGCTCTTGAGTGGACATCGGCCCCACAAGGCACAAAAAGCTTTGCGTTAATTATGGACGATCCAGATGCCCCACGAGGCGTGTGGGTGCATTGGGTGGCATATAATATCCCCTCTACTATTTCTAAATTGCCAAGCAATATCGAAAAAGTTGTAAAGACCTCGAGCGGTATGCAGCAAGGCAATACCGATTTTCAAAAAGTGGGCTATTATGGTCCATGTCCACCTAAAGGCCCTCCACACCGTTATTTCTTTACGCTCTATGCACTCGATACTACGCTCAACTTAAGCGGTCAAAATATTACAAAAAAAGACCTTGAAGCAGCTATGCAAGGGCATATACTTGCAAAGTGTCAGCTTATGGGCAAATACGGAAGGACTTGAAGTCATGGATTTAAGCCAAATTGGATATACACTCTGCATGAACCTAGTCCTCGTCACACTCCTCATGATAGTCAGCTATTTTTTCTATCTTGTAGAGCGTAAAGGGGCTATTTTCGACATCGCATGGGCCGGTGGTTTTATGATTACAACCATCGTCTCTTTTCTTGAACTCGATGGATATTTTTGGCGAAAAACGCTTCTCTTTTTTCTCGTGATTCTGTGGTCGTGCCGATTGGGAAGTGTCTTCTTTCGCCGCTACTTAGAAAAGGAAGAAGAGGGTAGATTTGCCGCAGTACGAGATTATTTCCATGCACCCCAAGAATGGAAATTTTTTCTCCTGTTTTTATTACAAGGCGTTGCCATTGTTGTGCTCTCATGGCCCTTTCAGCTTATCGCCTCCAACCCTTCTTTGACCTTTTCTGCCCTCGAATATTGGGCAATCCTTATTTGGATCATTGGGTATATTGGAGAGATCATAGCTGATACACAGCTGAGAGAATTTAAAATGGAACCGGCCAATAAGAATAAAGTATGTACAACAGGGCTATGGCGCTTCAGCAGACACCCAAATTACTTTTTCGAATGGATAATCTGGATAGCATTTTTCTTACTCGCATTTGATGCTCCTGCCGGATTTACAGCTATCATCAGCCCAATTCTTATGTTTTGGCTTCTCAGAAAAGTGTCAGGCATACAAGCCGCAGAAGAAATTGCCGTCAGAACTATAGGCCAAGAATATGTGAACTACCAAAAAAGCACCAATGCTTTTTTCCCGTGGTTTCCCAAATGAGGGATATCATCATGTCATAACCCGTTGGGTTATGACATGATGATACAAAAATGTTTATAATCCCAGTTGCACGAGATCATGCATTTTCAAAATTCCCACGACCTTTCCCTCTTCGAGTACGGGAAGAACAGTAATGAGAGACGCAGGATTTGCTTCCATGAACTTAAGAGCATCAAAGGCGAGTGCATGAGCAGCAATCGAGCGAGGAGTGTTTGTCATCAGCTCATGCAGATGCATGTGGAGCACCTTTGCCCCATACTTTTCTAAGCTGCGGCGTAAATCCCCATCCGTAAAAATGCCCTTGAGGTGATACGCCTCATCAACCACAATAAGGGCGCCACAGCGCTTGCTGGAATATTCAGGCAGTACATTCATGAGCATATGTGTAGGGCTACAGTAAGGCACGCCAGCACCAGTAATCATCACATCGCTCACACGCATAGTAAGGCGCTTTCCAAGCCTTCCAGCAGGGTGATTTTGTGCAAAATCATCAATAGAAAAACGCTTGACATGCATCAAAGAGATAGCTAAGAGATCTCCAAAGACAAGCTGCACAAGGGTAGAAGTAGTCGGTACTAAATCAAAGGGACAAAGCTCTCGAGCCACAGGCAGCATCACTTTCATGTCACACATTTTACCAAGGCGACTCTCTGCATTAGAGACCACAGCGATCATAAAAACGCCTCTACTACGCATAGTAAGACATAGCTGGATGAGCTCATCAGTTTCGCCACTTTTGCTGAGAAACAGCACCGTATCCCCTTTTGAGACAACCCCTACATCACCATGAAGGGCATCAAGTGGAGGCAAAAAAAGTGCTTTTGTACCGGAAGAGGAGAGCGTTGCGGCGATTTTTTTTGCAATAATACCACTCTTACCAACACCTGTAAGAAACAAGGCTCCCTTACTTTGCACAAGATGCTCAATGACAGCACGCACTGCCTCAGGATCAAAGGCATCAAAAAAGGTATTGAGATGACTGCGCATCTCTTGTAAAAGCGTCGCTACGACATCGCTTTTCTGATCTATGGCATGTGTTAATGCCTGCTCGATATTATTCATGTGTTGTATCCGTCATTTCATAAAGCTTATCTGTCATAATGTTTTCCTTTGGTTGGAGAGGCTGTACAATCTTACTGTACAATCCAGTGGCGTCAACTTAAAGAAACTTGTAATCAATCAGGACGCCGACGCGGTAGCGTCGGAAGCTCATTAGCCCCGCGTGACCGAAGATCGTGCGCTAATAGCGCACGATCGAGGGAACGTGGGGTTATGGAGCATAAATAAAAACAGAGCTGCGGTAGCAGCGACACTCAGAAATGTATGTGCATTATGTCAAACACAAATGGGTATCGCTGCCGAAATGGGTGTCGCTGCTGCCGCAGCTCTCTTGTTTTTTAATCGTTTCATTAACCCCACGTTTCGCCGGCCGTAGCGCGAGCGCGCTACGGCCGCGCTCCACGCGGGGCTAGAGCGGCAAATTTCGCCACTACCGTGGCGAGGTCCTGATCGGTTACAAGTTTCTTTAAGTTGACACCATTGCTGTACAATTCTGAGCCAAGTCCATGCCCTTTACTATAGCACATCCAGGGATAATATGGCTACCTAAGGGACCGTATAGCTATTTTTGTCATGTGCAATTTTTCTGAAGAAAAATTGCACATGACAACTTTTCCTAAACAGTATATAGAAAAAGAACATATGACAAAAGCAGACATTGCAATTGCTCGGGGTGACGGCATTGGGCCAGAGATTATGGCTGCAACGCTTGCCATCCTCGAGGCCGCACAGGCAAATATCACTCTTCACGAAATAGAGATCGGACAAAATGTCTATCTGAAAGGCTTTCAAAATGGCATTGATCCCAAAAGTTGGGATATTATTCATGCCACACAAGCCTTTCTGAAAGCCCCTGTAACTACACCACAAGGCGGCGGCTTTCGTAGCTTGAATGTTGCTATTCGAGCAGCGCTTGGCCTCTATGCCAACATTCGCCCTTGCATTGCCTATGACCCCTTTGTGGACACAAAATATCCTGGCATGGATGTTGTCGTCATCCGCGAAAATGAAGAAGACCTGTATACCGGAGTTGAGTATCGCCACACTCAAGACTGCTACCACGCCATCAAAATGACCACAAGGCAAGGATGCGAGAAAATCATTCGCTATGCCTTCGAATATGCACGGCAAAATAATCGAAAAAAAGTCACATGCTTTACCAAAGACAATATTCTTAAAATGACTGATGGCCTCTTTCACGCCATCTACGATGCCTGCGCCAAAGAATATCCCGAAATTGAGCATGAACACTGGATCATCGATATTGGCGCTGCAAAACTGACGGACACCCCTCAAAATTTTGATGTGATTGTGCTGTCCAACCTCTATGGCGACATCCTCTCAGATATTACCGCACAGATCGCCGGATCGGTAGGCCTCGCAGGATCGGCCAACATTGGAGAGAGAGGTGCTATGTTTGAGGCCATCCATGGATCAGCACCTCGCCGCGCAGGACAAAATCTGGCCAACCCTTCAGGGCTTATCATGGCAGCTATCATGCTCCTTGAATACCTCGACGATATCGATACCGCTACCCTCATCCACAATGCCTGGCTCAAAACCATTGAAGAAGGCATTCATACCTACGATATCTTTGAAGAGGGAAAAAGTAGTATAAAGGTTGGCACCAAGGAATTTGCGCACGCAGTCATTTCCCGCCTTGGAAAAATGCCTGAAAAGCTCGCCTCTGCCAAGAAATCGAAAGGTATCATACGCATTAAGGAAGGGGCACATCTCACACCGCCCCACGAAACAAAACGCTTGGTTGGTGCCGATATATACATCGATGCCTCTGAAATACCCCTAGAGGGCTGCATTAGAGCAGCGCAAGCGGTACGTGCAGAGGTTACCTTTATTGCAAATCGAGGCCTTGTGTTGTATCCTCATGCAGCCCATCTGCGCTCGGTTACTATAAATCAAGAGATGAAAGCCCACTTTCGCTGCCGATTCCTCGCCAAAGGAGATACTGATTTTACTCCAAAAGATATTATTTCCCTCCAAGAAAAGATCATCTCTCAGGGCTTGGATGTGACCAAGTATGAAGGACTCTATACGTTTGGAGAAAAACCCGGATTCCGTGAAACACCATAACATATGAATAAATACGTGAAAATTATTAAACCAGGCATTATTGCCGGCAACCTGTTGACGGGACAAGCAGGGTTTATACTTGCCTCTACGGGGCATGTTGACATAGGGCTTTTATGCATGACGCTGCTTGGCCTCGCCTTGGTTATTGCGGGCGCCTGTGCCCTGAATCAGTATACTGATAAGGCCATCGATGCGAAAATGGCTCGCACCAAAACAAGACCACTTGTCACTGGAACCCTTTCAGATAAGCAGGCGTGCATCATAGGCGTGCTCTGTATGATTCTAGGCAGCGCTGTGCTGCTCTTCTCTACCAACGTCCTTACGACATGTATTGCAGGTGCAGCTTTTTTGATGTACGTGGTCCTCTACGGTATGCTCAAGCCACGCACGCGGCATGCAACGCTTGTTGGCAGCATTGCAGGAGCACTCCCTCCTGTTATTGGATACACAGCTATAGCAAATACTATTGATATTGAATGCATACTTTTATTTTTAAGTATTATGTTTTGGCAGATGCCTCATTTTTTTGCAATTGCCATGTATCGACTGGCTGATTATAAGGCCGCATCCATACCAGTGCTGCCTCTCTCAAAAGGCATATATGCCACGAAAGTGCAGTCGCTTATGTACATCATTGCATTTACAGTAGTCACCTGTATGCTGACCCTTTTGGGCTATACCAGCATGACATTTGTTGCGGCTACGATATGCCTTGGCTCCGTGTGGCTATGGCTGGCACTACAAGGCTTTGGGACAGAAAATAATCAGGCGTGGGCACGTAGCATGTTTCGATTTTCCTTAGTAGTAGTGGTGGGAATATGTACGCTACTGCCCTTCGCAAGCTCTACGCAATAGCACTTTCAATTTGATTCAATATTCCTATAGCTCGTTGATTTTGTGAAAACTCATTTTTTAAACTTTGAATAACAACTTTTATTCCAGCCATAGGCATTCCTTTCATTGTAGCCATTTCCCCTAAATACCCTCGTACGACTTCTATATCTGCATTTTCTAATCTAAGGAGTGTGCGCAATGCATCGAGATCAGAGTGAAAGAGATGCAACCATGATGATCCTGGGAACAGCCTTCGCCCCTCATGCTGCTCGAAAAATGATAATTGCGCGGGTGAAATATTCATCAGTTTTTTGTAAAAAGCATCAGTAGCCTCATGTTGCGCAAGAAGCAATAAATGATTAGCTACTTGTTGCAGTGTTGTATCTCTTTGCAGCCCTCCCCTATGTATTGTATGTGTTTTTAGTCCTGCACGGCGACGAGCCTGTCGCTCTGCCCTGCGCTGCTCTCCCGTTAACGAAATTATGGGCGGCATTTCGTTCGCACTACATACTACTCATAAAATATACTCCATATTTTTAATATAACATATTACACTGCTTAAGTATACCAAATAAAGAGTATTTAAAAATAGTGAAGAAATGATCGCAAATAATAATTTGATCTTCCTAGGCAATAGCCTAGGAAGGATTGTGAGAATACAGCTGCTCGCTTATTGATTTTGCTTAGCAATGAATGGTGGGTGGGTTAAGAGAGAAGGAAACCGGGCCTCAATTTCGGTTATCTGCGTCAGCCCATTGACTACCATACCCACCTCTTGCGATTCCCTCACTGCTTCAGGATTATCTCTAAGTGCTTTTACCAATGCCTGTGTGCGTTCTGACAATAACTGCTCTAGCGATGCAAAGTTTGTAACAGAGGGTGTTGCTGTGGTAGATGTACTACCTGTGGTAGATGCACTACCCGATGATGACGAAGATATTGAAAATGACATAATTTTTTCTCCTTATGTTTTATATTGTTTAATACAATAATAGAAATTAAAAATATAATTTCTTTGTAATGAAGTATACCATGTCGTGCATTTGATTGTCACGATTAAAATTACTGTTTTACTTTCTAAGTCAGTGTTGTGCATATATGAGGTTATGTACTATAATCACATAGTATGCATCGTTCCTATGGGACATATCCTGATCCTGCCATGGGTCGGCTACTGCTTGCTAAAATCCGGACAAATGCAGAGGTTGCATCGGAGTTAAAAACCAATTAAAAAATATATGACTGCTATTATCACCTCCCCTCTATTTCTTCAACACTGCTCGCCTTCTACACATCCAGAGTGTAAAGAGAGGATTACTGCCATTTGTGAAGCGCTCAAAGAGGCAAAACTCTTCGAGCAATACCTCATCCCCCCTCGCTACGCATCCGAAGAGGAGCTTATGCTCTGTCACAATCAGCCATACATTGACCTCGTGAAAAAAGAAGCTGCCGAGCTACACGCAAGGCCTGCGTTTTTATCCACTGGGGATGTGCTCATCAATCAGCATTCATTTGATATCGCTCGCCTTGCCGCAGGGGCAGTGCTCACAGCGTGCGATGCTGTTATGGAAAAACGGGCTCAAAATGCTTTCTGTGTGGTGCGCCCTCCTGGCCATCATGCCTGTACAAGCCGTGGAATGGGGTTTTGCATTTTTAACAATGTTGCCATTGGAGCGCGCTATGTACAAAAGCGCTACGGCATAGAGCGAGTACTCATTGTGGACTTCGATGTACACCATGGCAATGGTACCCAAGAGATTTTCAATAACGACCCTTCTGTCTTTTATTTTAGCACCCATGATAAAGATAACTACCCTGGTACCGGACATGAGCATGAACGCGGACTTGGACAAGCTATTGGAACCAAAATGAATGTACCCTTTTCTAATGGCCCTCATGCGCGAGATACCATCTACAATGCCTTTACGACCCTTGCTACTGCCATGAAAGCCTTCTCGCCACAGTTTGTGTTTATTTCTGCAGGCTTTGATGCCCACAAAGAGGATCCTTTAGGCAGGTCTTGTCTTACTGAAGAGGATTTTTTTGCCCTCACAAAGGCCATACGAGACATAGCGCATACGTATGCTCAAGATAGACTTGTATCTGTATTAGAAGGCGGCTATAACCTCTCTGCCCTTGCCCGCTCTGCTGTCCAACACGTGCGTGCGCTACAGGGATGAAACGGTTAATTCACGCCAGACAGAAACAAAATGCTTATCTCCATTGACATCAGCCACAATATTATCCCAACTAGAAGCAATAAGCGTCATAGAGTTAATGGGAAGCTCTGGAGCCTCGTGAGCAAGCACTGCCCGGATAGTCGCTGCATCATGCCGCTGTAATAACAATGGCTGGGCGCTCACACATTGCCACACGAGAGCCAGGCACATGGTGCAGAAAAGTGCGTAAAACTTTTTCATTGGTCAATCGTCTCACAATTTGTGAGACTTTTTCCTTTTTATTTTATAAAATTTATTTAAACTATCACCATTGGATTACGATCACTGGCAAAACGCCTCTGCAGCCAGCTGGGATAGGTGTCGGGTATGCGGCTGACAGCATCGAGTTGTTTCATTTCATCGACAGTAAGATGCCATCCTACAGCACCAAGATTATCTCTAAGCTGCTGTGCATTTCTTGCTCCAATAATAACACTCGACACTGCCGGACGTTGTAAAAGCCAATTGAGAGCTACCTGTGGCACTGTTTTTGCACGTGCGGCTGCTATTTTTTCAAGCACATCTTGAATCGTATAAAACCTTTCCATATCGATGGGAAGAAATGACTCTGCTCCTGGCACCAATCTCGTCTCGGCAGGCGGTGGGGTGCCTCGTTTGTATTTACCCGAAAGCAGGCCAAATGCAAGCGGACTCCAGATTAACGATCCTATTTTTTGATCTACAGCAAATGGTATAAGCTCCATTTCCAGGTCTCGGCCAAGAAGCGAATAATATACCTGTTGGGAGATGAACGACTGATAGCCTTTTTTTGCAGCAATGCTCTTCGCTTTCATCGACTGCCAGGCAGTAAAGTTGGAGCTACCGATGTAGCGCACCTTGCCATCGCGGATGAGTTGATCAAATGCCTCTAAAGTCTCTTCAAGCGGTGTCAGCGCATCAAAACAATGCGCCTGATAGAGATCGATATAGTCCGTATTCAGTCGTTTGAGACTCTCTTCACAGGCCTTAATAATATGCCGTCTTGAAAGGCCGATATCATGGATTTCAGGTCCCATTTGGAAAAACACTTTTGTTGCAATGAGAACCTTATCACGCCTCTCTTTTCCAATTGCCTGCCCAAGAACAGTTTCTGCCTGTCCGAGAGAATACTCATCAGCAGTATCAAAAAGATTGACACCTGCCTCAATACAAATATCAACAAGCTCACGAGCCTCTGCAACTTGCGTCTTTCCGATATGCTGTGTGTCTTCACTGCCACCAAATGTCCATGTCCCTAAGCTCAGCGCCGACACCTGCAACCCAGATTTTCCTAAAAAACGATATTCCATAAATACCTTCTTATTTGCACTCACAGCTATTGCTAGGGCATTTTATTTTATCAATGCTCATTTCAAAATACACTAATTTTTGCATAGCCTTATTAAAGTGCTTAGTACGGGGAAGTTTTTTTGGATTGCCACCCTTCCTTCGATAAATGCAATGACTGTGCATATAGTGTATATATTTGCGCACTTCTTTCTTTTTGGAACCAATTAAGATAGTATATTGAGGTGTTTGCGGGGTTTTGTGCCACCGCTTCAGTTCATTCAAACTTTCGACGTAACACAGTTTTTTTGTTCTTGAAAAAATAGATCTCCAATGAGGTGAAGGCGATTCCAATTCATCAATAAAATTGTGTAGTAATGAGTTCATACAAAACGCACCCTCACTTATAATTTCATTATTTTTTTTATGATCTGGCCAATTCCATGAATACTCTTGTGGACTTGCAGAAGACATAATAAGTATCCCACATCTTTTAAAGAAGAGTTTACGACAATTGCGGGCAATCTGCGGACTGTTTTTACGCTCAAGTTGAAATGACTCAATTGTCGGTTCATGAGCAGAAGGCAAAGGCGCCAGAGGATACCGCGGATCTCTATTACAACAATCTAATAAAACAAGAGACAAGGCTGCTCTTTTTTTTAAAACCTTTTCGATTATAGGTGATGAATCTATGAGAGCATCGTCAAATGCCATGCATGGCCAGATTAATTGAGTATTTTTATTCCTAGTACCATGCCCAATATAACAAAAAATCACTACATCATCACGTGCCACATGTGATTTTTTAAGCCATTGTTCTAGACAGGCACTCGTCAAGGTTTCCTCGAGACTTGTAATCTTGGTAACATAAAATGGAACTTTGCACATTTCAGCTACGTAAGAAAAAACTTCTTCTATGTTTTTGCAATTTCTTTTTGCGCTATTTCCAATAGTTTTATCATTTGCATCACTAGCAAGAAAAAGGTGTATTGCTTTCGCTGAAATGTGATTTGGAGTACACAATAAAACCGATAGTAAAATTAAAAAAAATCGCATATATTCAACCCTCATTTTTCCTGTTTATGTATGTTTTATCTAATTTCTTATGCACTCGTTTCAATTTAAAGTATTGTTTTACACAATGTTGTACGGCCTTTTTTACAGGTATACACCAGCATGCATGATGTCGATCTATATGTTTTCGCATAATTTCCTTCATCGTATCTTTGCTAATTGCATATTTTAATATGGAAAAAGGATATCCAGCCCGGGAGTCCTTATGAGGGTAGAATATTGCGGTTGTTATTAGCATAGGCTTTTTATTATTTTGGTTTACTTCTTGCTTGATGGTAATATCAAGAGACACATCAGGGAATCTCAGGGGAGAGCGTGATTTTTGATTTAATGAATAGTGGGCGGTCATTTCGCATCTTCGCGATGGTTTAATACGAAATGAAGATGGTACGCCTTTCTTACTTGCAGCGTACAATAGACCTCTCCTTTTATGAGCACTTCGATCATATCGATATACATTCTCTAATATGTTGTTTATTGGATTGTACCAAATAGAGGAAGAGCTAACTTGCTTCTTATGTATTTTCAATCTTTTCTGTTTACCTTTCGTAAAACCTATAGTTATCAATTTCTGATCAATTATGAAAGATACATTTCCTTCAAAAGGCCCTTCATGCCACTTCAAGTTGTAGATTGGTACATATTTGTGAGCTGCTATTGAAGGAACAGGAGGACTCACCCGCCCGGCTTGCAGCTTTACCTCAAGTGGAAGAAGGTGTGGATACGATAACAGGTAAATTTTATAAGAGGATAGAAAATAATAACCAAGGGGCTGCACTGTAACATGTGGAGAGTGCGGTCTTGCATCCAAAGAAGACAAAATGCCACTCAATAAAACCATGAAAGCCATGGCAAACAGCTTCATTTTTATAATACGCATATGCATACTCCTTATTTACCCATACACGGTAGCACATCGTTTTTTCACTTGTCAACTGGCTTATATCGCTTGTATCGCCTTTATAATAGCCTCCTTGTCATTAACAGGCTTTTGACATACTCCTTCGCGGCATACACTCACTGTTGTGGTATCGGACAGTGAACGCAGATCTGGCACGTGCTTGAGAGCAGCAGGATAGGGCTGATTTTTTTTCTGGAATATGGTGCAGTAATGGGGAATGACTTTATGTGCTAACGCATCCACAATATCGTCATACCAAGAATTATTCTCATCTAAGGCAATAATAATACTTGCTTTTTTCGTGTCATAATAGCGCTCCAGCACCTTAATATGGTAGCAATAACCAAGTGGATAGGCATCCATGTAGCGTTTTGCAGCTTTCATAATGTCTTCTGCTTGGGTAAGATAGGTTTTTTCATTGGTAATCTGATACAGACGGAGAAGATTTTCGGTGTGCACAGCATTGCCAGAAGGCTCAGCGCCATCTGAAAAATGGCATTTTCGAATAAGAAGCTCCTCATCCTGGCCATCGGTTGCAAAAAATGCCCCATTGGTAGCCTTAAACTCATTTTCGAGCACCTCGGCAAGCTCTATTGCCCAAGAAAGCCATTCATAGCCACAGTTAGTTTCAAACAGGGAAAGCAGCCCTGAAATCAAAAATGCATAGTCATCTAAGGTGCCTCGATAGCGCACCTCCGCATCACAGAAACGACGATAGAGCACTCCATCCTTCCATAGATGGCTACGTATAAAGCGTGCTGCTTTGATAGCAGCATCGGTATAGCGCGTATTTTTAAAACAAAAACCGGCCATAGCAATGGCATGGATCATCATGCCATTCCAACAGGTAATAATTTTCTCATCTCTGAGCGGACGCTCTTTGCCTGCACGTACCTTGAACAAAAATTGCCGTGCCTTTTCTAATTTTTTGGCACACTCTGCAACATCTAGCTCATGCTCCTGGGCAAATTCTTCGAGCGGCGTCGCAATAAATGGTATGGATCTGCCTTCAAAATTCCCCTCTTCGGTAATGCTGTAAAAATCACAAAAAAGCTGCCCTTCTTCTTTTCCTATAGCGCTGATGACTTCTTCAGATCTGAGCGTATAAAAAAGCCCCTCTACACCATTGCTGTCGGCATCCTCAGCCGAATAAAAGCCCCCATTTTCAGCTGTCATGTCACGAAGTACATACTCTACAATTTCTTCTGTAACCTTTTTATAAAAATCGCGGCCAGTAACTCGCCAGGCATCGAGATAGGCAGTAATCATCAAGGCATTGTCGTAGAGCATTTTTTCAAAGTGTGGAATCTCCCATCGCTCATCTATAGAATACCTTGAAAACCCGCCCCCAATATGATCATAAATACCGCCTCTATACATCATTTCTAAGGTCTTTTCTACCAAAAACAGCGCTCGCACTTCTTGTGTTTTTAAAAAATAATTTAATAAAAAATTCACATGATAGCCGAGCGGGAATTTTGGTGGTCCCCGCATACCGCCATAAACTGGATCTGAGATTTTAAATAAAATTTCCGCTGTGGTGCTGATAAGGGCTTCTTGAGGCAGTTCATCTCCTTGTGTATGGACCTTTGATCGCAGAATATTCACAATTTTTTCAGATTGCGATACAAGCCGCTCGCGATCATCACCTTGCCAAATTTCCTGAATTTTCTTTGAAAGCTCAATAACACCCATAAGGCCATGAGAGGTATTTTTTGGCAAATAAGTTGCTGCAAATATAGGTTTAAGATCTGGTGTAAGAATAAGGTTAAGGGGCCAGCCAGCAGAGCCGACAATCATGGCTTGCGCAAATTCCATATATATCGCATCCACTTCTGGAAGCTCTTCGCGATCAATTTTTATGGGCACGAAGATATCATTCAAAATGGCCGCCACTTGTGTATCTTCAAAGGATTCTTCTTCCATTACATGGCACCAATGACATGTAGCATACCCAATGGAGAGAAAGATAGGCTTGTCAAGCTTGCGTGCCATTTGAAACGCCTCCTGCCCCCATGGATACCAATCCACAGGATTATGTGCATGTTGCTGTAAATAGGGCGATTTTTCTTGTATAAGCCTATTGGTAAAGGCATGTTCTTTTGCTGTCATAGATGATCCTCCGTAGTTTTTTCTTCGAATACCATAAAAAAATTTATTTTACAATAGAGGAAGCTCTTACTGCCAATAGCGTGTCCTAAATTTCATTGCGAAATATGTCAAAGCGCTGTATAACAGGAGCAAAGGAGGTGCTATTATGCCACTCATACCTATGCGGCCACTGCTTGATTTTGCGGCGGCAAAAAATTTTGGCGTCTGCGCCCTGAATGTGAATAATATGGAACAAATTCAGGCGATCATGGAAGCGGCGCGCGCAACGTCAAGCCCTGTCATCATTCAGGCAAGCCGAGGCGCAAGAAAATATACAAATGATGCCTTTTTAGAGCATCTTATGAAAGCCGCTGTCGAGCTATACCCAGAAATACCTGTGGTCATGCACCAAGACCACGGCAATAGCCCTGAAACCTGTATCAGCGCAATACGACGCGGCTTTACCAGCGTGATGATGGATGGATCCCTCGAAGATGATGGGAAGACCCCGTCTAGTTATGAATATAACGTCGCTGTTACCAGATATGTTGTAGACATTGCTCACTCTGTCGGCGTCTCTGTAGAAGGTGAATTGGGCGTTTTAGGCTCTCTGGAACGCATGAGCGGTGACAAAGAAGATGGGCATGGTGCTGAGGGTAAACTTACTCTCAAGGAGCTGCTTACAGATCCAGATCAAGCGGTCGATTTTGTGCAACGCACTGGCGTTGATGCTCTCGCAGTGGCTATCGGTACAAGCCATGGCGCGTACAAATTTTCAAAAAAGCCGACCGGCGATGTACTTGTGATTGAACGCATTATCGAAATTCATAAGCGCATCCCCAATTGCCATATCGTTATGCATGGCTCTAGCTCCGTTCCCAAAAACCTCATCGATATTATCAACCAATATGGCGGCAAGATACCAGAGACATACGGTGTGCCCGTAGAAGAGATCCAGCGTGGTATTCAAGCTGGGGTTCGAAAAATTAATGTTGATACTGACAATCGCCTGGCAATGACAGGAGCTATTCGTAAAGTGCTCACAGAAAATCCTGCTGAGTTTGACCTCAGAGAGTACATGAAGGCAGCGAGAGCCGCCATGCAAAAGGTCTGTGAAGAGCGTATGCGACAATTTGGGCAGGCAGGCCATGCTAAAGAGGTGCCTTTTGTGACCCTCGACCAAATGGCCAAAGACTATATCGCTGGCAAGTTTGGTGAGGCCGCAAAGCCACGATCAGCACTTAAAATAGGCAATCCAAAGTAAGCTGCTGGTTGACAATATCAAAGTAATGCGTGTTTTCTTGCACACCATAAGGAGTGATCATGGTTATAAAAAGTGTTTTTCTCGTTTTGGTGTGCTGCTGAAACAGCATCTTTTTGCGTGTAAGATCTTCCGCTCTCAGGGCGTTGCCCTGAGCTGTTGCAATTTCAGCCTTTCAGGCTGGTTCCAAAATCATTGAAATTTACCGAAAAACGAAAAAATCAACGCCCAAAAGTACAGTTATTTCTATTTATCGTATCAAAACCAGGAATATCTGGTCAAATTTTCGAGATAATTCTGGATTTGAGGTGATTTTTGTACCCATCACTCAGGGCGTTGCCCGGGGGTTGTTGCAATTCCAGCCTTTCAGGCTGGTTCCAAAATCGCTAAAAAAGCTGATACGCTTGACAAAAAATTACTTTACTAATACAATAAAGTTACATTTAAAAGGAGGTTTTTATGCCTGACGAACTACCACCATCATTACCGGAAACACCACCGGTACAAATACCAGTGCCATTACAGCTGGCTCATGGGAAACATGGAAACATCCCTGCAGCTGATTGCCGAGCACATGAAGCAGCGTTGCGCATCATTAATCCTGAAGATGACGAACTGCCACCAGTAACGCCATTCCTTATAAGACAGACTGCAAGACAGAACGTTACAACAAACCAGTAAATCGAACAAAAAAGATGGTGCGGTCACCAAGATTTGAACTTGGGACCTCTACATTATCAGTGTAGCGCTCTAACCAACTGAGCTATGACCGCAAAAATTGGACTTCAAAATACGAGAAAAGGAAAAGATGGAGGCTAGGAGACTCGAACTCCTGACCCTCTGAATGCAAATCAGATGCTCTACCAACTGAGCTAAACCCCCAACGACATGCTGTACATATCACTGAAAGCAGTCTATCAGAAATGCTTTTTTTCCCGCAACAGCTATTTTTGTGCTGGAAAAAAATCTTCGTGCCTGCTATACTGGTGTACAGGTATTTTATGTTCTCAAAGAAAATAATAACAGCTCTTCATGATAATAGCTCTTATTGCAGCAGTCACGGGGCATTGAAGCATACAGGCTTCATGTCTTTGCTGTGTTCCTTTTCTTCCGTCGTCGTGGTGCGCCTCGCGCGCATATAATCTCATAAAACACACATCTTTTGTTAACTAATAAACCAAAACAAAGCTTGGTTTAAGATTTTTTTAATTTTTTTATATAGAGAGGTGCTTGCACAATTCCGATTTGGGCCAAAATCCGCGCTTTTGACATTGGATCAAAACTCTTCGCAAATCGCCACCCAGGGCGTTGCCCTGGGCTATACATATTGTGGCCTTTCAGGCCACTGCGGGTGATTTGCTTGAGTTTTGCCCAATGTCAAAATCATCGAATTTTGGCTCCAAAGCGAATTTTGCAAGCACCTCTAGAGTATGACGATGTTAACCTTGAAACAACATATACAAACACAGTCCCAGTCTTTCTATCTGGGGCTAGCCATGTTCTCCATGTTTTTTGGAGCAGGCAACATAATTTTCCCCTTGGCCGTTGGCCAGTATGCAGGGTCTGAAAACCTGTACGGAGCAGCCGGCTTGATCTTAACCGGCACCATTATGCCCATCGGAGGCGTTATAGCCATGATTTTATTTGATGGCAACTATTCTGCCTTTTTCGGCAGGCTCGGAAAAGTTCCGGGATTTTGCCTGGCTTTGCTCACTATTAGCCTCTTGGGTCCTTTAGGATCTACACCACGATGCATTGCCTTGTCCTACACGACGCTCAAAAGCGCCTTATTCGGACTGCATCCTATTCTCTTCAGCGCAGCTGCTTGCGGCCTCGTCTTTTTACTATCCTTTAGGAAAAACCGCATTCTACCCATTCTGGGATGGGTGCTCACACCTATTTTGCTTACATCTCTTATCGGCATCATTATCATAGGCCTCTGGACACCAAGCACTCCGCACAGTATCCAGGAGAGTAGTTTTTCGATATTTTTACATGGATTGAAAGAGGGGTATAACACAATGGATTTATTGGCCGCCTTTTTCTTTTCCTCTGCCATTGTACGCATTCTTAAAGATACTTCTTCGACGAGTGGCAGCTATGTCTCTACAGCCCTCGGAGCAAGCGTCATAGGTGGTATTTTATTAGGGGCAATATACATAGGTTTCAGCTCTGTAGCAGCACTCCATGGCAGTAATCTGAGCCATGTTTGCAAAGATGAGCTTCTTACAGCCTTAGTATTGAAAATTGCTGGCCCGTATGCTACTGCTCTTGTTTCCATTACTGTAGCTGTAGCATGCCTCACAACGGCCATTGCTTTGATTTCTGCCTTTACAGATTTTCTTCAAAAGGAAGTATTTCAAAACAAAATACGATACGAAACGCTCCTTGCAGGGTCTCTGCTGCTCACATTTTTTATATCGACATTCGAATTTACAGGCATTTCAGCGTTTTTGGGCCCCATTTTGCAAATTTGCTATCCAGGGCTTATCCTCTTAACGTTTTTGAATATCGCCTATCGACTAAAAAACGTACAGCCCATTAAAACCCCCGTTTTTCTGGCCTTCGCTATAGCTGCGTATTGGTATTTTCTATGATATGATAAGGAGTTTAGAGGAGCTTGAGAGATAACGCAGGATCTTAGGGTTTTGGCAGTTACAAGTTGTGAGGGCTTTTTTTTACAGGGAGAGCTACAGGAGAAAGCTTACAGAGAGAGCTTGTCAGAGGCGTGTGGGGCGCTTGGACGCGTTGGTGAGAAAGGTCCGGGTAGTGGGGAGATTAGAGAGAAAGCTAAAGGATCATTATGGGCTTATAAGAAGCACCGAGGATGCATTTTCAGACGAGGTCACGCTCGCTGTAGTCCAAGCATATAAAAACCGATTGGCAAATAAATTTGCCAATCGGTTTTTATATGCTTGGACTTTTCCACTTTCAGTGGAAAAATGCATCGAACATCCTATTATGAGTGTCGTTGCTACCGCAAAACCCCACGCTCTTTGGTCGCACGCAATGTATGAGGTATTTTTTCGTCATACGCGAATTTTTTGAAAAAAAATTCGCGTATGTCATAATTATTTAATCAGCTCTACTTCACCACTGCCAAGATGATAATAGCCACCAATCACATCAATCTTCTTCTTCCCCATAAGCTCAGGAATAGAATTAAACTTTTTAATTTGCTCGACCACCATGCGCACATTCATCTTTACAGCGCTTTGTAGTGGATTCGCCGACTTCTCAGCCTCTGCAGCAGTGACAGCTGGTTGAATCAACTTGGCTATATCAGGAATATCTTTATCATTATGGTGCAGCACTGCACTCACAGCACTACAATTTTCATGACCAAGAACCACCACAATAGAAGCACCCAGATTCTGCGCAGCAAAATAAATGCTGTCGAGTGCTACAGGATCAATCACATTACCTGCTAAGCGCACAACAAACAGATCGCCAATACCTTGGTCAAACACGATTTCAGGGGACACCCGAGAATCAGAGCAACCCACAATAATGGCAAAGGGGTTTTGCGACACTTTCAGCTCTTGACGACGCTCATAGGTCCGGTCAGGATGCAACAAGGCATCATGCACATAGCGCTCGTTGCCCGTCATAAGCCGCTTCAAAGCTGCCTCAGGGGTAGTTGGGGTCTCTTCTGCAATTAGGTTCATACAAAAACAAATATATATAGCTAAAAAAACTCTCATCATTGTACCATTCCTCTTCTTATTTGTCCGCACATTACGTGCGATTTGTTAAAAAATTGATTTCATGTTGCCTATTATAGCAATCACATGCTATCCTTAAACCCACCATTTATAGTAAAGGAGTTTATATGTCAAGTTTATATTCTGTAAGTTCTTCAACAGGTTCATCAATATCATCTGTTACTGATTCATTATCCGCTTTTTCACTCTCTTCATCTTCTTCAAGTTCTCTTTCTTCTGCATCTTCTTCGGGTTCACTTTCTGCATCTACCGCTCGTTCCCAAACATCATCACTACGAACGATAGGCGAGCACTTACGCCAATATGTTCCAGCTTTGGCCAGCAGCATTATCATAGGCTATGCTGTATGCGACCAACATGGCGCCAATTCGTTATGGGAGCGTGTAACCAAAGTAATGGCAGCTCACCTCACAGAGCAATGCGTCATAGAAAAAATAGTTGGTGACATATTAAATAAAAGACACACTGACCAGCACTATAATATTACTGCATTGCATTACCTAGATGAAGCTGACGCCTGTGCACATTTTTTTGGTGATCGACTCCAGGATCTCACTCTCACACGAATTCCCGAGCCGAATAGCTATGATACAATACTAGCGTGCAGTCTCCACCCTCGCACGATCAGAGTAATCAGCGCCCCTGTCGCCGGCCATCTCCCCCAATTTTTAGAACAGATGCTCCCAAATATGCAATTTTCTCCTAGGGGATTACAGAGGCCCTCTACATTTGAATGTCGTAACATGCAATTTAACCAAGAAAATTTTCAGGTCCTCGCTAGAGCCGCGAGGCAAGGCCAAGGCTTCCTCTCCATCGACCTTTCTCAGTGTTGGAGCGAACAATATAACAACAATACTGATCGTAGTTACGAATATTTTATGGAATTTTTACGGGCAGGACAGCATTGTAGTCATTGGAATCATATTAGAATCGAGCGACAAGATACCCCTAACGTATTGTTGTCTCAGGCTTTTGAGCGCGCTGTGTGCCAAAATACAATCAGAGAGGATCTTGGAGCTCTTGGATATTCGTACGAGATCGATGGGACATACACCAGGCACTCTATTACCATCAGAAAAATATTTCCTCCGATCAATACAGAGCAAAAAGGTTCTGACTCTCAGGGAAATACGAATGAGAGTACTGCTATTCAAAAAAGAAGTTTGTGTAGCAAATTGGAAGGTATATGTCGTATTTCTTGAATTATTGATTGTACTGCTTGCATAAAAGTCCAGAAAACCGACATACTGCTGAGGAGCTACTTGCAAAATTCCATTTGGAGCAAAATTCGCGCTTTTGTCACTAGTAAAAACTTTTGCAAATTGCCACCCAGGGCGTTGCCCTGGGCTATACATGTTGTGGCCCTACAGGCCACTATGGGCAATTTGCAAAAATTTTTCCCTTTGCCAAAATCATCGAATTTTTCTTCCAAAGCAAATTTTGCAAGTATACTGCGGGGCGTTGATTTTTTCCGTTTTTCGGCCAAAATTCGATGATTTTGGCAGTGGGGAAAACCCTTCGCAAATTGACATACTCAACGAGTAGGCAATTTGCGAAGGGTTTTCATCCAATGACAAAAGCGCGAATTTTGGTCCACAAAAACGAAAAAAATCAGCGCCCCGCAGTATAGCTCCTGGGATTGAAGGAACATTTATGGAAGAAGTTCTTAAAAAACAAAGCTCTAAAAAAGGGTTGTATGCGCCCTCTCTTTTGCATTCCCTCCCAAATCTTATAAAACCTATTTCATACACACTTGTAGGGCAAAAAAGCACATTTCGCACTGCACAAGATTGCCGCCTACGAAGAAAAAAAACATATGTGCAGCGCGTATTTCTCGAGCTCGTACATAAATGTTCTGAGGAAACCATACAAAAGCTTGCCTATTTTAATCTGTATCAAGAACTCTGCATCGAACTTACTCCTACTTCTGATGGGGATACCATGCGCCCTCGCCTTTTCTACAAGGCATCTTCACCCTATTTTTCTCAGGGTGAAAAAAACAATAAAAAAGAGCGTAAAACACGCCATGCTGCTATTAAAAAGCAGTTTTTAAAAATGGCAGAAAAACGCATGTTGCACCTCTCTTGTATTGATTTCTTCCAACTTGCATGCACCCTCCAAAGCCTTTGGGAACAAGCTGTACGCATGGTTGAACAACAATATAATGCAGGCAGCGACCTCTATAAAAAAGCTGAGATGCTCTTGCAACTCGCAAAAGACCTCCCTCCCCATTTTTATCCATTGGAAGAAAATAAAAACTTCATCCATACCTCCTCATTTACCACCCCATTCAAAAGCGCCTCACCACGCTTGAAGGCACCTCAGAAGTTATCCATAACCATGTTTCTCCAAAAAGTGCTCGAGTTTGGAGAAGTGCTTTTTCTTGGTTGATTAAAATAATGATTCTGTATTGACAATGCCATCGAAATGCGGCATTGTGAAAAAGCAAATAGGCAAATTCCTATGTAACAACAAAATTTAAAGAGCTGCTCAACCAAAGGCGGCTCAGGAGATAAAAAATCATGACTACATTAACAACAACCCAGCTAGAAAGTAACTTGCGGCAGATTGCAAATTTACGTGGCAACTGGCAAGGGCACTATTTAACCGAAGAAGGCATTGTAACCAAGAAACGTGTTCTTGGCAGAGTGTTTTCTAACTATACAGTGAATCAGCCCCGCTTTGAAAAAATCAGAATGGCCTGTGAGAACCAGCTGAAGAGATGTCCGCAAAATACGCCCGAAGCCATTGCTACAATCAATACACTTATAAAAGGCGTTGCAGACTCTCTTGCTCAGTACCCCAAAACATTTACACTACCACGCCGCCTTGTTCAGGAGACATCACAAAGCACACAGCAGACAGCAGTGAGCGCCACAGTGAATTCAATTGTAGGCTCAACACTCGCATCTTCTACATTGAGCACAGCAGCTAGCCTCTCAGCGTCAATCTCCAGTAGCGATCCCATAAACACAACTTCTTCTCCATCTGTTTTATCAAGCACAACATCTACTGTAGCCTCTTCATTAAATATTGAGACCGCAGCATCCACATCATCACTCTTGCCTGCTCCTACAGTTACAACACCAACTTCTCCTTCTATTTCTTCTTCATCAACTACTTCTACAACTCTTTCTACAACTCCTTCTACAACCGCAAGTGTAGTATCTTCTCCATCATCTACTGCTACTACAACTGCCTCCACACCAGCTCCAGCCACATCCTCTTCATCATCAACACAAGACAGGGAACGTACCAGACAAACTTTACTCGCAGCAGTAAATGCGATGGCACGCCCCTCCTCTCAATCCCTCCTCGTATCTACCACATCTCACTAATAAAAAATGACACCATGTGCGCCTTTTCCTTCCGGAAAAGTGCACATGGCGAAAATAGAGATGAAACTGGCAGACCCGCCACGGTAGTGGCGGTCAGTGGTTAACCCCGCGTGAAGCGCGGCCGTAGCGCATGTGCTACGGCCTGCACGGAACGTGGGGGAAGCCATGTGCGCCTTTTCCTTCCGGAAAAGTGCACATGGTGTAAAAAATCTGGTTGTATTTTAAGCTTTTCTCAGCTAACATTTGCCGCAAAATAATGAGGAGAAAAAGTTATGCAACCTATAAGCTATCAACAAGAATTTGAAGCAATTGTTCATATAAACTGGAATACACAATATCTTTCGAGTACAGCTGAAATACATGATCGTTGTACTTTTGGCCGTTTTTTAGCGCGCCTGTGTAAATGGCTTCGTCTCGATACCCTGGGATGGGTCCGCAAGCACCTATACGTGGATCTTAAAGAGACTTCGAATATAATTAAAGGACAAATCGCTATTGTCCGTGATGCACACGGGGCAGGAAAAACACTCTCGCCTATACATCGCACGCTTATTGAAAGTGTAGTGCAGGTCTTCAATCGTCGCATCGCCTACATAAATGCCAAGCGTGGTCCAGACAAGCAGATACCCGAGGACGTTTGCATTAATTTAACTACACTGGTACCAGCCGTCTATGGCACAGGCGCTGTACCCTCATCCTCGTCACTCTCTTCATCTTCACTTGTCTCATCTTCTTCGTCCTCTTCTGCTTTGAGCTCTTCTTCTAGTTCACCTTCATTATCTTCGCTTGTTTCTTCTTCTTCTAGCTCATCTTCAGTATCTTCACTTATCTCCTCATCTTCTTCTAGTTCATCTTCAGTATCTTCGCTTGGCTCTTCATCTTCTTCTAGTTCATCTTCAGTATCTTCGCTTGGCTCTTCATCTTCTTCTAACTCATCTTCAGTATCTTCGCTTGTCTCCTCATCTTCTTCTAGCTCATCTTCAGTATCTTCGCTTGTCTCCTCATCTTCTTCTAGCTCATCTTCAGTATCTTCGCTTGTCTCCTCATCTTCTCCGATTGATTCCTCTTCATGTATTTCTCTCTCGTCCTCTGCATCATCGTTCTCCTCTAGTGCGTCATCATCATCTGCTTCGAGCTCTTCATCTTCTTCATCTAGTTCTTCCTCTGAAATGCCGCCCATGACAAACGGGGACGAGCAGCGCCAAGCTCCTAGAAGCCACTCAAGACGCCCTAAAAACACCGCCAATGCGAATAATGCTACTCAGAACAATATCGATGAAAGCGTCGCGTCATCATCTTCATCTTCTGTCCCTTCTAATGGTGTTCATCATGAAAATGGCCTTGGGTCATCAAGTAGAAGGCGTTCAAATAGCTCGAATAGAACATCCACGCAGACACAACCGCGTAGAACCAAAGCTACACCGTCTAGTCTAGGACAAGGGAGCGTACGGCTTGCCATGAAGCGGTCCCAAAACGGCAGCAAGCCCCGCTGAGCATTTTCACTGGGTTTATTGTGCTCGGTGCCCAAATACGCAT
>Ga0207126_1069_pt1 | contig 23216 bp, 19 predicted proteins | sample Alteio_BWMinHeat_20_FD_153586 | JGI IMG/M metagenome (GOLD analysis project Ga0207126, IMG submission 153586) | Enriched cells from forest soil in Barre Woods Harvard Forest LTER site, Petersham, Massachusetts, United States -... | ecosystem: Environmental > Terrestrial > Soil > Temperate forest >...
GCAATGGAATAAAATATTCGAACATTCCATAGTTATAGGATTGTTAACCATTACCAATATAGTTGTACAACTAATCGCTTTATATCTTATCTTTTTCGGAAAAGATGCTGCGGGTTGGTTTAGAAAATCCCGAAAATTACCTAGCGCTGCGGCAGCATAGAAACGGTCGTTATATTATTCATTTTCTCACGCGATTATAAAAATTAATAATCAATTATCAACGACAAGAGCTAATCACCTCAATCAATTGTCCAATTTCATCCGATCTTCCCAAAGCCAAAACAAAGGCATCTTGAATGGGTGCATATCTTGCAGTAAGTTTATCAACCAAATTTTCGTAGGTGGAATCTTTCGTATTGATTAATGTCAGGTGCGGATCATAATTACTTTTAATGGATTTATTAACAATGCCTGCAATAACAGCATGCATTTGTATCAATACATCGCGATGATCAGGCAGCAAAGATACCCAAAAAATAATTTCATCGAAGCTAATGCAGCTAAATTCTTCAAATGTTAACTCAATTGATTTTTGATGTATTTCATTACAGGCTTTTTCCCAAATAGATTTTATATCCGACTCATTTGCTTCAAATTGGCATAAAGTTACATGGGGAAAGGAATTTATGCCTAGCAAATAACGATCTGCAATAGCTGATAAAAAATCAGCGCATTGAATAATTGATTGAGCTTTTTCTGTGGGGATTAATGCGATGTTGTATTTGCGTTTCATAAGTACTTCCAATATATGGGCGAAAAGCTTTCGGAGGGAAAGGGGTCAGAGGGAAAGGGGTCAAGTATCTCCATTTGTAAAAACTACCTATTTTGATTTTGAATCAGTTTTTTTAAATGGAGATACTTGACCCCTTTTCTTAAAATTTTCCCAGTTTTATATTTGGCATTTTTTCCGGTAAATTATCATTAACTAAATTAATAAATTGATCTTTCGCCTGCCGCTCAATCCATGGTTCATGTCCACATTTATCCAACAAAATAAATGTAAAATTATCTACTACTGTTTCCAATGGCTCTTTTATCCCTTGATAGGGATGAGGGTCAAAATTTCCATGAATAGCAATAACTGGACATTCTATTTTTTTACCTAAAGCAAGTAATTCACCGTTTTCACGCATTTTTGCAGCTTCTGGCCAAACCATTTTATGTATGTGATATTGGCCTTTCATGATTTCATAATCACTTAATTTGATTGGATCAAATGAATCAGCTTCTTCTATTAATTTACCAAATTGGTACATCAGCTCATCTGATTCATTGTTTTCTTCATTTAATTTTTCCATTAAATTGTTAAGTCGAAGTTGTTTATCTTCAGATAGCCTACTTAATCTTGTTTCCATAATATTCTTTACATACTTGGGATCAAAAAGACCACTGCCAACCATCATTAGCTTATTGACATATGCTGGATATGTCGCTGTAAAAATAAATCCTAGCATTGCTCCCCATGAATGCCCTATTAATAAAACTGGTAAATCAGCATATTGGTCTAGTGTTTCTTTAAGCTCTTCTACCTGCCCTATAAGCGAATCTTTTGTTTGCAGTGGCTCCAGTATTCCACAATCATTCGATAATATTTGCGCCAACTCTTTTAATGTGCCAGCAGCACCTGGGCCGCCATGCAACAGTACAACTTTATAGGGTGATTTCCCATACACTCTGCAATTTGACATGAATAATCACTCTTTATCGACCGAACTAAACACACCCACCATTTTATCAGCATTAAGTTTGAACTACTATAGATTAGATATTAAGAATCATTTAAAAAAACACCCCAACTTTTCAACAACCGCATTTACTTTTTCCTTTTCTTTTTTAAATAAATAAAACAAATCGCCGCCTTGCATTGCATACCACACAGCACGTGTTGATTTCGCTGCAACATATTCACCTATCATTAAACCCGCATAAGAGCCTATATATTTTAAATCCTTAGGAAGAGAAGTCTGTTTTAAAAATGTATCTACTAAACAATAGCCCAAACGGATGCCATAAATTCCACCGATAGTAGTGGCCGCTCCTAGGATCATTTCAGGAATACAATCTTTGAATGTAATAGGACTTACAAAATATTCACCGCAACCTGCAATAAGCGCCCCCATACTCATATCAAATATATTTTCGTTTATTCTTTTTTTATCGATAGTTAGCACATCTTTAAACGTGATATCAATTTTTGATTCACCGTAGATACTAGCTGCTAATACAATATAAACAGCTGAAGAAAAAAATGCTGGAAGCATATCTTTATTATACTGATTAAAAGCTTCTACTTCTTTAATGAGTTGATGGTCATGCTTCACTTCGGGAAAATTATTTACTAAATTATTCATATCATGATTTACTCGCAATCGATTTGATTGCCGAATGGTCAGATATGAACTAATGTGATTAATACAATCTTGTGGAATGTCTGCGAATGATCCAATGTCAGATTCATCGTGATAAAAGAAATTCATTCTTCTTTGCATAAAAAATCCTGCTGAATATTCTTTGTTGATTTGATATTGTTATTTTCATCCAACATGGCAATAGCCGGATTGAATTGCTTTGCTTCCACCGCATCAAACATAGCATAGGCGCAAATGATAACGCGGTCATTGGGACTTGCTAATAATGCTGCAGCACCATTCACTGAAATCATCTTAGATCCTCGAGGTGCGGGAATTGCATAGGTTGTAAATCGATTCCCATTATTCAAGTTATAAATTTGTATTTGTTCATTTACTAATATTCCAAGCATTTCTAACAATTCCTCATCAATGGCACAGGAACCTTCATAATGCAATTCAGCATGGGTAATTGCTGCTTGATGGAGTTTTGCTTTTAGCATAGTTAATATCATGATATTTCCGCAATGAACTGGTATAAGTTCGCGCGAAACTAACATAAAATATCCATTTTTTCAATCAAAACGCTGGTTTTATAGATTTCAAAATATCGCAGATTGATATTTTAGCTAAAGAATTTCAACTTGCGCTTGAAGATGAAAAAAGGAATACTTGATAAAAATAAAATTGATTGGAAGGTTTCGCAATGCCAAGCTGCCCCTGCAATTCAAATAAACCCTATAGCGAATGCTGCGGCAGCTATATTGATGATGGCAAAATACCAGCAACACCTGAGCAACTCATGCGATCTCGATATACCGCCTACACCCAAGCTAACATAGAGTATATTTTACAAACCATGAAAGCCCCTGCAGCAAATCGCTTCGATGCCCAATCTGCAAAGCATTGGGCGAGCAAAGTTAAATGGCTTGGATTAAAAGTCTTGCATAGTAGCGGCACAGAAAATAAAGGTCAGGTTGAGTTTATCGCTTATTTTAGCGAGGATGGTAAAGAAGATTGTATTCATGAATTGAGCGACTTTCACCAAATCGAAAATCGCTGGTATTATGTGGATGGCAAACATAGAGATCAGGGATAATCATCATGACTTCAGTTTATGGAGCATTTTCATGCTACTATTTTGTATGACAATATCGCATTTCTTTACCTAAGTATCTTTGCACCAGTGACAATAAATCAAGGCATAAGCCTGCAACTGGATTTGCAAAAGTCGTTGGTACATTTGTATTCTCAATCGAGATATTCAATAATTTTTCCATTCGTATTAAATGTGTATCAAGCGCTGAAAGATAATCTGGTGTACTGCAGATGGTGTTAACGAGATAATGTATATTGGATAAACACCGTATACTGCTTATTTTCTTATTCATGGATAATGCACATTGATGTACCTTTGCCAGGATAGTTGCAAGCAGCATATCCTGAAATCGATTTTTTATTATATGGTCTACCAGTTCGTCTGACAGAATCACAGATAAAAAGTGCTCATACTTAATTATGTCTTCATATTCCTGAATTCCCCGTTTCGGATCCATCATGGCCTGTAAATGGATGAGTAAAATAGAGGTATCCCTTGTTGCGGTCAAAAACATATCTGTGATTTCAGTCCAGGCACATCCATTGATATAACACCTTAGTTTTCCGTATAATATGGCAGCATCTTCATTGTCTCTTTCAGGACCATTTGCTACTCGAGGGATACTAAGCCGCTCAATAAGATCGCCAATTTTTTGACATTCGCCTTTTGCCGGTAATAGTCGAAGCTCTTTTTTATGTGTATTGCTAAGGAAGGGAAATAATAATCGGATGACTTCTAAAATAGTATCAAGATTATTTTTTATGTAACTGTAATGATTCTGTCTCAGCAAATATGAAATAGCATTAAAAAAAGTCAAAGATTTGTAGCGATCACCGCTAACGTAATACTCATTTAACACACTTGTTAGATCAAGCTTATCTGTTCTTAAAATCAATTTAAGTGTATCAACATGGAATAGGTAACGGTCTGTGTTGCAATTAGTGGTAAGAGTACGTAGAAATGTTGCCATAAAACTGCGGGGTTTATTATCTAAATCACTTAAAGAGACGATACCAGGATTTTTGATAACATAATTTATTAAAATATTATGTACTTCATAAGCCGGCCCATTCGGGGCGTGATCGCAAATAGCTTGCAGTAAAGAATGAAGCTTCTCTTTGTCTATTTTTCCTATCCGTTCTAGTAAAATAGCTAGCGCTTCGGGGCGGTTAAAGCAAATAGCTTTTTGTAATGCATTATCTTTATTGGCACCGCTTATATGCCAAATAAGTTGAGAGTTGGCGCAAAGGCTGGTAATAGCGTCAACCTGATTAAGATAGATAGCCCAATCAAGCAAGCTATAATTCTTAAAGAATTCAATTTCATCCCATCTAATTGGATCATCGGAATGATTACCCTGTCTGTAATAAGGGACTATTATTTTTATATAGAAATAATTCTGTAAAAAAATGCCTAGTGCCTTATTTAGTTTGTTGCCGGAGAATAATCTAATAAAATGCAATGGATCATGATCAATTTTCTTGTGTAATTCATTTTTCATCATATTATGAGCAGTCATATCAAGCAGCGTGGGTTGAATCAGCGTAAAAACAGTTTCTCGATCCAAGCCTCCTTTAAATCCCGTATAAAAAATAAATTGCATGAGAAAATTAAATTTATTTTCTATAATTTTTTCTTTGCGTGAGGCGATATCTGAAACAGCATGGCGAGTATAATTCGGCGTTGAAGATGTAACAGCATCAAGTAATTTGTTAACACTTTCATTTATTTTTAGCAATTGCCTGGAAAGGTGGGATAGGCAAGCCACAGCGTGTCCAATTGGTAGTTCCAGCGAGGGATCAAATTGAAAAAGCGGGAGTGTCGTTTCCCGCATCGCCTTATAAGCCTCATTTTCTATTTCAAAGAATTCGAGAGGCATATCTATAAGTGATTTGTGATTATACTTGACACAAAAATCTTCTGGGATATAGCATTCAAAACTTTCAATGAGCTCGCATTTCCCCTCTTCTTCCACTTGAACAAATGCTTGTGGTTCATTAGCAAAGTAGAAGGCCCAGAACTTTTTCTGAAAATAAGACAGTTCATAGTAAGCCATGTAACATTTTTGACGGGCAAGCATGCTGATATCCTCGTTTCTATTTTATATGCGAGCAAATTCTGCTGATTTAACCGATCAATGTCAATTTTTTCGTTTTTGACTTTTCCAGGTTATTTGTAAACGGCTGTTTTACTTCGAAATTTGATTTGTGATTAGTTTAAACACTGACATACCAAGGAAAAGCCATCACATTTTCTGTCACAGGATAGCACTCAGTACCCGCATAAATAATTAATCCTGGTTGAATGCGAAGCTGAGGAAATGTCTCGCGAAAAGCATGAATACCTCTTGCATCATGTTTAGTAATCGTAGTTTTGCACTTAATTTCGATAGGATAAAACATGCCATCTATTTCCATGATGAGATCAACCTCTGCACCGCCATTCGTGCGCCAATGATAAAATTGTGGAGCAATAGGCAAGGCATCTGCCATTCTCTTAATATTATTGACGACAAATGTTTCAAAGATAGCGCCTAAAGTGGGATGACGCGCTAATGCTTCGGGAGATGAAATACGCTGAAGATAACAGGCCAAACCAGAATCTGTGATATAACCCTTGGGTCGTTTGCTCAAGCGTTTAATGCTGTTACCATGATAGGGTTGCACTTCATCCCATTGATAAGAATATAGCAGCAAATCCAGCCAATTTTTTGCAAGTGTTGATGTCAAGCCAAGTTCTCTGCCCAATTGTGAATAATTTATTTCTTGCGCCGTTAACACGCTAGCAATGCCAATAAACCTATCAAAAGTATATAAATCTTTAATATTATCAATAAGCCTTACATCGCGTTCTAAATAAGTTTGAACATAGGAAGAAAAATAATTAGGTATTAATTCATTAGGTGTATTCAAAATACCGGGCAAGCCTCCGCGCCATAATGCAGTAAATAAATTTTTGTTTGTGACTGCACTCATATTTAAAACAGAACGTGGTTCAGCAAGATAATGACTTAACCAATTACTTGCTTGATTCTCAATTTCACTTGTGGTCATTGGACCTACATGCAATATTGCAACGCGTCCCGCTAAACTTTCTGAGACTTGACGCATCATACTTAAGTTTTGCGAACCCGTTAAATAATATTGTCCCATTTGTGATGATAAGTCGACACGGCGCTTCAAGGCTGGCAATAATTGAGGAACAAATTGAATTTCATCTAGAATAATCGGCGCTGAAAAATGATTTAAAAATAAATCGGGATCTTGACGCACATTATAAAAATCTTGAACGGGATCGAACAAAATGTGTTTTACATCGGGAAATAAATGTTTTAAAAGCGTGCTTTTTCCAACTTGTCTTGCACCTAATACTAGGACTATTTTGGAATAAGCAGCTAAATTGGTCAATTTTTCCTCAATTAAACGATGGTGATACATAAATTCCCTCACAATTTTAATAAAATTATATCAGATTGTGAGGGAATTTGAAAATGCCGCGTTTATCGCCCGAAAAATTACTGCTAATATGCTGATACATCTATCAGGAAAAATATCATGCCGCAGACCTCAGACCGATTCACTGACCGTGTCGATAATTACGTCAAATATCGACCAAGCTATCCCCTCGAACTCTTAACTTATTTACAAAACAATTTTGATTTTGGTTCCCAATCAATCTGCGCAGACATAGGATCGGGCACTGGCATTTTTAGCGAGATTTTATTAAAGAATGGCAATCGGGTTTATTCTGTAGAACCCAATAATGAAATGAGAGAAGCAGCAGAAAGGAATTTAATTCAATACGCCAATTTCACAAGTGTCATGGGAACCGCAGATAGCACTTCATTACAAGACCACTCTATTGATTTTATATTTTGTGCTCAATCACTACATTGGTTTGCCAATGCAAAAACTGCAGCTGAATTTAAGCGTATTTTGAAATCTAATGGCAAGCTTGCCATTATTTGGAATAAAAAAGCCTATTATCAATCCAAGTTCATGGAAGGTATTCGACATATTTTTATTCATGATGGCATCGATTTTCTCTCTGTCAAAATGGAAAATATTGAAGATGAAATAATATTACATGATTTGCTTCAAGCGCCATTTCAAAAATTTTCGATGAATACAAAGCAGACCTTTCATAGCTATGATGAACTTTTGGGTCGCCTGCTATCTATCTCATATATTCCGCAACAAGGCCATCCGAAATATGAGGGTTTTGAAAGGAATTTAAAAGCACTTTATGAAAAATATAAAAATGAAAAGGGAGAGGTGGAATACTTGTATGAAACAGTGATGTATGTGTTTACTTAAAGATTGACTTCCAACCATTTGAATATACCGCATTTTTAACCCATCTATTCTATAAAATAATCTCTAAATAAACAAAATAAGCTATAATTAAACAAGATAAGTCACTTTAATATCTTGATCAAAATGATAATAAAAACATTCCGGCAAAAACGAGGCGTTCGATGCAACATACATCACAACGGGAGTCACCTCTTGATATCCATAGCTATAAAACGCTAGGGGAATTTATTCAAGTACTAGAAGATTGGTATAAAAAAATAGATGACGGCTTAACACCGGAAGAACAATCGAATCTTATCCTCGCGGAAAAAGGGCCCATTTTTTTTGAGAAAATATCAAATACCTTTGAAAGTTTTAATGCGGAAGGTAAAAATCGTTTAATATTTCATTGCTATCTTGCTGATAAGTACTTATATGCTCGTCAATCTCGCTTAGACGAAGAAAGAGAGCTGCTAATACAAGGAAATGAATCTGCGGTCGAGATAAATAAATTAACTGATGAAATTAACACCTGCAATATATTAAGATCCTTTCTTGTTACAATGAATAATTATATATATAAAACTTTAAATGGATCCGAAGAATTAGATCCAAGTATGTTAAACGATTTAGTAAGAACAATTGAAGAACCCATAAAGGAAAAAAGTAAATACTTTAGTGAATTAGCAGATTCACAAACTAAAGTCGGTGAAAAATATTTGCTATCATTCGCTCTAGACGATTTTAACAAGATATTCGGACAGCCAACCTTCATAACCCGAGTAAATCAATTATTTGAAATTTTTGATAAAATGTCTAACATTAGCGGTATGATGCGCTATGCTTACAATACGGGGAAAAATTTCAAGACAAACCATGGTAAATATTTTTCACCGCTTCATACTCAATTAATCGAAATTAATAAAAAAGATATCTCCTTACAAGAAAAACTAAAACAACTCGAACAAGCTGTCCTCGACACTTACTGGCAAATACGAAAAAACCAAGGATTACTTAGCAGCAAACTAGGCGATGCGCTAGAAGCATTTATCTTATCAAAAGATGGCCTAGGATTGCCTTATAAGTACGGAAAAATAGGCATGGTTCCGCATGTGATAGATGATGAAACTGTTCCTGATTTGAGTGACATCAGAAAAGCGCAGGGACAGGATTTTTCTCTCAAAGTCGAAGAATTTTTCGATCAACGTGGCATCACACTGAATAACTACATGGATAGAGCCAAACTTAAATTCAATCCACAGGAGAATCTTAATCCTGTTGCCACAACACCTGAAGAGCAAGCAAGAATACGAATTATTCTTCTCGATTTAGCGAAAAAAACGAGTGCAAATGCTAAAGCGCTTTATCCTTTGCTCAATCCTCATGCTGTAAAAATGGCAAGAACACAATTTCCCTTTACCTGTGCTTATCAAACATTAAACATTCAATTGAGCCCTTCTCATTTGAAAACAAAAAGAACTGAGACTATAAAAAAACTAATGGACGAATTAGAAACGATTAGATTGAGTGACAATCTAGATCCGAATGCTAAACGTGATGCTCTAATGACTGCTGTCACTAAAACCTATCGTCATGTCAGAGATACTGCACATAGTCAAAGATGGTTTAGTTCGCAAAGTAATCTAGCTGATGCGCTAGCAAAATTCATGAAGGAAGAATTTAATATTAGTAAGAAGGAAATGAGCAATAACATTCTTACTCAGATACCTGCGCTAGCACATCAGAAGAAAAATAAGAGGTGATGATTTTTCGAATACGACACCGGTTATTTATCTGATGTTTGAAGGGATTCGGAATAATATAGTCTATTATTAATCTCCGAGTATTATTTCACAAGCTATCTCATTGAATTTTAAATATTTATACCGTAAAATTGATCGAATGGAGCATGATGAATGACAGCCGCTGTTGACTTAATTGTTGCCTTGGGAGGAGGTTAGAATGTTCAAACAATTTCTTGTGTCTAGCCTACTATTACTTGGCTATTATTCTCTTGTTTATGCAGACAGTGATTTGCTCAAGCATACTTTTACTAGTCAAAAATATCGTTATTCCATTCAATATCCCAATCAGTGGCGGCCCCATGATGAGGGTAGTGGCGTTGTTGTCTTCAAAGATTTACCTGGCAAGGAAGCTTATACCCTCGTCAATATACAAACGATTTACACGAAAAAAGCAGGCGGACATTATGCAACAGTAAAAGACTTGATGGATGATTTTATTTCGCAGGTACCCAAACATACAGCCGGTGTAAAATTTTTCAAACGTACAACTATTAGCTTACCCCAAGATCAAGATGAACAAGGTGAATCAGTCAGCTTAATTTTTAATGAAAATGGTCACCAACTGAAGCATTGGCAAGTGATGTTTCTCAGTAAAGATGGACGTTTCTTTCAAGCTTGGGGTTATAGAGCGCCTGTGAGTTCTTATGAGGTGAATTATCCTCTAGCTAAGGCGATGCTGGAGAGTTGGGTGATTGGATAAGGCCCTCACCCCCTGCCCCTCTCCCCTCGCAAAAAGCGCTCCGGAAGAGGGGAAAGTTCTAACTTTTTTCCTCGAAATAACTTAGGACGCTCCCCTCTTCCGGAGCGCTTTTTGCGAGGGGAGAGGGGCAGGGGGTGAGGGACCAGACCAGCAATGACAATCCATGGCCTTATTTCCAATAAATTGCTAAGCTTATCTATTACGATCCCATTAAGGTGCAAGCAATCATGGCAGACCTTATCATGCTAGGCATCATCTTGATTTTTTTAGCCCTTAGTCTTGGCTTAATCAACTTCTTTGATACCTTGTCAAGGAGAGAATAATGGGTCTTTATTTCATTTGCGGCCTTATTACTTGTGGATTATTTATTTATTTATTAATTGTCTTAGTGAGACCAGAATTATTTTAAGCTTTGCTGGCTAAGGATGCCTTCATGACAGAAATCGGCCTGCTTCAAATCATCTTATACCTCGGCGTTCTTTTACTTTTAATCAAACCCTTGGGATGGTATATCGCCAAGGTATATAAAAGAAAAAATTTACTGCCGCTAGAACGATTCATTTACAAAATATGTGGCATCAATCCTAAAGAAGAAATGAATTGGAAACACTATTTATTCTCCATGCTATTGTTCAACGTACTCGGTATATTTGCTGTTTACTTTATTCAACGTCTACAATTTTATCTTCCTCTTAATCCCCAGCATTTTTCAGCACCCTCCGCTCATCTTGCCTTTAACACTGCTATTAGCTTTGCCACTAACACAGATTGGCAATCTTATAGCGGTGAAACTACCATGAGTTATTTAACGCAAATGCTAGCGCTTACCGTAGAAAATTTTATTTCGGCTGCAACGGGCATTGCATTATTACTCGCTTTGATTAGAGGAATTACCAGACAGGAAAGTCAATATTTAGGAAATTTTTGGGTAGATAGCACTCGCAGCATTTTATACTTATTCATTCCACTTGCTTTCATTTTTTCTATCCTACTCGTTTCACAAGGCGTCATTCAAAATTTTAAAGCTAATCAAACTGTTTCATTAATTCAACCCTTCACTTATGAACAAAGCAAAAATGAAATAGTCAAGGTGACAACGCAAGAAATTGCGATGGGGCCAGTTGCATCACAAATTGCAATTAAACAATTAGGCACGAATGGCGGTGGTTTTTTTAATACGAATTCAGCGCATCCCTTTGAAAATCCCAATCCACTCAGTAATTTTCTAGAAATGCTCGCTATTTTACTCATCCCTGCTGCGCTTTGTTACAGCTTTGGCATGTTGGTTAATGATCCCAAACAAGGTCGAGCGATTTTGATTGCCATGTTTATTATCTTCATTCCCTTTGTTTTGTTCGCAACTCTATCAGAACAGCAGGGAAATCCCGCTTTTAGCAAAATGGGAATCAATCAAAGTCCAGAAGTAAATCTTTATCCAGCAGGCAATATGGAAGGCAAAGAAAGTCGTTTTGCAATTGTCAACTCAGCCTTATGGGCAAGCGCTACGACGGCTGCCTCTAATGGTTCAGTGAATGCTATGTATGATTCATTCACAGCAAGCGGTGGCTTTGTACCTCTTTGGTTAATGCATTTAGGTGAAGTGATTTTTGGCGGTGTAGGATCAGGTTTATATGGCATGTTAATGCTTGTCATCATTACCGTATTTATTGCCGGATTAATGGTGGGCAGAACACCCGAATATTTAGGCAAAAAAATTGAACCCTATGAAATGAAAATGGCATCACTTGCCGTGTTAATCATGCCCTTAACTGTACTGCTATTAACTGCCATTGCTTCTGTTAGTGAAGCTGGTGTTAGTTCAATTGCCAATCCTGGTGCTCATGGTTTTACAGAAATGCTTTATACTTTCTCTTCAATGGGAAACAATAATGGCAGTGCCTTTGCCGGTCTTAATGCCAATACACCTTTTTATAATATCTTAGGAGGCATAGCCATGTTGATCGGCCGCTATTGGATTGCCATTCCAACACTTGCCATTGCAGGATCCTTAGTAAAAAAGAAAATCATTCCTAATAGCTCAGGCACCTTAGCGACACACACTCCACTCTTTATCATTCTCTTGATTAGTGTGACTATCATCATTGGTGCGCTATCTTTTCTTCCTGCTATTGCTTTGGGTCCTATCGTTGAACAATTGATGCTATGGGGGAAGTATGGGCATTGAACACGAACATTCTTCTATCTGGAATTTCAAAATAATTAATACGGCGATTTATGATGCCTTATTAAAATTGTCGCCAACGCATCAAGTGCGCAATCCTATTATGTTTACCGTTTATATCAGCTCTATTTTGACTTCGGCTTTATTTATTCAAGCCATATTAGCAAAGGGTGAAGCACCAGCAGGATTTATTTTAGCTATTACGATTTGGTTATGGTTTACTTTATTATTTGCCAATTTTGCAGAAGCGATGGCAGAAGGCCGAGGCAAGGCACAAGCTCAAGCATTAAAAAAAACAAGGCGTGAAATCATCGCAAAAAAATTGGCAAAATGTCCCAGTAAAGATTTTGCAAAGGCTAAATATGATTTAGTGAAATCAGCTGAATTAGGCGTTGGTGATATCGTCTTAGTCGAAGCCGGTGATTATATTCCCAGTGATGGTGAAGTCATTCAAGGCATTGCCTCTGTTAATGAAAGTGCTGTGACGGGAGAAAGCGCACCTGTTATCAGAGAAAGCGGCGGTGATAGAAGCGCAGTCACAGGCGGTACACAAGTTATTTCAGATTGCTTGATCATTCGCATCACTTCTAATCCTGGCGAAACTTTTTTAGATAGAATGATTGCCTTGGTGGAAGGTGCTAAGCGGCAAAAAACACCTAATGAACTTGCATTAACAATTTTATTGGCAGCACTAACTATCGTTTTTCTTCTTGTTTGCGCGACCTTATTACCTTTTTCAATTTATAGCGCCTCAGCTTCAAAGACTGGCGCAGTCATTACGATTACTGTTTTAGCCGCCTTATTCGTCTGTCTTGCACCGACCACTATAGGCGGCTTGCTATCAGCCATTGGCATTGCAGGCATTGATAGAATGATTCAAGCCAATGTCATTGCCCTATCTGGACATGCCGTAGAAGCAGCGGGTGATATTGATGTTTTAATTTTAGATAAAACAGGAACTATCACGCTAGGAAATCGTCAAGCAACTGAATTTATACCAGCAGAAAATGTGAGCATTGAAACATTGGCGGATGCCGCTCAACTCGCCTCATTAGCAGATGAAACGCCAGAAGGAAGAAGTATCGTCATTTTAGCAAAAGAAAAATATAATCTGCGTGGACGTGAAATTGCTGAATTAGGTGCAAGCTTTATTCCCTTTACTGCACAAACTAGAATGAGCGGCGTCAAATTTGCTGATAGGCAAATCTTAAAAGGTGCAGCCAATGCCATTGAAGAATATGTCACACAGTTAGGCGGATTGATTCCTGATTTTATCAAAAAAAATGTTGATGGTATTTCTCGTAAAGGCGGCACTGCCTTAGTCGTCACAGAGGGTAAGACTATTTTAGGTGTCATCCATTTAAAAGATATCGTTAAAGGCGGCATTAAAGAACGCTTTGCGCAGCTAAGATTAATGGGCATAAAAACAATTATGGTCACTGGCGACAATCCGCTGACAGCAGCTGCCATTGCCGGTGAAGCGGGCGTCGATGACTTTCTTGCTAATGCAAAACCTGAAGATAAGTTAAACCTTATACGAGACTTACAAGCAGAAGGACATTTGGTTGCCATGACGGGTGATGGCACTAATGATGCACCTGCACTTGCTCAAGCTGATGTTGCTGTTGCCATGAATTCTGGCACACAAGCAGCAAAAGAAGCAGGAAATTTAGTTGATTTAGATTCCAATCCAACTAAATTAATTGAAGTGGTAAAAATCGGCAAACAATTATTAATGACCAGAGGTACTTTAACTACTTTCAGTATTGCCAATGATGTCGCAAAATATTTTGCTATTTTACCCGCCGCATTTGCAAGCACTTATCCTGCATTAAATGCATTAAATATTATGCATCTTGCAACACCACAATCGGCTGTTCTATCAGCTGTTATTTTCAATGCTTTAATTATTGTGCTTCTTATTCCACTTGCTTTACGTGGAGTACAATATCGCCCAACCACTGCTGCCAACTTACTAAGAAAAAATGTCTGTATCTATGGACTAGGCGGTTTAATCCTACCCTTCATTGGCATTAAATTAATTGATTTAATATTAACTGGATTACATTTAGCAGGATAAATATGATGTACAAACATGCTGTAAAACAATTAAAAATATCTTTCATGCTGCTCAGTATACTCACGCTATTAACCGGTGTGATTTATCCTCTAGCAGTAACAGCGATTGCTCAATTATTTTTCCCCTGGCAAGCAAATGGTAGTCTCTTGCAAGATCACAATCAAATCATTGGCTCACAATTAATCGGGCAATATTTTAATTCAGCAAATTATTTTTGGGGAAGACCATCAGCAACTTCACCCTTTCCCTATAATGCTGCCAATTCATCCGGCTCTAATATGGGCCCTTCCAATCCTGATTTTTTGACGATGGTCAATGATCGTGTCAATCATCTTCATCAATCTGATTCGAATAATCCGCAATTAGTGCCTGTTGATTTGGTTACAGCTTCTGCAAGCGGCTTAGACCCTGAAATCAGTCCGCTTGCAGCATATTTTCAGATAAATCGCGTGGCAAAGGCAAGTCACATTTCCGCAGAAAAATTAAGAAACTTAATCGATCAACTCATCATCAAGCGTAGTTTTTCCATTTTAGGTGAGCCGAGAATTAATGTTTTAGAATTAAATTTAGCCCTCAATAAATTAAGGAGTGCTCATGACAGAGCGTCGACTCAATCCTGATAAATTATTACAGCGAGTAAAAAAAGAAGAACATCAAGAGACTCGGGGGAAATTAAAGATATATCTAGGAGCAGCACCTGGCGTCGGTAAAACACATGAAATGTTAACTGATGCGCTAGAAGATAAATCGCGGGGTTTAGATGTTGTTATTGGCGTTGCCGAATCGCATGGAAGAAAGGAAATCGAAGCTATTTTATCTAAATTTGAAATTTTACCTAAGCAAACTGTTGATTATCATGGTAAGCAATTATTAGAATTTGACATCGATGCTGCACTAAATCGTCATCCAGCCCTGATTTTGTTGGATGAAATGGCCCATTCGAATATCCCTGGACTTCGCCATAAAAAAAGATGGCAGGACATTAAAGAATTATTAGAACGCGGCATCGATGTTTATACCACCTTAAACGTGCAACATATTGAGAGCTTAAATAAAACCGTAGCGCAAATTATTCATGCGCCGATCAAAGAAACAGTACCTGATTTTATGCTCGAATTAGCTGATACAATTGAACTTGTTGATATACCACCCGATGCCTTATTAAAACGCCTGCAGGAAGGTAAGGTTTACTATCCTGAACAGGCAGCATTGGCTAGCGATCATTTTTTTCGTAAAGGAAATTTGATTGCGCTTCGTGAAATTGCTTTTCGTATCATGGCAAATCGTGTTAACACCGAAGTGCTTTTATATAGGCAAGATCTTGGTATTAAACATATCTGGCCTACCAAGGAAAAAATTTTAGTTTGTGTTGGTTCAAGACCTGAATCACTTAAGTTGATTCGTACAGCCAAGAGAATGGCTGATAGTTTACAAGCGGAATGGATAGCTGTCTATGTTGATACGCCTTTTATTAAATCACGAGAAGATAAAAAACATCGGGCAATTGAAAATTTACGACTAGCAGAACAATTAGGTGCTGAAACAAAAATGCTTGTTGGTTCTGACATTATTCAAGAATTAATGAATTTTGCTAGAGAAGAAAATGTTACACAAATTATGATATGGAAGCATGTCTATAAACGTTGGCGGGATCTGATTTTTCGTAGTTTAGCTGATGAAATTGTTCGTAACAGCGGCGAAATTGATGTCTACATTATGACGGGAACACGAGTTGAAAACTTGCATCAAGAACGAAAACCTATTACACGAAAAATATTTCCATGGAAAACCTATGCGATTTCAATAGGAATTATGTGTCTTGCCACTATGATTAACTGCCTTCTATATCCTTATTTAAACGCTAGTAATTTAATTATGGTTTATTTATTAGGCGTGACCTTTGTTTCACTATTAGGCGATATGGGCGCGTCTATTTTAGCCTCGATATTAAGTGTAACAGCCTATGATTTCATATTTATTTTACCTTATCATAGTTTCACTCTCGAAAATATTGAATATGCTTTTACTCTGCTTGTCATGCTAATTGTCTCACTTGTCATCAGTCAATTAACACTTATCTTGCATCGTCAAGCATTAAACGCACGTTTAAATGAAAAACAGACTTCTTCTTTATATAAATTATCGAGAAAATTATCTAGCACACGAGGTATCACTAATTTACTCAAGGTTGGCATTGATTGTATTGCAGATGCTTTTAATAGTGATGTATTAGCATTGATACCACAGCAAGATCACTTAGTCATTCAAGTGAGAAGCAAGCCTAAAAAAGGCATAGGGCCTAGTTCATTAGATGAAAAGGAGCAGGGTGTTGCGCAATGGGTTTATGATATGGGTGAAAAAGCTGGGCTAGGTACTGATTCACTTTCTTTTTCTAACAGCTTATATTTGCCCTTATTAGGCACACAGGGAAGTATAGGTGTATTAAAAATTTATCCCGCTGACCCTGATTTTCTCTCTTCGCCGGATCAAATTCATTTATTAGAAACGTCTGTGAACCAATTGGCAAAAGCGTTGGAAGTGGATAGTTTGCAGGTTTAGTAGAAGCGTTCGTCGTTGCGCAGATGTTTGTCGTTGCGAGGAGTGCTTTTTACGACGAAGCAATCCAGGCTTCGACTTTTATCAAATGTTGCTTTTTTATAAAAGTCCAAGCCTGGATTGCTTCGTCGTAAAAAGCACTCCTCGCAACGACGAACGCTTCCACTACGACGGACGCTTTTATAACAACGGACGCTTATATAACGACGGACGCTTTTATAACAACGAACGCTTTTATAACAACGAACGCTTTTATAACAACGAACACCTATAGTATTTTACAACTCTAAACCGCGACTATCATCTTCCCCACATTATCTCCCGTAAATAACATATTTAAAGCATGCGGCAATTGCTCAAATCCCTGCACCATCGTTTCCGTATATTTTAATAATCCTGATTTTATCATTGGTGCCACGACTCGCAGCATTTCATCATGTCGATGAATATAATCACGCGCCAATATTCCCTGTACTGTTGCACGTTTATATAATAAATGATGCAAGAAACGAGGGCTCAATTCTACCCTATCTAATCCACCATTGTATTGACTGATTTGTCCGCAAATAATAATACGCCCACGCAAATTAATTTGCGGGATAATAGCATCGGTGATCCAGCCGCCCACATTATCAAAATAAATATCAACGCCATCAGTTAGCTCTTTTAATGCGAGAGCAAAATCTTTTGCCCCATTAAATCGCTTATAATTTAGGGTGTGAGCAATGCCTAATTCTTCACTCAACCATCGATTTTTATTATCACTGCCAGTAATACCGATGACCTTTGCCCCATGCAGTTTAGCAAATTGCACGACCAATGAGCCCACAGCTCCAGCTGCAGCTGATACAACAACTGTATCACCTGCTTTGGGTTTACCCGCTTCTGTCAAACCAAACCAGGCTGTGCGTCCTGGCATGCCAAGCACGCCGAGTGCCGTTGTCACTGGCGCTTGTTGCGGATTTAATTTCGTCAATTCTGCCGCATGCATAATAGCATGCGTTTGCCAGCCAGAATAAGCATAGACCCAATCCCCTTCATTAAATGCATCACTCTTACTTTTTAATACGCTTGCAACCACACCACTACCTTGCACACAATCAAGAGGATGCGGCGCTTCCCAACTAGAAGATTCTGCCTGTTGAATACGCATATAGGGGTCAACGCTGATATATTTAGCTTCTATCAATACTTCATTTTTTGCTAAGTCATCAGCTATTTCTTGGCTAATTAATTCATAGTGTTCAGCGCCAACTTGAGCCAGCGGACGTTTACGATAAATCCATTGTGTATTTTTCATTTTGATCTCACCTATTATTCATTAATTATAGCCTAGCCATATTCAAGTATGTGAATTATTTATTGACTTATTATTGATCTACTTGTATATTAGCCAACATAATAATTAGTTATTTAACACATTCGAGGCGATTAATATGCAAGCACGACAGAACCCTTTATCACAACTCATCGATCAATTTAAAGAAATTGCAGCTGCAACACTAACCTGGCACCTCAATAGTCTAGGCCCTTATGACCAGAAAAAAATAATACAGTCTTTTATGTCAGCGAATGCTGCTATGATTGCGGCCCATGAATATCGATCACTTGAAAACAGCTTAGCTGATACCTTCAATCAAGCCATTACTAAAAATATAAACATGATGACACGGGTACTGAAAAAGGAATTCCAGCAAAAATTTCGTCTCTACACAAATCAAATAAACGAGACACAAACACCCATCGGGTTTACACGTGAATTTCTAGCTGCGGCAATCAAAGATTGCAATGCACACAATCCGACTTTATCAAAATATATCTATTTCATCGATTATCATTCTTCGCGCAGCTTCAATGACATACTCATTACTTGCATTCAATCTGCCAAACAGAAATATCAACCCGCCACGATTGATCATCTTGCCTCTGTTTTATTTTCTTATAAAAATATTACTGATATCGTTGAAGAATATATTTCAATACAAGGTGGTTTTTTTGATTTAACACAAGATCGTTTGTCGACTTTACTAGGAAAATATCCTTCGGCTAACTCTCTCGTTCTCAATTCCCATGAAGCAAATTCCTACTTAGGAAAATTAATTCTAGATGACCTTAATTTTGCTATGTATAATCAAATACAAGCGCTATGCCTGGATCAGATCAAAAGTGAAATACAAAAGCAGCTTACTCAAAACTTCATCGAAGATGATTTATCTTCGCTATATAAAATACTTGCTGAATTCAAGACCTGCTTCACTAACAAACATTTACTCGAACAAATCAAGAAAACCCATTCTGAGAATTCAATTACGCTAAAATGCTTATCACATAATTTTTGCACTCAGCAGATATTAGCCTTGTCACAAGATGGTCTATATAATATTTTAAAAAATGAAATCAATCATCGGCATTTAAGTCTAGCAAATAAAATTCTTTCCGATAATAGTGATTTCATATCAACCCATCATGATGATTACATTGCTCGACCTGTTGATTTTGCATTGCTATTAACGACGCAGTCTATGCTGACATCAGGCGAAAATCTCGCCGATAGTAAAGAATTCATTACGTGGTTTTCTCGCTATCTAAGCGATAATGTTTTACCTGTTCATCAGCAGCCGCAAACAGTAGCTAGCACCAATAACACAATTTCAAGCTCTGATCAAAATGATCTACAATCACTTAAAGATAGTTTACCGCTGAAACGCTCACGGGATTGTTCGCATTTTTGTAAAAAAAACCAGAATGCTAGTGCGATTGCCGCTAATAGCCTATTTTATAAGAGTATAGAACAGCAGACAAATTCAACAAAGGGCGCGCTGTCGCACAGGGCTCATAAAACAACAAAATAAGTGTTCGTCATTGACTCGGCCTGTTATTTAACTCAAGCCTGTTCCGACATAAATTGCTTTTCCGCCAAACTATTTGCCAAGGCACTCGTTGGAATAGCAAGATCAGCTGATGTCTGTAAAATATTCATGACTGAGGCATAAATATTATCGACCTTTTGATAGGAAACTTCCTTGCTAATCACGCCTGCTTGAGCTGCGGCACAGATCACACCACCTGCATTTGCAATATAATCAGGAACAAACAAGATGCCCTTTTTAAACAAAACTTCATCAATAGCCGCTTCTGCTAATTGATTATTAGCAGCACCGCAAATGATAGGTGCATTGATTTTGGCGATGGCAGCATAATCAATGATGCCGCCCAAAGCGCAGGGAGAAAAAACATCCGCTTCAATCTGCATGATTTGATCAACTGCAACCGTCTTTACTTTAATTTTTCGATTAACTTGCTCTAGCAAAGTTTGATTAACATCACAAACGCTAAGCTCTGCACCCTTGGCCAATAGCATTTGTGCCAATATATATCCCACACTACCAAGGCCTTGAATGGCGACACGCACACCTTCTAACTGACTTTTACCTAATTTGAAATGAACAGCCGCTTCCATTGCTTTTACTAGACCCGCTGCTGTCATGTAAGCAGTGTCATCATTAGTCTCATTACGTTTATTAATACTGGTAACATGCGTGGTTCTAGTCGCAATCACTCGCATATCTTCTTCATTAGTACCGCTATCACTAGCAGTAATATAGAGACCATTCAATTCATCGACAAAATGACCAAAAACTTCAAATAATTTTTTTCTGTCTGATATGCCAGAATGTGAAATAATGACAGACTTGCCGCCACCTAATGGCAGTCCAGCCATGGTTGATTTATAAGTCATTGCAGTCGCAAGTTTGATCGCATCAAGCATGGCTGCATCAACTGAAGGATAGGGAACAAAACGGCAGCCTCCCAAGGCTGGGCCCATTTTTGTATTATGAATCGCGATAATAGCGATTAATCCAGTTTTAGCATCCTTTTTTAAATAAAGATTTTCCATATTTAAATCTGCATCAAGTAATTTCATAGAGACCTGCGTTTTATTGCTTATTGTTAAGGAGAACCGCTGCAAACGTTATCAGATACAAGGAAAGATTTCAAAAAAACAATTCGGGATTGGATATTTTTAGATCAACCATTGGCTAAACTCTACTAGCCTTAGCGGGAACTACCGTGAACCTCCTAATATTACCTTAATAAATCAAGCGTATGATGCTAACAAGGGATTTTGTAGGGAATTTTTTTCATAGGCAGAAAATTATGATTTCAGGGCTCCTATTAGCACATCATACCATCGAAAATAGGCAAGAAATTGCCTCCATTCAAGCAAGAAAGAATTCTTTGCATCAAATCAATTTTTATCAAAGCAAAAAATCAATCCATAATAAAGCCTCTAAGTTCATGCAGGCACTTAAAGCAGGGAGTGGAGAAGAAGAAAAATAATCAGCATTGAGGGTAGGACGGTTGCTAAATCAACTGTCTTACTTGCAAATCCTCAAATTGCTGTAATGATGATGCGCAATAAAATATTGTCAAATTCGGCAATTTACGATTGCAATGCAGCTAAAAGATATATATTTTAATTGGTTCATGTTAACTCGCGAGTTGCTCATTAGGGTTTAACAGACGAATTTGTACCCTTTGTCATCAGGAGTGGATTTATGCAAGAAGAAATGACGATATCACAAGCATTGGAAGGACCTTATCCCACTAGTGGTAAATTAGGCAAACCCTTTTGGGTTGTTTGGGGCATAGAATTATGGGAACGCTTTGGCTTCTATGGCACACAAGCTATTTTGGCACTCTATTTCGTCAAACAATTAGGCTATTCCGAATCTCTTAGCATTGATGTATTTGGTTCATTTTCTGCTTTTGTCTATGGCTTTGTTTGGATAGGCGGCTATATGGGCGATAGCTATCTTGGCACCAAACGCACCATGATACTGGGCGCCATTATTTTGATGCTATCTTATACTTGGCTCGCACTTTCTAATCCGCACACTGTATTTTATGCCTTGGCGACGATTGTCATTGGCAATACCTTATTTAAAGCAAATAGCAGCGCATTAATTGCTAAAATGTATCGTAAAGGTGATCCCGCCTTCGATGGTGCAATGACCATGTATTATATGGCGGTGAATTTAGGTTCGTTGGTTTCTATGTTTTTAACGCCTATTATTGCTGATGTTTGGGGCTGGTCTTATGCTTTTTGGTTATGTGCCTTTGGCTTATTCCTTGGTGTAATAAATTATTTTGTTTGCGTGAGAATATTGGATAGCTTAGATACGGGTGCAGACAAAGAGCCATTAAATATAGGCCGCTTAAGTATTGTGCTTATACTCAGCGCTCTCTCTATCGGTGTGATTGCTTGGCTGCTTCCTCAGACTTTTATTTGCAGCATGATTGTTTATATTGTTGTGACTGCTGTATTTCTTTATTTCTTAAAATTGGCCTTTGATCGTCAAGGATCAGAACGCACGCGCATGTTTGTTTCCTTGATTTTAATTATTCAGGCTATTATCTTTTTTGTTCTCTACAATCAAATGCCAACTTCACTGACTTTTTTTGCAGTGCACAATGTAAATAATATTTTATATGGCATTAATATTCCGCCTGCCGAGTATCAATTACTTAATGCACTCGTGATTGTTGCTATGTCACCCGTCTTGGTTTGGTTTTACCACAAAGTAAAATCAACCCATGTCACTAAGTTTTGCCTTGGCATGACTTTGTGTGCCATTGCCTTCTTTGTATTATTTGTCGCAAGATATTTTGCTATCGATGGATTGGTCTCACCCTGGTGGATGGTATTAACCTACTACTTCCAATCCGTCGGTGAATTATTAATTTCAGGATTAGGGCTAGCCATGGTAGCAGAATTATGCCCCACTTCGATGGCTGGTTTTGTCATGGGTATCTGGTTTTTAGCTTCTATGCTTTCTGGCCCTCTGGGCGCATGGGTGGGTAATTTAACAGAACCTAATGGTGGTCTCAGTAATTTAACTGCTATACAAACCCTGACTATTTACACGAGAGTATTTTTACAAATAGGAGTTGCCACTGCTGTGGTTGCTGTGATTATGTGGGCGATGAGGCCTATGTTGAATCGGTATATTAATTAGACCATTTGGGTCAGGCCTGGACTTATTGGAGTCAGGCTGGCAAAGAAGTTTATAAACGTTCACACTCTAATATGTAACGCCATTTGTAAGCGTTCACGCCACGCTGTCATGCCAGCATGCTTTTAGCTGGC
>Ga0207126_1070_pt1 | contig 22933 bp, 26 predicted proteins | sample Alteio_BWMinHeat_20_FD_153586 | JGI IMG/M metagenome (GOLD analysis project Ga0207126, IMG submission 153586) | Enriched cells from forest soil in Barre Woods Harvard Forest LTER site, Petersham, Massachusetts, United States -... | ecosystem: Environmental > Terrestrial > Soil > Temperate forest >...
GTCTCGTTCCAGAAGGTTTTGCCGTTCATCCTAAGGTTCTACGTCTTTTGAATGACAGGCGTAAGATGATGGAAGCTGATCCATCAACTTCTCTCATTGACTGGGGGATGGGGGAGCATTTGGCTTATGCCACACTCCTCATTTCTGGAAAAGATATCCGCATTTCAGGGCAAGATGTCAGGCGCGGCACATTTTCTCACAGGCATGCGATGCTGGTTGATCAGAAAAATGGGGAGCGCTACTTCCCTCTCTCTCATCTTAAAGAGCGACAAGGGAATTTTTCGATTTATAATTCTCCTCTCTCTGAATTTGCGGTTCTTGGATTTGAGTTTGGCTATAATCTTGTCTCTCCTAACGCACTTGTCATTTGGGAGGCGCAGTATGGCGATTTTTCCAATGGTGCTCAGGTGATTATCGATCAGTTTCTTACCACATCAGAACAGAAATGGGCGCAAAACTCATCACTTGTCCTGCAGCTACCACACGGTTATGAGGGGCAGGGGCCTGAGCACTCTTCTGCACGACTTGAACGCTTTTTACAGCTAGCCGGGGATAACAATATCCAAGTCGTTAATTGCACGACACCCGCCCAGTTTTTTCATCTCTTGCGCCGTCAGGTGTTGCAGCTTGTGCGGCATCCTCTCATCATCTTTACCCCTAAAAAGATGTTGCGGGATCCTCTTTGTCTCTCTTGCGTCACAGAATTTACAGAGGGCTTTTTTCAAGAAATTTTAGATGATCCCGTGGGTAATCTGGAGGCAACACGCCTCCTCTTTTGTTCCGGAAAAATTTACTACGATCTGGTTCGGGAAAAAAAGGCGCGCAATAAGGAAAAAATAGCCGTCATTCGGATGGAACAGATCTACCCGCTAAATCAGGAACTGCTTGAGCAGATCTTGCAGCGCTACAGCTCTGTTCTTTCTTTTTTCTGGGTTCAAGAGGAGCCACGCAATATGGGCGCTTGGGGGTACATACAACCTTTATTGACAAATATTATTAAACAAGAGATTCATTATGCTGGCAGGGAGAGGAGTGCAGCAACGGCTGCTGGCTCGCACGCTCTACATGAAAAAGAGTACAAGGCATTAATGGATATAGTATTCAAGGACCAGAATGAAAGTTGATATAAAAATCCCTCAGATGGGTGAGTCGGTGACGGAGGCTATTGTCTCAAATATCATGAAACCATCTGGGAGTTTTGTTGCAAGAGATGAAGAGATTTTAGAACTTGAGACTGACAAGGTGAATCAACCGCTCTATGCCGCAGAATCTGGACGCCTCGATCTGATGGTACAAGTAGGAGATAAAGTCGTTATTGGACAAACAATCGGCTCTATCGACACCGAAAAAAAAGGGGCTGTGCAGGAAGAAAAACCTGTTGTACAAGCGCCGGTAGAAGTTGCGCCATCTAGTTTTTCTGCGCGCAAGATGCCAGAGGAGCGGTTTACAAAAGCCCCAGAACAAAAGCCGGCTACTATCCCCAATGTGCCACAAACTCCAGTCAATACGAATCGACGCAAAATGAGCAATTTGCGCAAGGTGATTGCCGAAAGGCTTGTTGAGGCAAAAAATACAACAGCGATGCTCACTTCATTTAATGAAGTGGATCTCTCTTCTGTTATCGCCATTCGTGCACGCGAAAAAGATGCCTTCTTTGCTAAATACGGGGTAAAACTTGGTTTTATGTCCTTTTTTATTAAGGCGGCAGTGGCCGCACTTCAAGAGTTTCCCGATGTGAATAGCCAGATTGAGGGGGATGAGATTGTAACGCCAAAGAGTCAGGATATTGCCGTTGCCGTTTCAACCGAGCGCGGTTTGATGGTCCCGGTCATTCGCAACTGTGCAGATCTAAGCTTTGGATTGATTGAAAAAAGCCTCGAAACCCTTGCCAAACAGGCGCGCGAGGGGAGAATCTCTGTCGATGCGCTTCGCGGCGGTAGCTTTACGATTACCAATGGAGGCGTCTTTGGCTCCCTTCTCTCGACACCGATTTTAAACTTGCCACAGAGTGCTATTTTAGGTATGCACAGTATTGTCAAGCGGCCGGTTGTCGTCGATGATCAGATCGTGATTCGCCCGATGATGTATCTTGCCCTTAGTTACGATCATCGCATTATTGATGGAAAAGAGGCGGTTCTCTTTCTTGTCCACATTAAAAAGAGTCTTGAAGATCCAACCAGATTATTACTTGATCTATGAATAAAAACTGTGATGTATTGGTTATAGGATCAGGTCCCGGTGGCTATGTTGCTGCGATCCGAGCTGCACAACTTGGGAAAAATGTGCTCTGTGTTGACAAACGAAAGGAGCTTGGTGGCACCTGTCTTAATATCGGCTGTATCCCGTCTAAGACCCTTTTGCACACAACGGAGAGCTACTGGAAACTTTTGCATCACGGCCAGGAGAGGGGCCTTGAGACGACAGGTCTTAGTGTCAACTTCTCTCAGATGATGACCAATAAGCGCAAAGTGATCTCTGGCTTTAATGCGGGCATTGCCGGACTATTTAAAAAAAATAAAATTACTCATCTGTGCGGCCAAGCCTCATTTCGTGGAACCCATGAGGTACAACTCTCCACCGGTGAGACAATTACCTTTAAAGAAGCGATTCTGGCCACAGGATCCGAGCCAATAGCCCTACCCTTCTTACCTTTTGACGAAAAACGGATTCTTTCATCGACCGGAGCCTTAAGCTTAGAAGCGCCGCCACAAAAGCTTCTGGTTATCGGAGCCGGTGTCATCGGTGTCGAGCTCGGCTCTGTCTACAGTCGCCTGGGCTCAGAAGTTCTTTTTATCGAGTTTCTTGATTGTATTTGCCCCGCTCTTGACCATTCCCTTTCTAAAGCGCTTCAGGAGAGTTTGACACGCCAAGGGATGCAGTTTTACCTCTCTTCAAAAGTCATCGAAGCTACGGTTCAAGATTCCATTACACTGCAGGTTGAAACGCCCTCTGGCCTTCAAACCTTTACAGGTGACGCGGTTCTTGTTGCCATTGGCCGCAAACCGTATACTGCAGGTCTTGGCCTTGACACAGTTGGTATTGCGACAAATCCTAAGGGAATGGTTCTGGTTGATCGGCAATTTCGCACAAATCTTTCCCACATCTTTGCGATTGGTGATCTCATTGATGGGCCGATGCTCGCCCATAAGGCATCTGAAGAAGGGGTTGCTGTTGCAGAGATTATTGCAGGCAAAAAGCCTCTTGTCGACTACAGCACAATTCCACAGGTCGCCTACACCTATCCAGAGGTCGCAGCTGTCGGCTTTACTGAAAAAGAGACTCAAGCCCTCTGTCTTACGATCAAGACAGGAGTCTTCCCCTTTAAGGCCAATTCGCGTGCCAAATGTAATGATGAGGACGACGGTTTTGTCAAGATCATCGCAGATGCAGCCTCTGATGAAATTCTAGGAGTCCATATTATAGGCGCCCATGCATCAGAACTGATTGGCGAAGGAGTGGTTGCGATGCAAAATCGGATGACAAGTCAAGGACTTGCAGAAACTTCCCATGCTCACCCCACTTTAAGCGAAGCCATTAAGGAGGCAGCGCTTGCAGTCAATGGGCGCGCCATTCACAAATAGAAGATGTTTCCTAACGGCTCGTCAATATGCGGCTCGTGACTAGGTTTAGAACCTTAGGCGCATCTCCTGTCTGGGCGGGCCGTTATATTGTTTTGCATTGAGGGGACGCTCTTCGCTCGTAATCAATTTTTTGCATAAGGGACAGAAGGCAGAAGATCCTTTTTCTTCAAGCCAAGGGGCTAAACAGGCCTTATGGAACTGATGTTGGCATTTTAATGTGATAGCAGACTGATTTGGCAAGATCTGCTCCAAACAAATTGAGCATTCATCGTTTTTTGCAATGTGAGATGCAGCAGCCATTATACTACCTCATAATTATGATGATATTATTATAAGCAAAAATCATATTTTTTGCAATTAAAAATGAGGTAATTGTAAGCGTTCAATAGAAATGTCCTCTTTTGGTAGTAAAAATTTTATTACCAAGGAGGTTCTGGTTGAAGGAGACTATTTCTATGAGCACAAAGGAGTTAGGAAGGCTCGAGGTCCTACTAAAATTAAAGGGTCGTGAGCTGATACAAGCACAAGCAGCTGACATTCTGGGTGTTAGCACAAGACAGGTCCGAAGGCTATTAAAAGCATAGACGCTTGATGGAGTCGATGCAGCTCAAGTAATCGTCAGAGGACGACGGTTTTGTCAAGATCATCGCAGATGCAGCCTCTGATGAAATTCTAGGGGTCCATATTATTTCTGCCCACGCATCTCCGATTTGCTCCACCTAAGTCAGGTTGCCACGTGTTAATCGGTTGAAAATCTTGTAAAGTAACGCTGCTCATTTTCTCTATTTACTAGTAGCTTTGGGATTTGCCGCAGCCGCAAGAGCCTTTGGCATTCGGGTTGCTGATTTTGAAGCCAGAACCATTAAGGCCGTCGACATAGTCAATCTGAGAGCCGATGAGGCGAGAGACGATTTTCTTATTGACGTGAACTTCAACGCCATGGGAAGTGAAAATTTCGTCTTCAGATGTCGCTTTTTCTGAATAGTCGAGGACATACTCAAAACCGCTGCAACCAGCAGCTTTGTCTGCAAAACGCAAGCCCCAACCGGTTTTGCCATCATCTTCTAAGATTTGTAAAAACTTGGTTGCAGCGCGTTTTGTGAGCGAGATTGTTGTTAAGTCCATCTCTTCTTCTAAAATCGCATTGAGTCGAGAGACGAGAGCATCAATTTCTTCCTCTGCATAGCCGTGGCTGAGCATGCCAGCCTCTAGGGTTTCCCATGTTGCAGCTTGACAGCCGACGCAGCTGAGGCCTGTATTTGTAATCTCTTGGGCAAGTCTCTGTCCTTTGCCAGGGAATGAGGAGAAGATCTCTTCAATTGTCATCTGTCTTGAAACTAGGGATTGTTGCTCGCTCATGTTTTCACCTGTTAAAATGTTATTTTCACACAGCCGCCGCGGATCTTGCACTGGCAAGCGAGGCGCTCTTTATTCTGGTCGCCGAGAAAATCGGATTCTTCTTGAGTAAAGGGGGAGAGATTTTCCATTCCTTCTGAGACTTCGATCACACACGTCCCACAGACGCCTTCAGTACACGCAAACGGAACCCCCGCCTCTTCACAGGCTTGGATAATAGACTCGCCGTCTTCAATTTCTTTCTCTTCGTCTTGATGCTCAAAAATGAGTTTTGCCATGGTTCTCCCTTACTTGGAGGGTGAGTGTAACAGGAGAAGGGGGTAAAAAGCAAGAGGAGAGTCAGAAGACTCTCCTCAAAATCGCATACGAATAGGATTTATATTTTAAAGAGAGGGTTTTTGTACGGCTTCCTCTAGGAAGAGCTCTTCAACCGTCTCTTTCAATGTTTTAATCCCCTCTGGAAATCCGGCGCGAACCAAGATTTCGTTGAGGTGACTGAGTTCTTTTTCTAGAAAGTCGACCTGTGTCTCCAATCTAGAAACTTTTGTCTCCAAATTTATTTTATTGTTCATAAAATAGCTCCTAAATTATTAATTATTATTAGCACGCTATCCGCTTAACATTATAATGTGATTTAATAGATTAAAACAATATAATTAAACACTTTTCCAGTCTTCTTGCCTACCCAAGTTTTGAGGTTGTTCGATTTGAATGACTTCAGTATACTCCCGGAATTGCCTCCTACAAGGAAGTGAGTATGGAAACAGAACCTTTTCGATCAGTTCTTATTTTTGGCCCTCCAGGCTCTGGAAAGGGCACCCTTGGTAAATTTTTGAGCAGCGCAGGGAACCATTTTCATCTCTCTTCAGGAGACATTTTTCGAGGTCTCTCTCCAGAATCGGCGTCAGGTAAACTCTACCATACCTATGCCAGTAAAGGACATCTCTTGCCTGATGAGGTGACCCTCCAGATCTTTCGTAACTATGTTGGTGGGCTTATTGCGACAAATCGGTACTTCCCTCATGAACAGCTTCTTCTGCTCGATGGGGTGCCAAGAACCCTAAAACAGGCCCAAATCTTAGAAAAAGAGCTTCACGTTGTGCGGATTATCGTCTTAGAGATGAATAATATTGAGGGGCTGATTAAACGGATGGTTCGTCGGGCAATCATCGAGAAACGGATGGACGACAAAGATGAAAAAATCCTTCGAACAAGAATGCAAGTCTATGAAAAAGAGACGCTTAGTCTTTTAAACCACTATCCTCAAGAACTAATCTCCAGATTTAATGCCGATCAGAAGCCTCTAGAGGTGCTGCGCGATGTTCTGGTCTCACTATCCCCAGTATTAAGCGCTCAAAATTAAAAATAATAGAAATATTTAATATTATAAGATGCATCTGTTGTTAATAATTCGTTTTGTTGTAAAATAGAGGTGCAGAAGGAATAAACCAGGTGGTTTTATATGACAGTAACAAATATTACCCCACAGTGCTGGTTACAACAACGGGGTCAGGAGGTCCCGGCTCTTTTATCCGGTAGTGAACTGTCTAAGCAGTATACCGTGGCCAACCTCTCTTCAGCCACACGTCCTTTCTTACAAGACCCAGGAAGCTTTCAAGTCATGCGTACAACTGTGGCGCTTAATGCTGCCCAGGGGGCAATCAAATCGATCGAGGCTAAAGAAGAGTATCAGAAGACAAAAAGGGCCGGAGACACGCAAGGGTCTATCTCTGCGGCGTTTCATCTCGTGGCTCGGTTGTTTCAGACTCTAGGGGGAGCAGTTGGGGGAGTAGCAGCATCTCTTGCCGGCTTTTGCATCACACATAAGGTCCCTATGGCAATTGGAGCGGTGATTGCGGTAGGTGCCGCAGCATTCTGGTTGGGAATTGTCTCAAGTATCTTAATAGGGGTATTTTATGTATTTATTGCGCTGCGCAGAGAACATGAACGTGAAGAGATTAATTTGTTGAAACAGAGTTTAGGGGAAAATCCCATAGAATCCTTGCTCGAAAAACTTAAAAGCGAAGAGACATTCCTTAAAGAAATTACCCGTTATGAAAGACTTCTTGGCAAAGCAACAGCTGTAGCCCTTGTTCGTTTGTCTTTAGGGGAGCAGACGGAGGAGTTGCAACAATCTGTTACTGAAGGGATTAAAGCGCTTGGGATGAAAAAACTGATGGGAAAAGCAACGATGAGCGTCTGTCTTATGGGTCTTGTGTCGATTACGCTCACAGCCCTTACAGCTTGTGGAGTTATTGTCATTGCGCCATGGCTCCTCATTGCACTTCCTTTCATCGTTGGGTGCGGCTGGGTCCTTATTGATGGTAAGGCGCTACTCGATGCCCTTGATACGCAAGCTTGTCGCAAAAGAGACCTGGTGACAAATGGCCTGCATACACTACTGGTCATTGGTGTGACAATCGGGGCTCTTTTTTTCGCAACAACCCCTCTTGCGCTGGTTCTGATCACGCTATTTGGGGCTTTTTCTCTTCTAATCAATGCCATTGTCTTTTACAAACAGTTTAGAAAACAAACAATTGCCAAATTAACTAGTTAAGTTTATAATTATACTGTAACAAAGTTGGTGATTATGACTAAAACAACATTAGAATCAAGTAAGACATCAGCTTCAAGCAGTGACTTGCCACTCGACACTTTTGCTCAACAAATTGAAAATGAACAACTTAAAGAAGTAGAGGTTGCTCAAGAGGTCTTAGAAATGCAAGGCTGGGTCGCTGATGGCTCCTATGCTTGCCGTAACTTTTTGGTAGGACCTGGCGAGCCGATTATGGGACTTACCACTGTTTGGCTTGCAGTATCTGGGGTCTTTGGCTGGAAAAAGACAAGAGAATCAATTGCAGCTGGACAAATTAGCAAAATTTTCGGTTACATGCTCTTAACACTCTACGCCCTCTTAATTCTTGGCGGTTCGACTTTTCTTGGAGTCAGGGCTCTTGCGCTGGCATCTTATTTTGTTGTTAACACGGTTCTTGCAGAGGCAACGACAATTGTCTCAACTCTTGGGGGGACACTGCTCTCTGTGCTCTTTGTTGTGATGTTTGCGATGAGCATGCACAAACTCGCCATGCTTCTTAAATTGCGTCTGATGACAAGCAAAAAGTTGGCTGACTATTGCACAAATAATCCGCAAGAGGCCAATCGGCTGGTTGGGAGGAAGGTGTCAGAGGGTGATAACCTAGACGCAGTTCATCGAGCAATGACAATTAAGGCCCTAAAAGAGATACCGCAAGTTCTTCTCTCCCTTGTCGGTATTGCCTCATTTGTACTTGGATTTGTCGCGGTTGCGCCGATCGTTCCACTGGTTATTGGTATTGTTCTTTCTTTCTTATGGATCATTTTTGATGGGCAGGGGCTCTACGATACTCTTAAGGATAAAGAGGTAGGAAAATACGATACAAAGTTGATCTTGACGCACGTCTTAATCGGTCTTGCCTCTACAGTTGGAGCAATTGCACTGACCGCGCTCTTTGCGACAGGTATTGTCCCTCTAGTTCTGATCTGTCTCATCGGATCGATCTGGCTTATTTTAAACGTCTGCACCTATCTCCACATGCGACAAAAAAGAAAAGCTTTAGAAGCTTTAAAGCAGACCTGATATTTTGAAGGGAAGGAGACTTCTCCATGTCGGATGCTTTAATCGATAATTTTCTCTCTTATCTCAGAGCAGAACGGGGTCTGGCATTCAATACGATCCTTGCCTACAAGTCAGATCTAACGATTTTTTTTGCTTTTTGTTCTAAGGAACTTCAGAGCATCTCTCAAGAGGATTTTTTCCTTTTTCTCGCTTTTTTAAAGAGTCGCAACTATGCAGAAAGTTCGATTTTTCGTCTGATCACAACGCTGAAGAGTTTTTTTCAATTTCTCAAAAAAGAAGAGCTCTTATCTCACGATGTGACCCATTATCTAGAGAATCCAAAAATATGGCAGACAATCCCTGAGGTGCTTTCAGTCGAGGAGATGGGGCGGTTGCTTGAGGTGCCAGATCCAGAGACTTTTGTGGGCATGCGTGACAGAGCCATTTTACAGCTTTTATATGCTGCGGGTTTGCGCGTCTCAGAACTGTGCGCCCTTAACCTTCAAGACTTAGATGAAAGTTGTGTGCGTGTTAAGGGTAAAGGTGGCAAGGAGCGTATCGTTCCTGTCCATAAAACAGCTCTTAGGGCCGTTGATCAGTATCTTCTTTTATACCCAAATGACTTTTCAAGTCATTTGGGTATAGTAACAGGCAAAAAAGAGGGGAAGCCACTTTTTGTAACAGAAAGAGGGGAGCGGATTGACCGGATAACGATCTGGAAACGCATCAAAGAGTATGGACAAAAAGCCTCGATTACAAAGAGCATCTCACCGCATACCCTGCGCCACAGTTTTGCCACTCACTTGCTAGAAAATGGGGCAGATCTGCGCTTGATTCAAGAGATGCTCGGACATGCGCAGATTGCGACAACAGACCGGTATACTCACATCAGCCAGAGTCATCTACAAAAGGCTTTTGACGCGTTTCACCCAAGACCCTGAGAATCGATTTTGGAGCGCAGTAGCTGGTTCACAAGCTCTGGAGAGGCTTTGCCTTTACAGCGCTTCATGACCTGACCCACAAGAAAGTCAAAAGCTCTTCCTTTGCCGGCTAGGTAGTCGCGTACCGACTCACTATTTTCAGCAAGAACGGCATCGACAAGAGGCTCGATACTCGCTGTATCAATCGGACGAAAATCGGGATTCTCCTGCACGATATGAGCTGGGTCCTTCTGTGGGTTCTGGACCATCTCGTCAGCAACGCTTTTTGCAATTTTGCCCGTAATTGTTCCTGAATCAATTAAATTGACCAGAGTCGCCACGTGATGTGGGGGAATCTCCAATTTGAGAAGTGTTGTATTATTCTGTTTTACTCTACCGGAAAATTCAACAAGTAGCCAATTGCAGAGACTTTTTGCGTTGGAGGAGTTTTTTAGCGTCTCTTCAAAATAGTCGGATGTCGGCTTATCAGAGACAAGTTGGACGGCTGCATCGCGTGACAGCCCAAGGACCTCGACGTAACGCTTATAGCGCGCAGCCGGTAATTCTGGGAGATTGTTGCGAATCTCTTCAATAAATGCATCCGTTAAGAGAATTGGAGGAAGGTCGGGTTCCGGAAAGTAGCGATAGTCTGCAGGTTTTTCTTTTTTGCGCATTAAGATAGTCTCTTTTTTCTCAATGTCAAAACGGTAGGTTCCCACCTGAATATCGCCCTCTTGCTCATAGATGCGGATCTGGCGAGCAATTTCGGCATTGATCGCAAGCTCCATATGATGGAACGAATTCATGTTTTTGATTTCGATCTTGGGACGCAACGCCGTCTCTTGCTTTCTGCGCACAGAGACATTGACGTCGATCCTGAGGGAGCCCTCTTCCATATTACAGTCGGAAATATCGAGATAGAGCAAAATTTCTCGAAGAGCCATGGCGTAACTTGAGGCCTCTCGTGCAGAGTGCATGCAGGCGGTTGAGACGATCTCAATCAGAGCTGTTCCGGCCCTGTTATAGTCGATGCCGGCAAAGTTGGAAAAATGCTTTAACATGCCCGTATCATCTTCAATATGAGCGTGATCGATACTAAATTTTTTTAATTCCCCATCAAGTTCAACGACAACTTCGCCCCCAACAATAATTGGCTCTTCGAATTGGGTGATTTGAAAGTTGCGCGGGTTGTCAGGATAGAAATACGATTTCCGATCAAATCGACTTTTGCGTGCTATATGAGAGTTAAGCGCACAACCGAGTTGGACAGCTTTTTTTACTGCTTCACGATTAAGGATGGGGAGTGTCCCCGGCTGTCCTGTACAGACGCTTGTGATATTGGTATTTGGCTCATCACCAAAACGGTTAGGCGCTCTGCTAAAGAGTTTAGAGCGAGTATTGAGCTGGGCATGGATCTCAAGCCCAATCACAGGTTGCCATTCTTGGATCATAACGCCTCCGCAGCAAATGGGGGAATCTGTTTGTGCCACTGTGTGTGACTTTCATAAAGATGCGCCAAAGAGAGAAGAGAGCTATCTTTACACGATGGAGAGAGAAGCTGCAACCCAAAGGGTTTTTTATCACTTGAAAAGCCGGAAGGAACGCTGATTGCTGGAAGCCCTGCTAAATTGGCTGAGATTGTGTAGATGTCTTGCAGGTACATCTGTAGCGGATCTTGGAGTGATCCGAGCTCAAAAGCTGTCGTAGGAGACGTCGGCATCGCAACATAGTCGCAGAGCGCAAAAACTTCATGAAATTTTTTAATAATCAGAGTCCGGACTTGCTGTGCTTTTCTGTAGTAGGCATCTTTGTAGCCGGAGGAGAGGACATAAGTGCCCAGTAAAATGCGATTTTTCACCTCAGGCCCAAACCCTTGTTGGCGCGACAGATCGTAGAGCTCTTCTAAATTTTTGAATCCTGAAGCACGCGTGCCATAACGAACTCCATCAAACCGGGCAAGATTTGTTGAAGCCTCAGCTGTTGCAAGAATATAATAGACAGCAATGGAGAGGTTTAGAATTTCAAGATCAATATCAACAAGCTCAAGGCCGGCCGATTTTAGCTCCCGTATCGCCTCTTCAAAATTTTTTCGCGCCTCAACAGATAACCCTTCAAGGAAGCGCCAGGGGATGCCAACTTTTAACCCTCGGGGCGAAAAATTCTTCAACTCTTCACGGTATTTTTCTTGAGGGATGGAAAGATTTGTTGCGTCATCATCTGTGTGACGTGCAATCACTTCCATCAAAAGAGCTGCATCGGAGACACTCCTGGCAAAAGGGCCGATTTGATCTAAAGAAGAGGCAAAAGCGACAAGACCCGATCTTGAGACTCTGCCATAGGTCGGTTTAAAGCCGACAATGCCGCAAAAAGCTGCAGGTTGTCTAATCGAACCGCCCGTATCGCTACCAAGAGAGAGGGGAGAGAAGCCGGCGGCGACGGCTGCCGCAGAACCTCCTGAAGAGCCTCCGGGAGATGCGTTTAAATCCCATGGATTTTTTGTTGGGAAAAAAGCCGATTTTTCTGTTGAGGAGCCCATAGCAAATTCATCGCAGTTTGTCTTGCCAATGATGAGAGCATCTTCTTCTTCCATGAGCTGAGAGACAGTGGCATCAAAAACGGCTCTATAGTTTTCAAGAAACTTTGAACCACACGTCGTTATCTCTCCTTTAAGATGGATATTATCTTTAAGTGCAATGGGGATCCCTGCAAGTTTCCCAAGTTGTGCACCAGATTTTCGTTTCAGGTCTAGTAGACGAGCCTTTTCTTTGACACGCTCGCTACAGAGAGATAAAAAAGCCTGAATCTTTGGGTCGTGGTTGGCAATACGCTTTAGATGGAAAGAGACGATTTCTTGGGCTGAGACCTCTCCATTTTTGAATTGCTCGCTTAAATTTTGGGCTGAAGTATAATGCATTTTCATGACTCGAATTTAATAACCGATGGAACGCGGACCATGCCACCGATTGTCTCAGGGACATTTTCAAGAAATTCTTTTTTGGAAATGAGCTCTCCTATGATGTCATTGCGCATGGAGTTGCCAATAGAGAGGACCTGACTACACGGCTCAACTCCATCTGTGGGAATGGCTTGGAGTTGTTCAATATAGGTGAGGATGCGATCAAGGCTCGTCCGAAATTTCTTCTTTTCATCTTCTGTGTACGCAATATGAGCCAGGTGTGCAAGGCTCGCAAATTCCTCTTCATTTAACATAAAAATAGGCTTCCATAAAATATTACTGTCGGTTAGTGTACGATTTTTAGGGCCGTAAAGTCAAAGGGATTTATATTGATGAAACAGATTATTGTCTATGTCGATCAAGGAGTTGATGGGGCGTCTCTCAAGCAATTAGTGAAGAATCTATACCAAGAAGTTGATCTATCCCAATACCTGATTCGTCGCATGGATGCAGAGACTCTGAAAACAGGGGATTGGGAAAAAGAGACCGTACTCCTCATTATTCCAGGCGGTAGAGACGTCTATTATCATACAGCGCTAGATGGGTGTGGGACAGATAAAATTCGGCAGTTTGTTGAGGCAGGTGGCCACTATCTGGGTCTTTGTGCCGGTGCCTACTTTGCTTCTGCTGGTATTGAGTTTGAACGGGGGGGGAAGATGCAGGTCTGCGCTAAGCGTTCACTCTCTTTTTTCCCAGGCACGGCAATTGGCCCCGCCTATGGGCCTAATAAATACTCCTATGAGTCGCAGCAGGGAGTCGAAGCGGCTCTAATTTCTCATCAGAATGAGAGCTGTTTTGTTTATTACAATGGCGGCTGTTTTTTTGATATTAACGACTCTTTTTCTCACGTTAAGACCCTTGCCACTTATCAGCACTTAGAGAATGAACCGCCAGCTATCCTCTCTTGCCAGGTCCAGAATGGACTTGCTATTTTAAGCGGGGTTCACATTGAATTTAGCAGTCAGTTTTTGTCGCGTCAGGATGAGCATATTCAGCGCATCTACCCTTATCTGTGTAAAGATGAAAAGAAACGGCGACAGCTTTTTCGCGATCTTCTTTCCCAATTTTCTATGAACCTATCCAGCTAAACAAAAAGTGACGCTTTTTTGAGCCTTTTCCCCGGATTTCAGCCCGCTTTTTTGGCTTACTTTTTAACTCACCTTACGCAAAAGATCCGCTCCTTCGTCTGCATCTTTTGCGTAAGGTGAGTTTTTAAGTATGTCCTTCGAAAGCGGGCTGAAATCCAAGAAAAATTCTCTAAAAAATCGTCAGTTTTTTTAGTTGGATAGGTTCATCGACTTGACAAATAGATAAAAATTATTTAACAATGAGATTATGAGGAAGTGTTGAACTCAATTGTGTCAATTTTTTATTGAATAATGCATAAGGAGTAGAGGATGAGAAAATTTATTAGTTTTATCGCGCTTGTTTTAATTATCGTGGGAGCGCTTAACTGGGGTCTTTGGGGATTTTTCCAGTTTGACTTAGTTGCTTATTTATTTGCTGGTAATACAACAATGGCAAGCCGTGTAGTTTATTCTATTATTGGCCTTGCCGGCGTTTGGAGTTTAAGCTTTATTTGCAAATGCCTCCACATGAACTGCTGCAAATGCTGCTCATGCAAATCAGGCAAAAACGGTAGCTGTAAGTAAGTTATTTGACTTGTGACAAATAAAAAAACCCGTCTTAAAAGACGGGTTTTTTTTGGAAGTTTTTAAGCAGAGCGTTTCAATTCGTGCTCTAGGGCCTCTGTTGAGTTGTAGCAGTGGATAATTTTATCGTCATCAATCCAACCGGTGGCTGAGTGGATAACCGCATCAATGCTCTGTAAAAAATTATGAACGGCCCGAGGAAGACTTCCCCCAAGTTTTTGAGCGATACGACTCATATCAGGACCATATTTAAGAAGATCTGTTCGTGCTTTTTGTTTGGCGCGTTCAATTTGCATGTGGTTGCCCTCTTCTTTGAGTACAAGGAAGGTGCCAAAATCGGCCCGAATTTTGTGTTCTAAATCAAGCAGCTCTTGGTACATTTGTCTGCGATTAGAATAGGTGCTTGTTTTGCCATTAATATAGGGTCTTATAGGAAAATGGCGCGTCTCTTCTCGAGCGTAGGCTGGGCTTGAAGACCAATTATTGATTTGGCGTGTAGAAAGCGGCTGTTTCCATGCAAGAACGTTCTCTTTTTTCTTCAGAACAACCCGTTTTTTGCTCTTTACAGAGGATGTTGCTTTTCTAACTTTAGCTTTAGTGCGGCTTTTTACGTTAGCTTTAGAAGAGCGAACGCGGCTTTTTACTTTTGGTTTTTTCTTTAATTGAACCCTAGATCGGCTCTTAGTTTTTTTCTTTTTTACAACCTTTCCCATAACCCTCCCTGATTAAGACTTCTCTTAATTTGTTTATATATTAATTATTATTAATATTCAATTAATAATTTTAAATTAAATAAAAAATGCGGTTTGATTTTAATGTTTTGTTTTGCGACGATAGAGGCGGTCCATAGGGGAGGTCTCCTCTGTGGATTTAGAAACTGCAATATAAGGTGTTTATTATGAAACGTTTTATCGCATTAAGCGCTCTTTTGATGGCAACATCTGTTTATAGCTCAGAGACAGCTGAAGAGGTACAAAAAGAAATCACAATTCTTCCTTACTTTGGATCGGAAGATCTACCAGAAGATGAGATTGTCGATTTAGAAGATGATCTCGTCATTGAAGATGAGACTGTTGTAGAGTCAAAAGAAGGCGTTCTTCAGTAATAAAAAAATTAATATATTTATAATACATGCTCAAGAGGATTTGTCTTCTTGAGTATTTTTTTTGTTTTAACATTAAAAATATTTTTATTGTAATTATGAATTGTAATATATATTATGAAACTAAGAGATCGAGATGAGGAGGATCTACAATGAGTGGAAAATTGTTGAAAAAGAGTCCGTGGCGAACCATGTGGTTACAGCCGCGTCAAACCATTAAATCGATTGTGCAGAGCAATTCGAGACTACATTTTGGACCTCTTTCTCTTATTTATGGGATTCCATTCCTTCTTTATATCGCTCAGCTCTTTTCGCTTGGGGATAAATTGCCGATTCTCTGGATCTTGATCGGTTCTGTTGTATTGGGCCCTATTTTAGGGATGGCGGTTCTCTCTTTATCGGCTCTACTGATTACATGGACTGGGAGTTGGATTGGGGCAAAATTTAAATACTTAGATGTGAGGGCAGCGGTCTCTTGGGCAAAGATTACCGATAGTGTGAATTTACTTGCTTGGATTGTCCTTATTGGAATTTTTGGTAGAGAATTATTCAGTCAAGCATTTGCAACTGAGATGCCGAATAATTATCAGATGGGAATGCTTGCGATTGCGACACTTTTTCAAATTGCTTTGAGTATCTGGTCATTTATTTTGCTACTAAAGGGTGTGAGTGTCGTTCAAGGATTTTCTCTCTGGAAGAGTCTGCTTAATCTGATTTTAGCAGCAGGTTGCTTAATGGTAGGCGGATGGATTTTAGGAATAATTTTATGGTTAATATAAAGGGGGCATATGAAAAACCGGTTTTATGAGGTCTTAAAATCGATTGTGCTTGCGGCAAGTGCTGTTACACTTGTTCTTGTCAGTCCGATGATTGCAAAATCCGAGACAAAAGAGTTGCACAAGGTAGCAGCACTCAAGTCTGAAGCACAGTGGAAAGATTTTTACGCAGTCCCGGGAGCCTGCAGTATGAAATTTCCAGAGAAACCGGAGCATTTCACTGAAAAGATGAACGTGCCTGATGAAGGATATGATTTGCGCTATGACGCCTATATCTCAACAGTTGACAAACAGATGATTTTTATGCTTTTGATTGCTCAGTATCCGACCTTTGTAGATGAGTCTTATGCTCAAATGAGTTTGGAAGGCTTTCTCAATGGAATTTTGCGCCACAATCCAGGTAATCAATTGATCTTTGCAGATCTTCTCCTTGTCGATGGCAGAGAAGCTCTAGATTTTTTTATTCGAACAGGTGGAGTCTATTTTAAAGGCCGTGCGATGATGGTTAAAAATAGCTTGTATCTGATGGCAATGGAGTGCGAGGTACAGCATTACGATGAAAAACCGTACAACACCTTTGTCAATTCATTCAGTCTTGCCCAAGACAAAAAAGAACGATAAGAAGTAAGCGGGGAGTGTCGGCTGTGGATCAATCCACAGCCCATTAGGGCGTGTCGTCAATTGGCTTTATTTTGAGGATTTTGTCTTCTTTGTCCATTTTCAAGGCTCAAATTTGCCGAATTTCCCAATTTTGCCGCATTTTCCGCCCTGAAAATTGCCTAAAAAATACAAAAATCCTCAAAATAAAGCTAATTGACGACACGCCCTAGACTCCCTTCGAAAGAAGTCTATTTAAAACCCGAAGTCTATGTTGGCCTGCCCAAAGGGAGCGCCTTCGAACTTGAAGTATTTGCCGTGGTGGTTGTGCCTATCTTTGCTTAAGATCCAGCCTCCTCCATTCCAGCCGGCTCCAAAGCCCGCTGTGAGATGAGCGCCTTGTCTGTAGCTAAAATCGAGCTCGACACCTTTTGAGAAGACTTCGATAATTCCATCTCTAAAGGCGCCAGTACCCCCATCGATACGTCTTGGTTGGCGATAAGGGCCTCCAAATCCAACATATTTCATACTGGCAGACCATCTGGTGCCGAGTTTATGCTCAAGGGAGATGTTAAAAGGAAATATCAGATTGAGGGACCAATCTGGATTAATCGTCCAATCAACGCCCGCGACGGGCATTGTGTAGCCATTTTCAATGCCGACATAGCCAAAAACACCCACATGCAGTCCTAAATTCTGACAGTACTGATACCTTCCCCAGATCAAGCCGCTGTAGAGTCCAGATTGTGCAAAGTCAAAGGTTTTGGTGTCAACTGTTACGCCGGCATTAAAGACAAAGCGCCAGTTTTCAACCGATGTTGTTGCATAGCCGAGTGAGGCAATGGCATTTGTAAAATCCTCTTGGCTGAAGCGCGGATTCTCTTTCCACCCCAGATGCAGATAGGAGAGTCCGAGTTGCCAAATGAGGTTGTTGTTGCAGTTGATCTTCTGAGTGAAATAGATCGATGCATCGGCATCTTGATAATCGAGATGTTTTCCTTCTATCGGATCACTCTTAAAACGCGCGGGACCTACATACCGGTAGTCGCCTTCGAATTCAAAGCGGAGACCCTCTGAGACAAAGTTGTAGTCGCTGACAAGATCGTCGAAGTTTTCATTGGTAACAGGAGGAAAATCGAGTTCATCGGTTTCAATACCATCGGCATGGAGTAGATGTGTCGCAAGAACAAAAAGATAGGAATAATTCTTCACAGGGGACCTTACCTCGACTTTGTACATTTTTTGGGCCGATTTTCACAATCTTTTGACTTTAAGTGGGTTGAAAATTTTGCTCATGGCTTTTTAAGCCACTTTACAAAATTTTCAACCCACTTAAAGCCAAAATCTTGCAAAACTCGACTCCAAACATGTACGAAGTCGAGCTTACGTCTCTAAAATAGCGCCAGTTGTTTTAAAATGAACCTTTGACACTTCGTATAGCACATCTTTGCCGCGAGCAGCAACTAGATTTTTACCGATACGGATCACTTGACTTGATGCTCCTTTGGGAAGGGTGACATTGAACTGTGTGCTCAAGTTGGCAAGTCCTGAAACAAAAGAGGCGCGCGCTAAAATCGATGCGGCTGCAACGACAGGATCCTCTTCTGCTCGAGGACGCTGCGTGAGTGTGACATCGATTCCCTTTTTTTTGAGCATCCGTCCAACAAGATCTTGACTTGCAAATTGATCTAGAAGGACCTCTTTACATCCTGTTTGTGCAACAAGTTCACCAATGGCTGTCGCATGGGCCCAAGCGAGCAATTGATTGAGATTCTGAAACTGCTCATACATCTCATTATACCGTTTAGGAGAGATGCGGACAATCGAGTGGGGTGCTACGGCGCGAATTTTTTTTTCCATGGCAAGAATTGCCGGGTCACTCATTTTTTTGCTGTCTTGCACGCCAATTTTAAGGAGATTTTCGATCATTGTGCCATCTGCTTGGACAGAGGCGATGCAGAGCGGGCCAAAAAAGTCACCTTTGCCAGACTCATCAGAACCGATATGGGGAGTCATGTCACAAGATGCTTGCGCTGTCGGGTGGCTGTAGGCAAGGCTCTCTAAGATTTCAGGCTCTAGGTAAAAGGTGATAAACTCCTCTTTTTTTTTGCCCTGGACTGTCAGCTTGCCCGAAAGGTAGAGGGTACAAGAGACGCCCGATTTTTGTGCAGAAAAGAGGGTGTGGACAGGTTGAGAGAGTGAAAAGCCTTGCGAGAGAAGATCTTCGCGCAGCTTCTCTGCCTTTTCTAGACTAATTGTTGCGACAAAGCAGTTGCCAGACATCTTGCATAACCTCATTTGTTTGCCACATTCGTTCTTTTCTCGCAGTTTTTTATCTTGCTCACTTGCCGACTCTCTGGAGTCGGCTCCCTCGCGCGATACGAAACTGCAAGCAGTTTCTAAAAATCGGCGAGAAAATCTTTGAATTTTTCAAACAAAGCAGGTTGCGCAAGGTGTCTACTCATGGCAACAATTTAGAGAAAAAAAGCCTTATGTGCAATAGCTTTTACTTGTGCGTTGACCCTTTGGGAGGAGGCAGATCGTTTTTTGCTTGTTGTAGCATTTCGGCCACTTCTTGGGCAAAGTTTGCTACAATAATTTCTTGAGCATTTGGGGGTGGGTTATTATCTGATGGCTCGATCGGTTGATTAGAAGAGATAGGTGGTATGGACATAGAAGCTCCTTGTCTATCCTCGTTCTATACATTTCAACTTTCTGACGCAAGTCAGAAAATTGAAATGTGTCTGGAAGCACAGCCTATTATTCGGTCGTAGAGCCATCTGCGTAGACAAAAGGTTCAGTGGAGTCTATAGATAAAGCCAGTATATTGAATCTTGCTTGATCGTTATGGTAATATTTATGAAAAATCACATGTTGATTGATTTTGTCAGATTCTGCTTTAAATACTTTTGCATATTCCGTGCCTGATTTAACATATACGCTGTTACCATTTTCGGATTTGACTGTATCGGCTAACTTATATCGTGCAAATTTTTTTACAACAGCCTCTATTTCCCCGGGGCTCCATTTTTGTGGAGTCAGCTCACTTTTTTTCTGAAATTTAACATAGACAGAACGAATGGAGGCGCATATGAGGGTGCTCCCAGCTAAACCGAGCGAGACAGGCCAGGTTAGAACAAGTGTAGCGCCGAGCGCTATGAATCCACCGCTAACGACAATTGCCAGAATAAAAGCTTGAGTTACCTTACCTCTGGTTGATTTAGGAGTAAGGCACGAGCTAAAAAAGCTTGCTATTGAGGACTGGTTAGTGGGACTGACTGAATTTGACATAAAACCTCAATTTTAATTGTTTGTTAATGTTTATTATAAATTAAACTGAATAATTCGTATATTATAAATATTAGTTTAATTTGCAACAGCAGTTACTCTTGTCTTCTGAGCCCGGCTGAATTATTCTTAAATATCTTAAATTAAATAATTTAGTGAACAACTCCTTGCCAATGCAAAAATTGTCTGGACAAGTTCTTGAGTGATCCGATAGTCTCAGGGATTTCTAGGGGATATTATGCACGATGAAATCAAGCAAATCGGGGAGCTGTTTCGGGCCAGACGAATTGAGCAGAAGTTGTCTGTCAAAGAGGTGGAGAATGCGACATCGATTCGCTCTACCTATTTAGAGGCAATTGAAGAGGGGCGCGTCTATGAATTTATCGCCTCTGTTTATGCAGCCGGGTTTATGAAACAGTATGCGGCATTTCTTGGTTTTGATGCGGATCGGATGGTAAAAGAGCACCCCAATGCGTTTAAAGGTGCTCCAGAGAAGATGGAATTTGATTACGGTATCGGAACCTTGGAATATCGAGGTAGTCTTGCTGGTGGAGTCAAGTGGCTTCCCAATGCGATTTGGGCAGGTTCTGCCGTCGCACTTCTAATTCTTGCTTGGTATGTCGCCAAGTTTTTAGGGGTTGTGTAGAGCTTTGGCCAACCATCTTGCCTCTGAAAAGTCGCCGTATTTACAGCAGCACGCCCAAGACCCTATTGACTGGTATCCTTGGAGCGAGGAGGCTTTTGCTCTTTCCCGCAGTCGCAATGCCCCTATTTTTCTCTCAATTGGGTATGCGACGTGTCACTTTTGTCATGTGATGCGTCGGGAATCTTTTTCTGACAAAGAGATTGCTCGGTCCATGAATGAGCTTTTTGTGAATATCAAAGTCGATCGAGAGGATCTACCCGAGGTCGATCGTCTCTATATGGAGCTGGCCCAAGGGCTGATGGCGTCTCCTGGCGGATGGCCGCTCAACCTTGTCTTAACGCCTGAACTCAAACCATTTTTTGCAACGACCTATCTTCCTGCACAAGCGGAGCACGGATTGATGGGGATGCAAGAGTTTGTCACACAAATTGACTCCCTCTGGAATAGCCCTGAGCGCGAGCTCTTAATTGAGCAAGCAGATCAGCTCGTCGACATTTTTTCTTCCCTGGAACAAGATGAAGAGGATGAACTTCCAGAGCGGTCACTTGTCGATGAGACAGTAGAGATTCTTCTGGATCTTGCAGATCCGGTCTTTGGCGGCTTAAAGACAGAGCCGAAATTTCCTCTTGCGTACCATCTCAATTTCCTGCTCGAGCGCGCCCAAGAAAAAGAGGACCCTCGCCCCCTCTTTTATGTCGAGTTGACACTCAAAATGCTCAAGTTTGGCGGAATTTTTGATCGGCTTGGAGGCGGCTTTTCCAGATATTGTGTCGATTTAGCCTGGCACATTCCCCACTTTGAAAAGATGCTCTATGATAATGCCCTCATCTCCTCTGCTTATTTGGCGGCGTGGCAATGGACAAAAAAAGAGGTCTATGCTCGTGTTGTGCGTAAAACTCTCGATTATCTCTTGTGCGACATGGCGGACAAAGAGGGCAGTTTTTATTCTGCAGAGGATGCTGACAGTGAGGGGGTCGAGGGACTCTTTTACACGTGGACAGAAGAAGAGATCAGAGAGGTTCTTGAGCCAGCCGATGCTGAACTGTTTTGTCAGTTTTATGATGTGACAAAAGAGGGGAATTGTGAAGGACGGTCTATTCTGCACCAATTAATCGATCAAGAGGCCTTTGCAGAAGAGAATGGTCTTGAAGAAGCGGACCTAGAAGAGATTCTAGAAGAGGCCGGGGCGACTTTACTAAAAGAGCGCAACAAGCGTACAAGGCCCTTTAAAGATCAGAAGATTCTCACCTCGTGGAATGGACTTGTGATTGACGCTCTGGCACGTGCATCAAAGGCTCTAAAAGAGCCGCGTTATATGGAGAAGGCCCTATCTGCTGCCAGGTTTATTAAAGAAAACTTGATGTGTGGGGCGCGCTTATTTCATCGCTACTATGAAAATGAGGCGCGCTTTGAGGCTAATTTAGACGACTACGCATTTTTGATTCGTGCACTTTTAACTCTTTTTGAGTCAGATCAAGGCACAGAATTTTTGGACTGTGCACTGGAACTTACCGAGTGTGTAGAAGATCAGTTTAAGGCGCCAAAGGGGGCCTTTTATTCAAGTCGTGAGGAAGAGTCTCTTTTTCGGCGCAGAATGAGTTTCTATGACGGCGCAGAACCGTCTGGTAATGGGGTCCATGCAGAGAACCTCTTGCGTCTGTATCAAATCACACAAAAACGGCATTATCTCTATCAGGCCGAAGATATTTTTAAGGCAGCCGCTTTTGTGATGGATGAGATGCCAACAAGTGCCCTTTATTTGATGCGTGTTTTGAATCGTTACTATGACAAGCGGGCTGTTCTGGTTGTCGTTGTGTTAGATAAAGAGGAGAGTCTGAAAGGGCTGATTGAGAAGGCGTATTATACTCAATTTGCTCCCCATGCAGCCATTGTCTGGAAAAGAGAGGGCGATTTGCTCTTGACAAAGCACCTCCCTTTTTTGGAAGATAAGATTCTATTAAATGGCAAAACGACACTCTATGTCTGCCGTCAAGATCACTGTCTTGCGCCGGTGTCACAAGAAGAGGAAGTGATGCAACAGCTGCGGAATTTATGAGCCTTGTTTCAAATATTGAGTTTATGAGTCTTGCAAAAGAGCTCAAAACGGATGGACCGTTTGATGAGGCGCGTATCATCGCCTGTGCCAAACGACTTGCCCATCTGATCGATGAGGCCCCTAAAAATAGCCTCGGGGGGCTTAAAACTGCACGAATTGATCTGGAGACGATCCTTGTGAAGCAGGGGGAGTTTTACTTGCCTGATCAACGCCTTGCCGCACTTCTTGTCACAAAAGAGAAGAGGCTGTGCAACTCTTTTCTCTCGCCTGAGCAGAAGGCAGCATCAGAGATGCCCCTTCAAGATCAGAGCTCAGACAGTTATGCTTATGGGGTTTTGATCTACTATTTGCTGATGGGCCACTTCCCTGAAGGTTTTTTCCCTTGGCCAGACCATCCGGCTCTAACTC
>Ga0207126_1075_pt1 | contig 21769 bp, 15 predicted proteins | sample Alteio_BWMinHeat_20_FD_153586 | JGI IMG/M metagenome (GOLD analysis project Ga0207126, IMG submission 153586) | Enriched cells from forest soil in Barre Woods Harvard Forest LTER site, Petersham, Massachusetts, United States -... | ecosystem: Environmental > Terrestrial > Soil > Temperate forest >...
ACTCAAACGTGGTTCTGAAGCGCATGCCTTGCATTACTGCTATTCCTTTTGGCTGAAGAGACCAAAGCCCAGACGAAGCTGAATGGTGTTGATGCCGGGATTCGGAGTTGCAAGGCCGGCGTTGGAAATGTGCATGTAGCGAACCTCGGCACTGATGTTGTGCTTGCTGCGGAGGAAATGCAAACCGAGTGCGGCGCTAGAAGTGAAATTGATGCGGGAGGTTCCTTCGGGGACTTTGGTGTTGGTAAAGAGAGTGCCGCCACCGATTTCGAAGTAGGGAACCACACTAGTGTGCGTGGCCAGCGCCCACTTGAAGGCGAACGGGTTTATGCCAACGCCATAGGCTGTGTTCGTTTTCTGAGTTACGAGAAAGACCGGCACTGCGTCGACCGCATATTCCAAACGGCCGCCGAGGAAACCCGGTCCGTGCGGAGCCGTAAGGATCAGGCCATAACGAAAGCCCACATTCCACACGCCGTCGCTGGATTGGCTGCCGCTCAGGCCGTGGCCCCCGCCGGTCCACACCTGCCATTCATGGCCGCCCTCGACGGGGCCGGCTTGGCCGTGAACCGCCGGGGCAATCAGGAATGCAGCAAAGACGAGGGCCATGAAGACTCTTCGCACCGCGCCGTCTCCTTCGGGTTCTTTGATTCCAGCCACTGGAGTCTTGGTGCAGAGAAGATATAGAAAAATTGTTCGAAAGGCGACGTTAACTTTGCTTACTTGAGGTAAGTGCGGACGATTTGGATGACATCGTCTTTAGTTAAGTATAGTTTACAAAACATAGCTGTCGAGGAGCGCCGCTAAGAGTGGCGGCGTTCATCGCCCGTTCATCAGCGGCGGCTTAGTCTGAGATAACGATAGCGAGTTACTCCCCGAGGCAGAAGAGGGTGTAAATACCCAGAGATGCGGCGTCTAACAATCCAATTTGTTTTGGCGATTTGCGGAATGCTCGGGGGGTTCTCAATCGGGGCGGCGGAACTGCGGGCGCAAGATTCTCCGCGAGTCCAGGACCAGGCGCCGAAGGTCCCGGATTCGACGGCGGACGCCGATCCAGTCCCGGCGATGTTTTCGCATCCGGAGTCGGACCGCTGGTGGATTTCGGGCCAAGCCAACTGGATCTCGCAGTGGCATCCGTCATTCCATTCCCCTTATCAGGGAGTGAATAGTCTTCCACCCCAAGCGCAGGATGCGACATCACGGGTGCTGACGCTATTCACCGGCGTGCGGCTTACCGGGACGACGGAACTGCTGTGTGATGTGCAGGAGAGTGCGGGGCATGGGATCGGGGAAGCGCTCGGGCTGGCAGGGGAAACGAATCTGGACGTGGTACGCAACCCGACCCTGAGCAAAGCGCCGTACATTGCTCGGCTGATGTGGCATCAGATCATTCCGTTGAGCAAGGAGAGTGCGACTTCGGCTCGGACGCCGTTCTCCCTCTTTAGCACTCTGCCGGTAAGACGGCTGGAACTGCGCTTCGGAAAATTCGGCATGGCAGACTTCTTCGACACGAATACTTACGGCTCAGACAGCACATTTCAGTTCATGAACTGGACGGTGGACAACAGCGGCGCGTACGACTACGCGGCAGACACGCGTGGGTTCACGTTTGGCGCCATGCTCGAGTATCACGAGCGGCACTGGGCGGTACGCTTCGCGGAAGGACTGATGCCAAAGGTGGCGAATGGAATCCATTTGGATGCGGACGTGAGCCGGGCGCGCGCTGAGAATGTTGAATTTGAGCTTCACGGAACGGCAATTCGGCATCAGGAAGGGATTATCCGATTCTTGAGTTTCGTCAATCACGCCAACATGGGAAGCTACCGCGAGGCCGTAGACAATTTCCTCGCTGGGAAAACCGCCAAACCAGATATCACGGCGCATCCGCTGCAAACGACGGTCAAGTACGGGTTCGGCGCTAATTTCGAACAGCCGCTCAATGACTGGATGGGCGTGTTTGGCCGTTGGGGATGGAACGAGGGCCGGCACGAATCGTTCGCCTACACCGAAGTGGATGAGACAGCAGAAATTGGAATTGGCGCGAGCGGCAAGCGGTGGCGCAGGAAATTTGACCGCGCGGGTTTGGTATTCGTTACGAATGGCATCTCGCGGGACCATCAGCAATACCTCGCGCTGGGCGGCCTGGGATTTCTGCTTGGCGATGGCCGTCTCAACTATGGGCGCGAGAATGTTATCGAAACCTACTACACGCTCCATGTGTGGCGTGGGATTTATCCTTCGTTTGGACTGCAGCACATCAACAATCCCGGGTACAACCGGGCCCGTGGGCCGGTGATCGTGCCGACGCTGCGCCTTCACGTGGAATTTTAGGCCACGTACGCCGAAACTTCTTGGCAGCAGGACAAAAGTCTGCTAAGTAAGTGCTGCTGATTTCGCCGGGGTGATATAAGGTTCGCCGTTTGGTTCCTTCCGTCTAAGATTAAGATATTGTCACAAGCTTTTGGGTTGGGGGGAGTTCATGAAAGTAGACTTGCCGCGGACTCCGTTCATGGAGTTCGCCAGGGCGTTCCGTTTTTTCCTGCCTGCGTTGGTGGCCATCGCATGCTTTCCGTTCGCCGCCGGCGCGCAAACCGTTGATGAGGTCGTCGCCAAGAATATTCAAGCGAAAGGCGGAGCTGACAAGCTGAAATCCGTGCGCACCATTCGCATCACGGCGAAGTTCAGCCAGGGATCCTTTCGCGCCGAATTTCGCCAGGAAAACAAGCGCGCGGACAAGGTTCGAGAAGAATTCATCATCCAGGGTCTGGCGCAGGTGCAGGCCTACGACGGCAAGACCGGATGGCAGATTTCACCCTTTGGCGGGCGCAAAGATCCGGAGCTGCTTTCGCAGGACGATTTGAAAAGCTTGGTCGTCGATGCGGATATCGACGGGCCGCTGGTGGATTACAAAGAGAAGGGGCATAAAGCCGAACTCGTGGGACACGATTCGATGGAAGGAACGGACTGCTTCAAGATCAAACTGAACATGAAGAACGGGGACGTGCGTTACTACTACCTCGATGCGGACTCGTACCTCGAGCTAAAGCTGGAAATTCAAACCACGATTCGGGGCGCGCTGCAGGAGTCCGAGTTGTATTACGGCGACTACGAGCAGGTGAACGGGATTTATTATCCGTTCGCTGTTGAGCAGGCGCAAAAAGGCAGCTCTTCACGGGCGCAGTTCTCGGTAGAGAAAATCGAACAGAACATACCGCTGGAAGATGCCCACTTCTCGATGCCAGCGTCCAAACCGGAGATGAAAGCGCCAGCGGCGGGAAAGTGAACTTAAAGCTAGGACAGGCATCGGTGCCTGACTTGCTCCTGAAGCGGCGTGGATGGAATTATGCCCAAGGGCGATTGTTTCTACTTTACTGCTAAGGAATCCGCCGATATGCGCAAGACAATCCGCTGCTTTGTTGCTGTGATGATGGTGCTTCTTGCTGCCATGATTTTTGCCGGGACCGCATCCGCGCAAGATGCCAAATTCGATTCGGACACCATCTCCGGACTCGGTGCTCGGAACATCGGCTCCGCCGCCATGAGCGGACGAGTGGCGGCCATCGCCGCCGTCAAAGAAGACGGCCGGCTCACTGTCTATGTTGGAGCGGCGAGCGGGGGAGTCTGGAAATCCTCGAATGGCGGCACAACGTTCAAGCCGGTTTTCGACAAGGAGACTGCACAATCCATTGGCGCCGTGGCCATCGATCCGCAAGCGCCGAAAACGATTTGGGCCGGTACGGGCGAAGCCTGGACGCGCAACAGCGTGTCCATCGGCAACGGCATCTACAAGTCGACCGATGGCGGCGACAGTTGGACCAACATGGGGCTGCCGAATTCCGAGCGCATCGCAAAAATCATCATTGATCCAAAGAACAGCAGCACGGTGTACGTCTGCGTGCCGGGAAGACTGTGGACCGATAGCGAGGAGCGCGGGGTTTACAAGACCACCGACGGCGGCAAGAGCTGGAACAAGATTCTGAAGGGCGCGAATCTCTCGACGGGCTGCTCGATGATTTCCATGAGCTCGCAAGATCCGAAGGTCCTTTTCGCGGGCATGTGGGACTTCCGGCGGAAAGGCTGGACATTCCGTTCGGGTGGCGAGAATGCCACCGCAGCAAGCGGCAGCAGTTTTTTCCTGACCACGGATGGCGGAGCCACCTGGAAAGAATTGGATGACAAGAGCGCCAAAGGACTGCCCGCGAAACCGTGGGGGCGCATTGCCGTCACCATCGCGCCGTCAAAACCAAATGTCATTTACGCCATGATCGAATCGACGCGCAGCGCGCTTTTCCGCTCGGACGATGGTGGCAAAACATGGGAAGAGCGGGACCGCAGCAACTGGATGGTCTGGCGGCCGTTTTATTTCGCCAATTTGATCGTCGATCCGAAAAACGAGAACAAAGTTTACAAGCCGGACCTCACGTTGATCATGAGCGAGGATGGCGGCAGGAGCTTCAGCGGAATCGGGAACGGGGCGCACGGAGATTTCCACGATGTGTGGGTGAATCCTGACAATACCGATCATGTCATCGCCGGTGATGACGGAGGCGTTTGGTACTCCTACGACGGCGGCAATACCTGGTGGAAGGGCAACAACCTTCCAATCTCGCAGTTCTACCACGTCAGCGTGGACAGCGCCGATCCTTATCACGTTTTCGGCGGGCTGCAGGACAACAGCGTGTGGATGGGCGACTCGCAATATCCCGGCGGGATCACCAACGGGCGCTGGGAAAATATTTTTGGCGGAGATGGGTTCTGGGTATTTCCCGATCCGGCCGATGCCAGCTACGTTTACGCCGAATCGCAGGGCGGCTTTATTGGGCGAGTCAATCGGTTCACGCTGGAAGGCAAATTGATCAAGCCGGAGCCAAACTATGGAGAAGGGAAGTTGCGCTTCAACTGGAACACGCCGATTCACATGAGCCCGAATGAGAAGGGCACGATTTATATCGGGGCGCAATTCCTTTTCCGTTCCCGCGACCACGGACAATCTTGGGACCGCATTTCCCCGGACCTCACGACGAATGATCCGGAGAAACAGAAGCAGGAAGAATCGGGCGGCGTGACCGTCGACAATTCGTATGCCGAGATGCACACCACGATTTACTCCATCAGCGAATCGCCGCGCGATGGCACGACAATCTGGGCGGGCACCGATGACGGGAATCTCCAGGTGACGCGCGACGGCGCGAAAACGTGGACGAACGTCGTTGGTAACGTTCCGAATCTGCCGAAAGCTTCGTGGGTTTCGTGGGTGGAAGCCAGCTTGTATGACGCGGGCACGGCTTACGCGGCGTTCGATCGCCACACGTTTGGAGACATGGATCCTCACGTTTTCAAGACGATGGACTACGGGAAGACCTGGACGCCGATCATCACGGCGGAGAGCGGAGTGCGCGGCTACGCGCATGTCATCAAAGAAGACACGGTGTTGCCCAATCTGCTGTTCCTGGGCACGGAATATGGTCTCTGGATCTCGCCGGATGCCGGGAAACATTGGGCGCAGTACAAAGGCCACCAATTCCCAATGGTGGCGGTGCGGGACATCGTGGTGCACCCGCGCGAGTCGGACCTGGTCATCGCCACGCATGGCCGCGGCATCTGGATCGTGGACGACATCACGCCATTGCGGAAACTGACTCCCGAAGTCATGGCGCAAGAAACGGTATTCCTGCAGGCCAAGCCTTCGCAGCAGCGGTTGCCGGCGAACGGCGGCTGGGTGGAAGGAAGCGCGGTATTCACCGGGTCCAATCCTCCGGACGCGGCTTCGATTACGTACTATCAAAGCAAGCGCCACATTTTTGGAAAAATGAAGCTGGAAATCTTCGATTCACAGGGGAAGCTGGTGGACACGCTTCCTCCGAACAGCCGGCGCGGTGTCAGCCGCGTGGAATGGCCGATGCGGCTGAAGGCGCCGCACGTTCCGCCTGCGGCCACGGCTGCGTTTGAAGCGGCTCAGGGGCCCAGAGTGATGCCCGGCACCTACGCAGTGAAGATGACGCGCGGCAAAGAGACTTATAGCACGCAGCTTGTCGTGGAGCTTGATCCGCGCGCGAAATTCACGCTGGAAGATCGCAAAATGGAATTCGATGCGGCGATGCGTCTCCACCAGCTGCTCGGGGAGATGAGCTTCGATGTCGACCGCATCAACGGCGTGCACGACGCACTCATGGAGCGCGGCGCAAAGCTGAAATCCGACGCAGCTTTCAGCAAACGCGTGCAGGAACTCGCCGGCAAAGTGGAGGCCATGCGGAAGAAGATCGTGGCAACGACAGAGGGAGGCGCTATCACCGGTGAGGAGCGCATCCGCGAAAAGACAACGCAACTCTACGGAGCCGTTTTGAACTATGAAGGGCGCCCCGGCGACTATCAGATGGCGCGCATCGATTCGCTGAAGAAAGAATTGGAAGACGTGGCCGCTGAATTCGATGCCTTCGCTGCGAAAGAGCTTTCTACAGTGAACAAAACACTTTCACAGAAAAAGCTGGCGCCAATTCAGCCTATCGATCGCAAAGCGTGGGACGCTGCCGAGGGCGGTTCCGGAGCTGGCGCTCCGGGGGCCGCAAGGTTCTTTCGCGGGCGTGACTAACTTCCAGGCGCGCGGCTTGCGACACGACATTCCTGCGGGGCAGAAAGCCCCTGGGAAGTTTGCGGTCAGCTCGCCTTTCCGATGAGTTGGCGAGCGTAGGCCGGCGCTTTGCCGGCGTCTTCATGCTTGAAATACACGTACACATCCACGCCCTGGCCGAGCCAGGCGTCGAAGCGTTTCCTCCAAGCCGTGATTTGCTTCGGAGTGTAGTCTTCGAGGCGCAGTCGCGCGTAAGTGAAGTTTGCAGTGAGCACGTCAGGGGGTGTTTGCTTGTCGGTTTCGGACAGGCAGAGCGCTGTCTCGTGCTGGCGAAGAACGGCGTAAGTTTCGTCGGTGTACCACGAGGGATGACGCACTTCAAATGCAAAATGGAACGCAGGCGGGCGAAGAGCAAGGAAGTCTTCCAGCAGGGGGCGGTCGAACTTGAACGTGGGAGGCAACTGGACGAGCATCGGGCCAAGGTGGTCGCCATCGTTTAGGACACTGGCAACTTCCAGGAAACGTTTTAGAGTGCTCTCGCAGTTGCGCAGCCTTTGAATGTGAGTGATTTGCTGGTTGGCCTTCAAGGCGAAGCGAAAGCCTTCGGGAACACTTTTCGCCCACTGCAGGAGCACGTTCTCCGTCGGCATGCGATAGAAACTGTGATTGATTTCGACAGTGGGGAACTGTTTGGAGTAGAAACTGAGCATCTCCTTGTCAGGAAGCTTCTCGGGATAGAAGCTGCCCTTCCACTGTTTATAGGAGTATCCAGAAGTCCCAACAAGAAGCCGGCCAGCGCTAGGAATGATGCACCTCCGTGCCCTGGCATTTAATCACAGCCATCGCGCTCGGGAAAGCAAGGCGTGCACTTGCGATCAAGGCGACTTCTTGGATCTCGGCGGCATACGCTTGCTAAGAAGTTCGATGGCTTGTTCCAGTCGTTGGCGCCGCTTCCAGAAGTCGGCCCAAAGGTCGCCCTTTTCCTGTAGGCGCGCAAAGACCGTCTTTATATTCAACGTTTCGGGGCGCAAGCTGGGGCGTAATTCACGAGGCAACAGGGGAGCGGAGACCGGCGCTTCGGGGAATGCCCGCACGGAATACGCGGCAGCCAGCGGACGCCCGTGAGCATTTTGCTGAACGTCGATCAACACACGCCCCGCTGGACGTTTCGCAACGATGCGTTCGCTGGTGACCAGATTCGGGTGCTCGGTAGTCACCGTTCGAGCGATGATCTCGCCGAAGGTGCGCAACTGCTCATACGTGTAGACCGGTTCGACGGGGATATAGATGTGGATTCCCGTGGCGCCCGAAGTCTTCAAGAAGTTCGCCAGCCGCAGTTCCTCCAACTTTTCATGAAGCGCTCGAGCGATGGTCACGACCACAGAAAATTCCGTGCCATCCGATGGATCCAAATCAAAAAAGAAGTAGTCGGGATGATCGAAATCGTCATAACGATTGGACCACGGGTTGTGATCGATGCAACCCAGGCCCGTCAGGAAAAGCAGGGAAGTGCGGTCGTTGGCCGTCGCGTATTGAATTACCTCACCGCGATGTTCGGAATCCACCGGAACGGTCTTGAACCACTCCGGCACTCCCTCACGCAAATCTTTCTGAAAAAAAGCCTGGCCCTTGATTCCGTCGGGGTAGCGGCGCAAGACCAGAGCTCGATCCCGCAGAAAGGGCAAAATGAAATCCGCCACGCGGTAATAATACGCGAGCAGATTCCGTTTGGTGTGGCCCGACTCTGGAAAGTAGACTTTGTTCAAATTGCTCAGCCGGAGCCGTTTGCCGTCGAGTTCAATGGTGACAGTTTCCGAGCGGCCTTTGAACAACTCGCCCTCGATCTGGGCCTTTGTGTTGAGCACCCGGCCGACGATTTCAGGCGCGCGAACTACTGCTGGCGTGGCCGCGGTTGCGTCAGAAGCAACTTCGTTTTCCCACTGGCAATCCTCGGGACGCGCATCCTCGCGGAGCGCCAGGAAAACCGGATGGCGCAGAGCGTGCTCCTGCGTCCACCCGCTGAATTTGACACGTGCGACGAGCGCAGGTGTGACCCAGGAAGGTTTTTCGTTGGTTTCGGGCACGGTGTCGAACGGGCAAGCGGACGCTGCCAGCTCTTTCAACCCGCTGCTCAATTCCTTTAGCTTTTTCCCGTCAAATCCACTGCCCACGTGGCCGATGAACCGAAGTTTTTTGCCTTGATACAAACCCAATAGCAGCGAGCCAAAGGGGAGAGCAGACGTGCGAGCTTCGGTCCATCCGCCGATAATCGCATCCACTGTCTTGGTAATCTTCAGCTTCAACCAGTATTGGCTTCGGTCAGAAACGTACGGGCTGTCAGCCCGCTTGGCGACGATTCCTTCCAAGCCGTTCTGCCCTGCCAGCTCGAAGAGTTCTTTTCCGTGCTCCAACTGATGGTCGGCGTAGCGAAACCGCTCGGATGTAAAAAGCAAACGCTGCAGAAGCTGCTTGCGCTCGAGCAGAGGCGCTTCGCGAAGGTCGTATCCGTCGCAGTAGAGAAGATCAAAGGCGAAGTAAACGACGGGCATCTGTGTGGGCAAGTTTTCGCCCGGTGCGCGCACGTGCATGCGTTCCTGCAAGCGTTCGAAGTCGCCGCGGCCTTGCGCGTCCAGGGCGACTATCTCTCCGTCAAGAATTGCCTCGCGCGCCGCTAGCGCATCGGGAAGAGAAGCCAACTCAGGATAGCGTTTCGTGATGTCGATGCTGTTTCGAGAGCGCAGCGTTAACGCGCCATTTTCAATTCGGGCCAGGGCGCGCACACCATCCCATTTGATCTCAAAGAGCCAGTTAGGATCAGAAAAGGGGCGGTCGGTGAGCGTCGCCAGCATCGGTTCCACGCGAGCTGGCATGGCACTCTTGCGTGCGCCTTGTAACTCCTCGGGACGAATGGGGATTGGCTGCCGTTTCGGAGGCAGCTCCTCCTTAATTTCTTCGATCGTGCGTCCTGTGAGGGCGGAACCGTCGTGCTCGTCGATGTTCCAAGAGGAATCTTCGGCGGCGTCCTTATGCTTGATCATCAGCCATTCGTTGCCTTTTTCGCTCTGTTTCAGTTTCACCAAAACAAAACTGCCCCGCAATTTCTCACCGTTCAAGCTGAACTTGATTTCTCCCTTTTCCAATTGCCTCAGCGCGTCGAGATGGCCCTCCACATGAAAAGTTCCGCGATCCCATACCATCACAGTTCCCGCGCCATAATTGCCTTCAGGAATTTTCCCTTCGAAGTTGCCGTAGTCCAGCGGATGATCTTCCGTTTGCACGGCCAGCCGTTTGTCGGCGTGGCTCTGGGAAGGTCCTTTGGGCACGGCCCACGACTTCAGCGTCCCATCGATTGCCAGCCGGAAATCGTAGTGCAGCCGCGTGGCACGGTGCTTCTGAACCACGAACGTGTTGCCATGTTCCTGGCCTGGGCGGACCTCCACCTGTGGCAATTTGGGCATTGGCAGGCGCGTGCGCCCGCCCGCCGTGGCGGGCCTGCCTACCGCGGCAGGTTTGGCGGCCGGGGTAGGCTTGTCCTGGACCTTACTGGCGACGGGTTCGGGCTCCCCGGAAGGCTCCGGCGTCCGGTCAAATCGGCGTTTCCGGCGATATTCCTCGAGCTTGGCCATAGAGGCATTCTATCCCAGACTTTTCCTTGGCCGCGGCCCTCCCACTCAATGCGAACATCAAGCTGACTAATAAACTAACTGCCTCGGATTCATCTTGATTCCTGCCGGGGTGGGCGGCTAATCTTAAAAAGCTCGTGCAGAGTCCCAAGGCTGTTGTCGAAGGAGCGTCCACATGGCCACGACTGTCTGGAAAGGCCACCTCACGTTTGGGCTGATTTCGATGCCCGTCCGCATGACTACGGCGGCCCGCGGTGAACGAATCAGTTTCAACCAACTCCACAAAGAGTGTCATTCACGGCTCAAACAGCCTTTGTTTTGCCCGGTTTGCAACCGCAACGTGGAACGGTCCGAAATTGTGAAGGGCTACGAATACGAAAAAGATCAGTACGTACTGTTCAGCGAAGAAGAACTTGACAAGATAGAGCCTTCCTCGGCACGCGTCATGGAAATCCTGGAGTTCGTGAAGCTGAGTGAGATGGATCCGCTCTACTTCGATTCCTCCTATTACATCGCGCCGGAGGACGCCGGCGTGAAGGCTTATCAACTGCTGATGAAGGCCATGGAAGAGTCCGGTTACGGAGCCATCGCGAAGCTCACCATGCATCAGCGTGAACACATCGTGATTGTGCGGCCGGGAACCAAGGGAATGACGCTGCATACGATGTTCTATTCCAATGAGATACGCGCGGCGGAGTCCGTTCCGACGGACAAGATCGAAGTCAAAGAACAGGAAAAAAAGCTCGCGCAACAACTCATTGAAAGCCTTGCGGCTCCGTTCGAGCCGCAAAAATACCGGGACGAGTATCAAGAAAATGTGCGGGCGATGATCGCTGCCAAGCTCAAAGGCCAGGAAGTGACCGAAGTGGCTCATCCGCATATGGCTCCCGTCATTGATTTGATGGAAGCCCTCAAGAAGAGCCTTGCGGAGAAGCAAGCGCCGGCTGCCGCCGTCGTGCCTGCACCCGCAGCGCCCGCGCCCGTGGGCAAGAAACCTCCAGCTCGGGCCGTGCAACCGATCTCGTCTGTCCAGAAAAGAGCAGGAAAGAAGGTAGCCGGCTAATTTTTGATGGGGACCACGAATAGATTTGGCCCCGAAGAAGTCCAGCGCATTTTGGGTCTAAACGCGAAACAGCTGGAGTATTGGGACCGTTTGCGCCTTGTTTCACCTCGCAAAGAAAATGGAAACCGCTTCTACGACTTCCGCGATCTGATTGGCCTGCGCACTGTCAAGCAACTGGTTGAAGAAGGAGTACCGGCGAACCGGCTTCGGCGCGCCCTGGCGGCGCTTCGCGAGAAACTTATTAACCCCCAGGCATCCTTGTCGGAACTACGCGTTCTTTCCGATGGAAAGGATATTCTCGTAGAACGCGGCGGGGCCCGCCTGGAGCCGCTCTCAGGCCAGTTTGCTTTGAATTTCGAAATCAGCGAATTGGATCAGAAAGTACGAGTCATGGCTAGGAGAGGGCCCGATGCCGACGAATGGCTCGCCACGGCGCTCGAGTATGAGGCAGAGGGGCAAACCAGGGCCCAGGCAATCGATGCTTATGAACATGCTCTGTGCCTCGATCCCGAAAAGCTGGACGCGCTACTCAATTGCGGCACGCTTTGCTACGAGGAAGGAAATCTCAAGAAGGCTGCGGAGTACTTTAGCCGCGCGCTGCGCGTGGATTCCGAGAGCGCTCTGGCTCACTTTAATCTAGGGAGCGTGCTGGAAGAAGTCGGCAGACTGGAAGCGGCGCGATTACACCTCCGCAACGCCGTGCGGCTTGATCCGAATTATCCCGACGCGCACTACAATTTGGCTTTCGTGTGCGAGAAGCTGGGCGCATACACCGAAGCGCAACGGCACTGGCAAGCGTATGTCACGCTGGACCCGTTAAGCCCCTGGTGCGGTTATGCACGCCAGCGCCTCGCTTCTTCCCAGAAGACGAAGTCGGCCCGCAGTACATAATGACGGCTGCGCGCGAATGAGCGAAACAGAAACCTCGCTTAAGCCGTCGACAGTGCAGTACAAGAGTTCAGTTCAAATCTCGTTGAGGTCCTAGGAATGTGCAGAAACATCAAACCGCTTTTCAATTTCGCCCCGCCGGTCACGCCGGACGAGGTTCGCGCTGCGTCACTCCAGTTCGTGAGAAAAATCAGCGGGTTCAACAAGCCTTCGAAGGCCAACGAAGCCGCCTTCAACGCTGCCATCGATGAAATCGCCGCCACCTCAGCCCGCTTCATCCATTCCCTTGAAACGAACGCGCCACCAAGGAACCGAGAAGAGGAAGCCACAAAAGCGAAAGCCCGCGCCGCGGCCAGATTCGGCGATTGAGTCTGTCGAGTATGGCTGCTCGATACGAGCGGCCCTGAAAAGCCGAGCTGTCCCACGGACAGTTCTTAGGTACACTACGCACCAAGATGATTTGGCTATTCCTTAATGCGCTTTCGTGGGTTTTTGCAGCTTCAGCCCCGCAAAGTACTGCGGCCCAACCTGTCGTCAGGCCGTGCCCCGATTCTTGGAACGATTCCAGTTCGAATGCAAAGAAAAATTGGCCCAAGGGCTCCACTAAGAGGACGCATCAAGAAACTGGGGCGTGCGTTGAGCTGGCTTTTTCAGCCCTGGATATTCAGGAATATCTCCAATCGTACGCACGAACTCAGCAGTGGAAAATTAGCGACGACCAGGTGAATGAAGACACCTGGACATTCTCCATGGAGCAAGATAAGGACGAACTCTTGCGCGCTACTACGGAAGATTCAAGAAAGAGGAGAGTGGAATGGACGGGCGGGACTGTCCGGGTCCACGTCAATACCGCGCTACTTCCGGATGGATACTCGCGGACGATTGTTCGAGCGAGCTTTCGAGGTTATGGCCGAAGCGCGGACCAGTTCGCGACGCAGAAGGAGTATTGGCAACTGGAGTCCAACAACAATTTCGAGAACTCCATCGTCTCCGCGCTTCGATCTCATTTCACCGCGACTTCGTCCGCAGGAACTCTACCGTGGCGGATATCGTCGGAAATCCCATTGCTCGCGTCGCGATGGAACACCAGCGATTGGGCTCCCGGCTTTTCAGACTAGACACATTCCCTGGCTTCGCGACCTACGCGCCCTCCAACCATGTTATTTTCAGAAAACCGAGCCCACAGTCTTTGCTTTGAAGCGCTAAGACGGAGAACCTCTTGGTCTTCTGCGAGCCTGCTGTCAGACGTGACACAAGCAAAGGGCGTCGATCAGCCGGGCTGTGGAGTTTTCTTTTTTTCTTTCTGCTCTCTCTTGTCTCCGCGAGATTTACACACGCACAAATCTCTCCGGGCCCACTATCGAGAGCTCATCAGTCCCTAAGCGGAACGACCCAGTGCGCGAGCTGCCATCAATTCGGGACCAGCACGCCGACCTTCAAGTGCCTCGATTGCCACAAAGAGATTGCGCAACGTATTGCTGCGAATCACGGCTACCACGCCCGGCTGGGAATGAAGAATCCGAACGGCAGAGATTGCGTCCGCTGCCATCTGGAGCACAACGGAGAAGACTTCAGCCTGATCCACTGGGAGCCTTCTAAGAACAAGTTCGATCACCTGCAAACGGGCTACAAGCTGGAAGGCAAGCATGCCGACGTTGCCTGCGAGAAGTGCCACATGCCCGGCTACATGGTTGCCGATGAGCGCACGCTCATCAAGATAAAAGACCTCTCGAAGTCCTTTTTCGGATTGACGCAAAATTGCGTGCCCTGCCACAAGGACGTGCACAAAGGCCAGCTCGGAAACGCTTGCCTGCAGTGTCATAACTTCACGGACTGGAAAGCGGCAAACCAGTTCGATCACTCCAAGACCCGCTATCCTCTAACCGGTCTGCACATCAAGGTTGCCTGCGAGAAGTGCCACAAGCCGGACGTGCCCGGCGGACCGGCGCGTTACAAAGATATGAAGTTCCATGCCTGCATCGACTGCCATATCGATCCGCACAAAGGATCCTTCAAACAACGGTGCGAGGACTGCCACACGACCGCGGGGTGGAAAAAACTTCTACCGGTCTTTTCGTTCGATCACTCGAAGACGAAGTATCCCCTGCTCGGCAAACACATCACGGTCAGCTGTTCCGCCTGTCACATCAATGGCGATTTCAAGAAGTCTCTTTCCTTCGCAAATTGCATGGATTGCCACAAGCCCGATCCACACAAAGGCCAATTCGAAGCGCGTCCGAAAAAGGGTGAGTGCGCCGAATGCCATACCTTGGATGGATGGAAACCTGCCTTGTTCGGAGTGAAGGAACACGACACATCAGGCTATCCGCTAAGAGGCAAACATGTGACCGTGGAATGCGCCAAGTGCCATCTTCCAGCCGGCAAGGACACCGTTTACAAGGTGAAATTTGCGCTCTGCACGGACTGTCACAAGGACGCTCATGACGGCCAGTTCGCCGCCGCCCCGTATCTGAACAAATGCGAGGATTGCCATACCGTGCGCGATTTTCACCGTTCTCTCTTTACCATTGCGCAGCACCGCAAAACTCGCTTCGCACTGGCGGGAGCCCATGCCGCCGTGCCCTGCGCCGATTGTCACAAGGTGGGAGCGGCGGGCCGCACGGACAAGATCCTGCCTTTCCATTTTGAAGACATGAGCTGCACCGCGTGTCACGCCGATCCTCACCACGGCGAATTCAAGGATCGCATGGCGCAGCGGCGCAGCAACGGCACACCTCTGGGATGCGAAGCCTGCCACAACGTGCGGTCGTGGGCAGACGTCACTGGATTCGACCACTCAAAGACCAAGTTCCCGTTGCTGGGGGCGCACCGCGCCGTAAATTGTGGCGCTTGTCACAAAGTGCCCGCGGGCCAAAAAGCGGTGCAGTTCAAAGGCACCTCGCAGATTTGTGAGAGCTGTCACAAAGACGCCCACGCCGGCCAATTTGCGAAGGCTGGGAAGACTCCTTGCTCCGATTGCCACGATTCGCAGCGCTGGGTGCCCTCAACCTTCAATCACGACACGCGGACACATTTTCCGCTTCAGGGCGGCCACGCCAACGTTGCTTGTGACTTGTGTCACAAACAGACCGTTTTGATCGAAGGGAATCCTGTGATCCTCTACAAACCGGTTCTCACCAAATGCGCGGATTGCCACGGGCCAAACGTTCGTCCACTCTAATTCCGGTTTCCGGACAACCTCGCTTCAGGAATCGCAACCAACTTCCCAACCTCGGCCAGGACCGCAACCAGGATTGATCCAATTGGTCGGCACCTAAGTGTCTGGCCTTTATCTGGCCATGAGTACAGTTGTTTAGGACTTTGGCGAGGGTCAGCATATTTATCTGATTGTTGGTACTGCACCCTTCGGCCAATGAAGACGGATCGAGGGAAATGGCAGTGTGGGGGCAGCTACGAGCAAGCGCACTCAAGTACTATGCTGGCTCCTGCTTCTTGTTTGGCTGCCGGCTACCTCTCAAGCACACCCCCCTCAGCGTGAGACCTCTCGAAGTCCGCACGGGCCACTTGCGATTCCGTGTGAGAACTGTCACAGCGCTGCGAGCTGGCGCCCGATCCGCGCGGTGCCGGAGTTCGATCACAACAAGACCAAGTATCCGCTTCGCGGCATGCACGAAAAAGTGCAGTGCGTGCAATGCCATAGCAAGCCAATCTTTACCAACGTCGGCAAGAATTGCCAGGATTGCCACACGGACATTCACCAGCGAAAAATGGGCACGAACTGCGCGCAATGCCACACCGTTCAAGGCTGGAATATCGCCGTCCAGCAAGTGAAGGATCACCAGAATCGTTTTCCGCTGCTGGGCGCTCACGCCGCCGTGCAGTGCGAAGATTGCCACAAAGGCGCGGCGGTAGGCCAATATCAAGGCTTGTCAACGGCCTGCAACTCCTGCCATATGCGGGATTTTCAGCAGGCGAAGAGTCCAGACCATGTGGCAGGTCAATTCCCGCAAACCTGCGACTCGTGCCACTCGTTTGACAGTTGGCTGGGCGCCACGGTCAACCATTCCGCGCCTCCCATCAATTTTCCGCTCACGAACGGGCACGCGAATGTTCCCTGCTTGAATTGCCATGTAGGGAGCAACTTCAATTTGAAAATCGCGGCGACGGACTGCGGGAATGCCGGGTGCCACCTCACAACGTGGCAGCAGACGACGAACCCCAAGCATTCGGCGGCTGCGACGGTGTTTCCGGTTGCAGCGTGCTCCACTTGCCATAATACGGTTTCCTGGTTGACGGCGAATTTTGACCATGCGACCACTGGTTTTCCGCTAACGAACTCGCACCAAATGGCGCCTGCGGGCAAGGTGACCGCCTGCACGGACTGCCACCTCAACAACAATTACAATTTGCAGATCAGCCCGACGGATTGCGGGAATTCCGGATGCCACCTGACGACCTGGCAGCAGACTAACAATCCAACGCACTCGGCGGCGGGAACGCCCTTCGCGGCCGCAAATTGCTCCACCTGCCACAACCCGACGTTGTGGACCAACGTAGTGTTCAATCACGCCGCAACCGGCTGGGCGCTAACCGGTTCCCATCAACTGGCGCCAGCGGGCAAAGTCGTGGCCTGCACGGATTGCCATAAGGGCAACAACTACACCTTCACTGCCGCGAACACGGACTGCTACGGCTGTCACCAGACGGCCTGGAACAGCACGCCGTCCTTTGGCGGCGCCGTGCCGAACCACATTAGCGCAGGCTTCCCGTCGACGGCATCTGCTTGCGCGACTTGCCACCCAATCACGCAATGGGCGGACGGCAAGTTCGACCACACTGCATTCGGCTTTCCACTCACAAATTCACACGCGCTTGTAGCAAATGGCGGCAAAGTGCCCGGCTGCACATCCTGCCACATCAACAGTAACTACAACCTGCAGATCGCTCCTACGGACTGCGCGAATTCGCAGTGCCACCTAACGACGTGGCAGCAGACCAACAATCCGGTGCACTCGAGTGCGGGAGCGCCATTTGCGGCGGCCAATTGCTCTACCTGCCACAACACCATTACATGGACCACAGCGATCTTCGATCACGCCACGACCGGCTGGGCGTTGACGGGCTCGCACCAACTTGCGCCGGCGGGCAAAGTTGTGGCCTGCACCGATTGTCACGTGGGCAACAACTATACCTTCACCGCCGCGAACACGGACTGCCTCGGCTGCCACCAAACCGCTTGGCAGAGCACGACAACAATCGGCGGAAGTGTGCCAAACCACATTACCGCAGGGTTTTCGACCTCCATGTGCTCGACGTGCCATGACACGGTTCTCTGGACGGATGGAAGATTTGACCACAGCACGACTGGCTTTCCGCTCCAAGGTCCACATATGCTGCCACCGCGCACGACTGTTACGGGCGCGATTGGACCGATGGTCAATGCGTGTACCGACTGCCACCTGGGCGGCAACTACACTGCAGGTTACCCGACGACGGATTGCTACGGCTGTCACCAGTCCTACTTCACAAACGCTCAGAATTATGGCGCCACGGTTCCGAATCACGTGGCCGCGTCATACCCGACAACATGCGCGGCCTGCCACACTACATACGTGACCACCGCCTGGCTGGGGGCGGTATTCAACCATACCTACTTCCGCATTCCGCACCACGGTTCAGTGTGTTCGGACTGCCACTTGAATCCGACGAACTACCTGATATTTTCGTGCATCAACTGCCATACGCAACCAACCGCGCACCAGCCGGGCATGTCGCACCCAAGCGTAGGCGGGCGGTACGTATACGGGGCCACCACTTGCTACGCCTGCCATAAGGGCTGATGCGGACGGGTTGACGCTCCGCAAGCTTCTGCAAGTAGTCGGTCACGGAAGCGCAAGAAGCCGGCCAAGCCGGTAGACACAAGGACTGGGGGAATGATCTACGTGTCAGATTGGATCAGAAAGTCAGGGCTTTTTCTAGAGGGTGGATTCACTCGCCCGGCTGCCGTTGTTTTTCTGGCCGCCGCGTTTTATGCCTGCTGTTCCCCAATTATCCTGGCGCAAGCTCCCGCAGGTCCGACGCCCCCTCCCGTTAACCCGTCGACGCCGGACAGCAAGAAGCCCACGGTATTCAAGATCAAATACGTCGGTGACAAGACGGTGTACCTCGAAGCGGGCCGCAATGCGGATTTGCAGGACGGCATGAAGCTTTCTGTGGTGGAGGCTCCGCCGGATGGTGTGATCGCGGAAGGGATTCAATACCGAGGTTACGAGCACGTGGCCGAGCTGGTGGTTTCCTCGGTCTCCGACTCCTCAGCCCTCTGCGACGTGGTGAAAGCCGATGGAGAATTGAAGGTCGGACAAGCGGCGTTTCTCACCCCGGAGAGCGTCCGCGACCGGCGTCAAGCGGAACTGGCGGCCGATGAGGACAAGTACCCCATCCTCATGACATTTACTTACGGCGATCCGCTGGATGAAGAAGTCCGGGAAACTCAGGAAGCCCAAAAGACGCGCCTGAGTCCGATGCAGCGTTCACAGGAACGCATTGGTTTCGATTATGGCGGCACGAAAGAATCCGGCGGACTCACCTCCCGCCAAATGGGATTGGTCATTGATGCCAATATGCGGAACATCGGCGGAACATATTGGAATTTTGTAGGTTCGTGGCGCGGGAACTTCGGTACCAGCAATACAACGCTCCCCGGTTCGGGAACTCAGACGCTGACGGACCTGGTCAACCGCACCTATCGCATCGGATTTACCTACCAGAGCCCCTATTCCCCTGTGACGCTAGGCGTTGGCCGGTTGTTTCTGCCTTGGGCGCCGAGCTTGAGCACCATTGATGGTGGCTACTTCGGCAGGAAGTTTGCTCGGGAAGCCACTTTCGGTTTTTTTGCCGGCTCCACTCCGGATCCCTCTTCTTGGAGTTACAACCCGAACCAGCACATCGCAGGAGCTTTTGTGAATTTGGAGCATGGCAGCTTCGATCATTTCCGCTTCTTCAGCACCATGGGAGTGGCGGTTACCAGCGTCCAGTGGAAGGTGGCGCGGCAATTCGCTTTTTTTGAAAACACCTGGTCGTGGAGACAATACGTGTCCTTTTACAACTCGCTGCAGGCGGATGCAGCCCGGATTTCTCCACTGGTCAATGGCGGCAGCAATCCCACCGCCGTCTCGCAGAGCTATTCATCGCTTCACTTCCAGCCCATCAAGCTAATCGGTTTCGGCGTGAACCACAATTATTTCCGCTCACTGCCGACATTCGATCCGCGCTTACTGGGAACAGGTTTGCTGGATCAATATCTGTTCCAGGGATTCAGCGGTGACGTGAGACTCGCGCTGCCAAAACACATCGGCCTGTTCGCCAGCCTCGGGAAGAGCAATACCACCACGGATAAAAAGAGCTCGCTCAACCAGGCCTACGGCATCTCCCTTGGCCGTTTGTGGAACACCGGTTTGCTTCTGGACCTTCACTACTCGAAATTCAATAGCTCGTTCGGAAGCGGAAAATACGAATCGTTTTCTCTCTCGAAGAGTCTCAGCGACAATTTCCGCGTCCAGCTTTATGGCGGCCACCAGGTCTTCAATACGACTCTCTCCACCAACACCAACTCCAACTTCGTCAATGGCGTTATGGACCTAAACGTTGGGCCGCGTTACTTCCTGGAAGGCAATTACGGCTGGTATCACGGCACTAGCCTAAGCTATACGCAGTGGTCTTCGGTCTTCGGGTATCGCATTGGAGGATTCCGAAAATGAGAATCCTTCATTCCACTTTCCTGTCTGCATCCGCGAAGCGCCTAGTGCGAAATTGCATGCGTTTTTCCGCTCTTGCCTTCGCGCCCTTCTTCTGCACAAGTTTACCCGCGCAAACCGCGAATCCCGCGCCGGCTGTCACGGAAGCCCCTCCCGCTACCTTGTCGCCTGCAATGGACGCTCTAGTGCGCGCCCGCAAACTCGTCGAGAAATACTTTGAGGAAGCCTCTAATGTGGTTTGCACTGAAAACGTAACCCAGGCGCTGGTCGGGAAGAACGGCAAGGCCAACTATCGCGAAGATTCCGTCTTCGACTACCAAATGCAGGCCAACACGAACTCCGGCTCGCTGAGGCTTGTCGAGTCGCGCGACACTCGCAAAGCTGCCTTCCGCGACTCCGCCCGCTCGCTTCTGATCACCAACGGTTTCACCAGCATGCTGCTCATCATTCATCCAACATACGAGACCAGCTACACCTTCGAGCCTGGCGGCAACGAGTCTGTGGACGGCGTCACCTACGTTCGCATCCATTTTAAACCCGTGCCCGGAGCTTTTTCTCCCGCAGCCATGCAGCTTCGCGGCAAAAATTATCCCATCCCACTTTCAGGAACCATTTGGATCGAGCCCCAGACCGGCGCCGTAGTCAAGCTGATCGCTTCCATGGATTCCAGCCTCAGCGATCTGGGCCTTCAAGGCATGCGCAGCGAGATTCACTATGCCACGGTCAATTTCCACGATCCCGAGGAGTCCTACTGGATGCCCATATCCGCGGTTATCGATGTGGAAACACCACGCCAGCACTGGCGCAATATTCACCGCTTTGCAGGATACAAGAGATTTAAGGCCACGATTCAAGTCGAGGAAGCTGGGAGTAAGCCATGAGCGCATCCGCAACCATCGGTACCGCCATAATTCCCCTGGAGGACGCCGAAAAAGGCCATCGCCTTCGCGTGTTCCTGGCGTGGATGTTGGCGCTGGCTGTTGTTCTAGTCATCGCCGGCTACGGTTGGAATTACTACGCGCTGAGCGCGGCCGAGCGCCCGTTTTCTCCCAAGCACCAGCTCTTGCGTCCCAGCGGCACGATCGGCATCAAGCTCGGCATGCTGGGCGTCTTGATGTTTTTTCTCATCTATCTCTATCCGCTGCGCAAGAAATGGGGATGGCTCGGCCGCATGGGCAATTCACGCCACTGGCTTGATTTCCACGTGGTGCTCGGCACTGCCGCGCCCCTCATCATCGCTTTTCACTCGTCCTTCAAATTCGGCAACATCGCCGGCATGGCCTTTTACAGCATGCTGATGGTCACGCTTAGCGGTTTTGTGGGCCGCTATCTCTATGCCCACATTCCACGCGGCCTTAGCGCCGCCGAACTCTCCATGAAGGAGATCCAGGAGAAAGAAGAGACTCTTCGCAAAGAGCTCGCTGAACAAAGAGCCACGTTTGGCTTTTCCGTCGATGCCCTTTACGAGCTGCCTTCACCAGCCGAAGTCGCCAAAACGCCTCTGATCGCTTCGCTGCTTTCCATGTTTTTGCTCGACATCAAGCGCCCTTTCAGGGCTTCGCTGGTCCGTCTTCGTGAAGGGGGCTTCGGCGCCTGGGTGTTTTCCGCCTTCGGTCTGTTCTCAACCCGCGATAAAAAACTTGAGCGCGCTATTCGGCTGGCACAAACACAAGCCTCGCTCTCCCAGAGCATCACCTTCCTTAGCCGCACGCAACGCATCTTTCAGCTCTGGCACGTCATTCACCGGCCCTTTAGCTACGCCTTTGCAATTCTTGCCATTCTCCACATCGGCATCGCCCTTTTCATGGGCTACAGGCTGTAAATGAGAAAAATGGAATTGCTTATGAAACGATTCGCCACACCCACGCTGCTGTTCACTGCCTTCTTCCTCACCGGCGGTTGCAAGCAGCAA
>Ga0207126_1033_pt1 | contig 21595 bp, 9 predicted proteins | sample Alteio_BWMinHeat_20_FD_153586 | JGI IMG/M metagenome (GOLD analysis project Ga0207126, IMG submission 153586) | Enriched cells from forest soil in Barre Woods Harvard Forest LTER site, Petersham, Massachusetts, United States -... | ecosystem: Environmental > Terrestrial > Soil > Temperate forest >...
AAGGCGAGGTAGCCAAAAGTGTAGAAGATGCACTTCATATTGCTGATAAAATGGCGACACCACGTTGGGTGGTGAAGGCCCAAGTTCATGCTGGTGGTCGTGGAAAGGCAGGCGGTGTTAAATTAGTATCAAGCAAGGATGAAGTTGCAGAAGTGGTGCGTTCTTTATTAGGCAAGCATTTAGTGACTTATCAAACCACCGCTGAAGGCCAGCCTGTTAATCAAGTATTAATTGAAGAACCCTGTGACATTGAAAAAGAATTATATCTTGGCGCTGTGATTGACCGCTCTAAGCAACGCATTGTTTTTATGGCATCAACCGAAGGTGGTGTAGAAATTGAAAAAGTCGCAGAAAAAACACCAGAAAAAATTCTGACGATTACCGTTGATCCCTTAGTGAATGTTCAGCCCTATCAAGGTCGTCAACTTGCTTTTGCATTGGGTCTCAAAGGTGAATTAGTAAAACAATTCGTGCATTTGCTGGTCGGTTTAGGAAAACTTTTTCAAGAGTGTGATCTCAGTTTATTAGAAATTAATCCTTTAGTGATTACCAAGCAGGGCAATTTACTATGCCTCGATGCCAAAATTACCATTGATGAAAATGCCTTATATCGTCAGCCTGCGCTTCGTAGCATGCGTGATGCCTCTCAAGAAGATGAACGCGAAAATCGTGCCCGTGATTGGGAATTAAATTACATTGCCTTGGATGGCGACATTGGCTGCATGGTCAATGGTGCAGGTTTGGCTATGGCAACCATGGATATGATCAAATTGCATGGCGGCAATCCTGCCAACTTTTTAGATGTGGGCGGTGGTGCGACTAAAGAACGCGTGGCTGAAGCATTCAAAATTATTTTGTCTGATAAAAAAGTGAAGGCCATTTTAATTAATATTTTTGGCGGCATTGTTCGCGGCGATTTGATTGCAGAAGGCATCATTGGTGCTGTGGCTGAGGTTGGTACTGCCTTGCCCGTCGTCGTGCGCTTAGAAGGAAATAATGCAGAATTAGGCGCAAAAAAATTAGGGGAAAGTGGTTTAAATATTATTGCTGCAACGAGTTTTACTGATGCAGCGAAAAAAGTCGTTGCAGCAGCTAAGTAGGGTATTTTCTAATGAGTATTTTAATTAATAAACAAACAAAAGTAATTTGCCAAGGTTTTACCGGTAAACAAGGCACCTTGCATTCTGAACAAGCGATTGCTTATGGTACAAAAATGGTGGGTGGTGTGACACCTGAAAAGGGTGGTCAAAGACATCTTGGTCTACCTGTTTTTAATACAGTCAGAGAAGCCTATGAAGAAACCAAGGCAGATGCTTCCGTGATTTATGTGCCAGCACCCTATTGCAAAGATTCCATTTTAGAAGCGGTTGATGCGGGTATTAAATTAATTGTCTGTATTACCGAAGGTATTCCCGTATTAGATATGCTGCAAGTGAAGGCTTGTTTGCAGCAATATCCTCATGTGAGATTGATTGGTCCTAATTGCCCGGGCGTCATCACACCAGGAGAATGTAAGATTGGTATTATGCCAGGCTATATTCATACGCCAGGTCGAGTCGGTATCGTGTCACGTTCGGGTACCTTGACTTATGAAGCGGTCAAACAAACTTCTGATGCCGTCACTAGCTCAGGTCAAGCCCTAGGTCAAAGCACTTGTGTTGGTATTGGCGGTGATCCTATTCCTGGTACTAATTTCATTGATGTGCTCGCTATGTTTGAGAAAGATCCGCAAACGGAAGTCATTATTATGGTCGGTGAAATTGGCGGCAGTGCTGAAGAAGAAGCGGCTGAATTTATTAAATCACATGTAAGCAAGCCTGTTGTTGCCTATATTGCCGGCGTGACTGCGCCAGCAGGTAAACGTATGGGTCATGCTGGTGCCATTATTGCTGGCGGTAAGGGTACGGCAGCAGAAAAATTCAAAGCCTTAGAAGCAGCAGGCGTATATACTGTTCGTTCACCTGCTGAAATGGGTAAGATGGCAGCCGATGTACTTGCAAAAGTGACGAGTTAGCGAACATGCTAGATCCTAAATTAGTTCGTCAATCCATTGATACCGTAGCCGCGCAATTAAAATTGCGCGGTTTTGCCATGGATATTGCAAAATTTAATGCCTTAGAAGATCAGCGCAAGCAATTGCAAGTCAGTATGCAAGAATTGCAAAATGAAAGAAATGTGCGTTCAAAAGAAGTCGGCTATGCAAAAGCATCAGGGAAAAATGTTGATGAAGTATTAGAACAATTAAAAAAAGTTAGTGATTCATTAAAAGTAAGAGAAACACAATTTGCTCAAGTGCAAACTGAATTAGATGATTTTCTAGCGCGGCTTCCTAATCTTCCTCATCCATCCGTGCCTGTGGGAAAAAGTGAAGAAGATAATCAAGTTGTGCGTACTTGGGGCGAGCCAACTATTTTCTCTTTCACACCTAAAGATCATGTGGAATTGGGCCTAGCTGAAAATCGGATTGATTTTACGACGGCTGCAAAATTAACGGGCGCGCGTTTTGTTGTATTACGTGGAGCACTCGCGCGATTACAGCGTGCTCTTGCTCAATTCATGCTTGATTTACATACACGCGAACATGGCTATCAAGAAATTAGCGTGCCTTATTTAGTTAATGAAGCCAGTTTATTTGGCACGGGTCAATTTCCTAATTTGAAAGAAGATGTCTTTCCCGTACAAGGGGAGAGTGAATATTATTTAATTCCCACATCCGAAGTGCCTGTTACCAACACCGTGCGTGATGAAATTTTAAGTGCTGCGCAATTGCCCATAAAATATGTGTGCTATAGCGCTTGTTTTCGCAGTGAGGCAGGTTCCTATGGCAAGGATATGCGCGGTATGCTTCGTCAACATCAATTTGAAAAAGTGGAATTAGTGCAGATTGTGCATCCTGATTTTTCCTATCAAGCATTAGAAGAAATCACACAGCAGGCGGAAATAGTCTTACAACGTTTAAAATTGCCTTATCGTGTGGTCTCACTGTGTAGCGCTGATATTAGCTTTACCGCAGCCAAGACTTATGATTTAGAAGTATGGCTGCCAGGACAAAATCGTTATCGAGAAATTTCATCTTGTAGTAATACTGAAGCCTTCCAAGCGCGTCGTCTCAAAGCAAGATGGCGTGATGAGGCAGGCAAGATTGATTTAGTGCATACTTTAAATGGATCTGCCTTGGCTATTGGCCGTACCTTAATTGCTGTGGTAGAAAATTATCAAGATGAATTAGGCAGAATACATGTCCCAGACGTACTACAGCCTTATATGAATGGGATGAAGGTCATTGAGTAGGAGAAGTCTATCGTGCGTATTGTCAGTTATTTTTTTCTCTTAATTATTGTCATCTTTGGTATGACCTTTGCCACGCTCAATTCAGAATCAGTCACCATTAATTATTATTTTGGCGAAAGCAGCTTGCCATTATCATTGCTATTAGTATTGACCTTTGCGCTGGGCTGCTTGATAGGCATGATAGTTGGTTTTTGGATGTTAATCAAAGTTAAGGTAGTCAACTATCGTTTGCAGCAGCGATTAACACTCGCTGAAAAAGAAATTGATAATTTGCGGGCAATCCCATTGCAGAATAAGGTCTAGTGAAAATGCTAAAAATAGCCATTTTTCTTGCGTGTATTGGCCTTGCCTGGTATTTGGGACGGCGTTCTCATCGTCCTAAAGAACCGCCGCGCAAGATTAATTTGCCGCGTGATTATCTGATTGGCTTAAATTTTCTTTTGAATGAGGAAACAGATAAGGCTGTTGATATTTTCATTAAAATGCTAGAAGTCGATAGCGATACTGTAGAAACACATCTTGCTGTGGGTAAGTTATTCCGTAAACGCGGTGAAGTTGACCGCGCCATTCGCATTCATCAAAATTTAATTGCAAGACCGCAATTGGAAAAAATTTATCGTGAGCAATCCTTATTTGAATTGGGCCAGGATTATTTGAGCGCAGGCGTGCTTGATAGAGCTGAGCGTATTTTTCTTGATTTAGTGAATGCAAAATCACATGCTGCTGGTGCCTTGCGTATCTTAATTGATATTTATCAACAAGAAAAAGATTGGAAAAATGCAGTCGAAATGGCACATAAATATGAGGCTGTGACGCGTCAATCCATGCAGCCAGTCATTGCACATTACTATTGCGAGTTGGCAGAAATTGCCTATCAAAAAAGGCAATATGAAGAGGCGCTGCCCTATTTGAAAAAGGCACTTGCCTCAGATCATTCCTGTGTGCGCGCTAGTTTACTTCAAGCCAAAGTATTCATTGAACGTGGTGAATATAAATCAGCATTGAGTAGCTTGAAGAAAATAAAAAATCAAAATCCCGATTATTTATCTGAGGCAATTGAATTATTGGCTTCTTGCTATGAAAAAATTGGCGATGAAGAAAGTTTGGTTCTTTATCTCAAACAATTATTGGATGAGCATCCACGCGTGCCAGTCGTGTTAATTCTTGCAGAAAGAATCCGCAAACGTAAGGGTGATAAGGTCGCTGCAAAATTTGTTGCTGATTATGTGCGGCGTTATCCTTCACTACGAGGTTTATATACCTTTGTTAATCTCTATATTTCAAGTGCAGAAGGTCGAGCAAAAGAAGATTTACATATTTTGCAAAATTTAATGAAAAAATTATTGGCCGATAAATCAGATTACCAATGTAATTCCTGCGGATTTTCTGGGAAATCTTTGCATTGGCAATGTCCGGGTTGTAAAGAATGGAGTACGATGCTGCCTGCTTACCGCTTAGAAGAAGAGTTTGCTTGAGTTAGCTATGTCAGCGCATATTTCTATTGCTCCAATGATGGGTTATACAGATCGGCATTATCGTTATCTTCTGCGATTAATTGCACCTGATGTACGACTTTATACAGAAATGATTACCACCTATGCCATGATGTATGGCGATGCCGCGCGTTTCCTATCTTTTCATCCAGCTGAAAAATACCTGGCCTTACAACTTGGCGGCAGTGAAGCTCAAGCTTTAGCAACTTGCGCTAAAATGGGTGAAGACTCAGGCTATGATGAAATTAACTTAAATGTGGGCTGTCCTAGTTCGTGTGTGAGTTCAGGACGTTTTGGTGCTTGTTTGATGTTGGAACCTGAGCATGTTGCGGATTGTGTGTCAGCCATGCAAGCAAATCTTGCCATACCAGTCACGGTAAAATGTAGGATTGGTGTAGATGAGAAAGATGATTATGCGGCTTTACATCACTTTGTTTCATTAATTTCACAAGCAGGTTGTCATACAGTGATTATGCATGCACGTAAGGCATGGCTGAGTGGTTTAAGTCCTAAAGAGAATCGTGAAGTACCGCCATTACGTTATGATATTGTAAGGCAAATTAAAAAAGATTTTCCTTCTTTAAATATTATTATGAACGGCGGCATTAAGACTTTGGTGGAAATTGATATGCACTTAGAGCATGTAGATGGTGTGATGCTCGGACGTGCAGCCTGTTCTAGTCCCTATTTATTAGCAGAAATACAAGCGCGCTATTTTCCAGAGATAAAAATATTAAGCCGTATTGAAGTAGTGCAAGCTTATATTCCCTATATGCAGGCGCAATTAAAAAATAAAGTAAGACTCAATACAATGACACGTCATTTATTAGATTTGTTTGCCTATCAACCGGGCGCGGCCCATTGGCGTCGTTATTTAAGTGAGCATTGCTATCAAGCGAATGCGGGTGTTGAAGTGATTGAGGATGCTTTGCAGGCGGGTAAATTGCTAGGGTAATAGTGCAGGGAGGTTGTCGTTGCGAAGGTGTTCGTCGTTGCGAGGAGTGCTTTTTACGACGAAGCAATCCAGGCTTCGACTTTTATAAAAAAGCAATATTTGATAAAAGTCAAAGCCTGGATTGCTTCGTCGTAAAAAGCACTCCTCGCAACGACGAACACCTGATTAAACTTTCCGAATTAAATTCCGCGTCTTAGCAAATAATAAATTATTTTTCTTTCTCAGCATGATAAGTAGCACAATCATCATCAATAATAAATTGAACACAATGAGAATAAATAAACTCATCATGCTACTTAATTGCAATGAAGTTAAATAAAAAAAACACAGCGCTAAAATACCCAGCCACGTACAAGTCAGTAATGCGCCTGCAATGACATATAAAATCAATAAGGAAATAAGACTTCTCCCCGCGAGACAAGTTTCTTCCTCAATTAATGAAACTAAATGAGGAATAAACTTAACTAAAGAAAAAACGGTCAATACAATATTAACTAGGCTTTTACTTAAACCTTTCTTTGTTTTGGCCATCTAGTCTCCCACTATTTAACTTAACGGCGGCGGCAGAGATATATGCCAATTGCAATACCGCTTATTAATGCAACACCTAGAGATTGAAAGGGATTTTTCGCAGTATAGTTGGCAACATTTGATTTTACTGCGGTCGATCTTTCCTTCATGCTATCCATTGAATCATATAACATATCAGTTGCCTTTCCCTTTGCACCTTTTGTTGCTGACAGGATGGCAGCCTTAATTTTTTCTACATCATTATGCAGGGCATGATTATTGTGTCTGTGTTTTAAAGTGGTCATCGCATCCTCCTTCGTTATTATCAATATCCATCTCGTTATTATACCATTTTTTCAAATAGCTGATAAAATATGCTAACAACTTGAATGTACATAAAAACAGGATTATACAAGATGAGTATTTGGGTAAAATATGCCGATATGATTGGCTTGCTTGGCGTTACTTCATTAATAACAGCCTATTATTTATTAAATACAAATAAGGTCACGGCGCGTAGTTTACTCTATCAATTACTTAATTTCTTTGGTGCTTTTTTGATTTTTTATTCATTATTATTTCATTGGAATTTAGCAGCAGCGGCGATTGAAATAGTGTGGATGCTAATTAGTCTCATTGGTATCTATCGTATTCTGCGAAGGACTTAACGAGAAGATCGTGAGATATAACAATTATGATCCTTGCCGCCAAGGCAAATCATATGCGTGTTAATGCTTGGACTTTGATTGACTAGGCGTGGATCAATCTTGATAAGATCACCATGTTGATGGCATTGACCATCTTTTTCATCTAAGCAAGGTAGGTTCAGTTCCTCACTATTGGGTTGTTCTATCAAGTTGTTAGGTTGTTGCATGATATTGCTAATGTCGAGCACATTAGTCGATGGGCTAACATTAGGTATGGGTGATGGTGATGGCGTAGGTGTAGGTGTAGGTGTTGGCGGTATCGGTAAGCCATTAATGCTTAAGAAGTTGATAAATTGCATGGTGACACCATTAATGGTGACTGTGCCAAGCGCTTGATTGATTTGAGCAGGAACGGTGACATTTACTGTATCTTGACCGGTGACAGAACGGAAGATTTCAAAACCATTGAAGAATAATGGGTCATTGATGATGCCTGTCTTTGCGCCTGTCAATACGAAGGTGTTATTCGCATCATTTGGTAAAGTAATCACATTATTTTGTTGACCATTGGCAGTGATGGTATCTACGTTGCTGAGATTAATGACATTGCTGCCATTGGTTGCCTGGCCATTATGCGTTGAGTCTAATTGTACATTCACCGCATTACCACTATTGATGACCACATTATTATTTGCACCTGCTGCTGAACTGCCTGCAATATTCAAGGTATTGTTATTACCTACAATGCCATCGTTAATTGCAATGGTATTAGTACCAGAACCCGTTGTGGCCAAGGAAGCATTGCCATTAAGTATCAACACACCATTAAAGACCAGATTCGTATTCGCGCTGAGACCGCCATTATTTAAAGTCACGTTATTGGCTGTCAAACTACCTAAATTATTCACGCTATTGTTAAGGACTGTGATGCCTTGATCATTCAAGAAGAGAGAATTATTGTTTGCATTCACTGTGCCATTCAATGTAATGCCATTCGCTGACAAGGTCATATCATTAGCGATGTTGACATTGCCTTGATATTGTTGCGAGCCAGATGTGGTGATTTGATTGCCTGATAAATTCGTTGCACCGTTAGACGTCAGGCTAGCGGTATTCACATCACCAGTGATGGTGTTAGTAGCAGAATTCAAGGTGAGATTGTCATTAGCACCGCTAATGTTACCGTTAACTTGTATACCGCTGTTATTAGAAGTCAATGTAGTGTTATTGCTTAATGCAAGATTGCCGCTATAGGTTTGACTGCCGGATGAAGTAATGAAGCCGCTGCTTACCAATAAATTACCCAAGGCTGCAAAGGTCGAAACTGGTGTGTTACCGCCAATGATGCCATTGATGGTTGCGCCGGTATCAGAGGTAATACTGAATGGGAAGTTGCCGTTCACTGTACCGTCTAAAGTGATGCTGCCCAAGAGACTGATGAGTTGTGCATCGTTAGTCAAAGTAATGCTACTGTTACTGAATTGATTACCAATAGTGATGGTCGCTGTGCCACCGTAGGTGATATGGGCAATGGTGATATTCGTGCTGTTTAATGCATTAGGATTACCAATTTCACCATTCATCACCATAGAACCTGGGCCACTAATATTTAAGTTACCTACACCATTGCTTTGACCGTTAATATTACTGTTTAAAGTAAAGTTGCTGCCACTATCGACGTTAATGGTATCAGTGCTGTTAGTTAAGATAATCGGTATGTTGCTTGTCACCGTATTATCTGTGATTAAACTACCGGTATCCAAGGTAATGGTATTACTGTGGCTCGTGATAGCAACACTATTCAAATTCAAGGTGCCGCTATTGGTGACATCGACCGTTGAATAACCTAATGCATTATTGTTAATGACTTCAAAGATAGAGCTTGAACCATTAACGGTGGTCAAACCAGAATAGCTCGTGCCTGCACTGACGCCTGTGTTATTACCCGAGAGGATAAAGGTGCCTGCATTGACATTGATGCTGCCGCTGCCTGTCATGCTGCCACTGACTGTTGTTGTACCGGTATTAGCGATATTTAATGCGCTGCCATTTGCTAAATTACCTGTGCCGCTGAAGTTGATATTGTGGCTGCCGCCAATAGTTGCGCTGCCGCCTACACTAAAGTTATTTGCAATCGAATTAGCAAGACTAAAGTTAGAAGATAAGGTACCGCCGTTTAAGGCAAGTGAGCCTGTACCAATTGGATTGACCAAATTGCTATTGATGACGAGTGCGCCGCTATTCAAGGTCACAGCACCGCTCAAGCTGCCATTGTTAGCACTCAATTTTGTGGTGCCGCTATTGATATTGATTGCACCGGCACCGCTTAATGCACCTTCAAAGTCAGTGGTGCCGCTATTGCTAATGGCAACACTGCCGCTATTTAATGCACCTGTGCCATTAAAGGTGATGTTATTGCTGCCGCCAACACTTGCAGCACCGCCTACCGTGAAGTTGTTAGCTAAGGTGACAGCAGTTGACGCGGTGAAAGTACCGCCGTTTAAGTTCAAGTTTCCACTGCCTAATCCGTCACTGGCGGATGCAGTTAAGGTGCCATTTGTTAAAGTGACATTGCCGCTATAAGTATTATTGCTGCCTGTGCTGCCCATCACAACCGTGCCGCTGCCATTGATATTCAATGTGCCGCTGCCGCTTAAGAGGCTGCCGCTTGCAATGGTTAAGGTACCGCTACTGTTAATGGTATTGCTGTTAGTGACAGCGATGGCACCTGTTGTCAAACTATGCGTACCGCTGCTTTGCAAGGTGGCGCCGTTTAAATTGATATTATTGGTGACATTACCGGATGCTGCGGCAATATTAAATGTTGCGCTTGAATTGACATTCACTGTACTGCTACCAGCGCCGCCTATATTGGTAATAGTTAAGGTACCGCCGTTCACATTGGTGGTGCCGCTAAAGCCGCTATTGTTAGTGGATAACAACAAGTTGCCGGTTCCAATCTTATTTAAGGTTGCACCGCTACCTGATATCGCACCGGATATAGTCAATGCATCACTACTGTCCACATCAATCATTGATGTGCCGTTTAATGCGACATTGCCGCTAATGGTACTCGCTGCACTGCCATTATTACTGACGATGGTGCTGCCATTATTCAAGGTGATGTTATTGGGCAATGAAAGTGAACCGTTCAAAGTCATCGTGGCATTATTAGCTGCATTCAATGTGACTGCACTTGAACCCAAGGCGCTACTGCTATCTACTTGTAAGCGGCCGAGATTAACCGTAATAGTGCCTTTAGTAGCGCCGCTGCCAAATGAATTGCTGCCTGATAATTCGAGTTGGCCTAAACCGACTTTACTAATCGCAACACCGTTTGCACCGGAAGTGATATTGCCAGAGATCTTGATATCACTAGCAGCGACTAAAGCGAGTGATGCGCTAGCAGCATTATCTGCGTTGAAGGCGACATTGCCGGATAATTGTGCGGCATTGCCTGTGGTAGTAGAGACTATTGCACTGCCATTATTAAAGTTCAAAGCGTTGCCTACATTCAATGCGGAGCTGCCGGAGAAGACAGCAACTGCATTGTTTGCAAAGGTGGCGCTTGCAGAAGCATTACCCAAGGCAGCGCTATTTTGAACATTCACCGCACCTGCATTCACCAGCGTGCTGCCTGTGTAAGTGTTGGTATTGGTTAAAGTGACGATACCATTGCTATTCAAATTCAAGGTGATATTTGAACCGCTTAATACACCGGATAAGGTATCATTGCCTGCTATGTTGACATTATTGCTGCCCGTCATGGCGATATTGCCTGCCAAGGTCGTTGTGTTAGCGCCATTTGTATCAGATAAGGTTGCACTGTTTAAGTTAATGGCGTTATTAAAGCTGGATGAAGCAGGTAGTGGCGAGATATCAAATATCGCACCGCTATTCGCTGTCACACTGCCGCTACTGACGGCACCCGTATTGGCAATACTTAAGGTACCGGCAGAAATGGTGGTATTGCCGGCATAACTATTGGCAGCAGTCAGCGTTAATGTGCCGCTATAACCGCCTGTTGCATTGATGCTGAAATTATTGATGTTGCTGCCTATGGTGCCTAGCGAACTGCTGCTGTCATTCATATTGATACTTAAATTCTTGCCGCTGCTTGCACCATTGACACTGGCTGCTTGAATATCAAAACCGGATAGGGTGGTAGAATTATTTAAAGTGACTGCACCTTGATAATTTTGGTTACCCGTTGTGGTGATACTGCTGCCGGCAATATTGACTGCGTTAGTTGTTAAATTAGATAAATTGCTTACTGTGCCGTTTAAATTAGAAGTGGTGCTATCAGCCAAGACTAATGCGTTTGAATTACCGGTGACATTACCCAAGGTGATACCCGTACCCGTCATCGCTACGTTATTACCCAATGAAACAGCGCCGTAAGTTTGTCCGCCCGTTGTGTTAATTTGTTGTGAACTGGTGCTAATGTTGCCGCCATTCAAATTCAAAGTGCCAACTGTTGAGCTTAAGCTTGCTAATGAATTGGTTTGGCCAATGTTATTGTTGAGTGTGATGCTGCCTAAGCCGCCTAAGTTCAAGATACTAATGCCTGCTGATGTGTCATTAATATTTCCATTTAAGACGACGGCATTGCTTGTATTAGCTGTGATGGTGCCGTTGACATTAACGGTGACAGCACCATTTAACGTATTGGTTGAAGCATTGCTGCTGGCAATAGAACCGCCTAAGGTGAAGGCGTTATCTAATTGCATGTTCGTTCCGGTTAGATTCAAGGTGCCATTAATGACAGCAGAGGCAGCACTTGAACCCAAGCCATCTGTTGCATTGCTGACTGTTATGCTAGCACTTGATCCGACTGTCGTTGAACCTGTAAAGCTGCTGTTATTACCTGCTAAGGTGACACTGCCTGCGCTTTGATTGAGTGAACCGCTGCCGCTTAAGGCGCCATTAAAGATAGTGCTAGCTGAATTGCTGATGTTGACTGTGTTATTCACACTGCCATTGCCATTGAAGGTTAGATTATGGCTGCCAGATACGGCGATGTTGCCGCCAGTACTAAAGTTATTACCGATAGCGGCTGCGGTACTGCTTTGTATCGCGCCGCCATTTAAGGCGAGTGAACCGCTACCCAAAGCATTGGTTGCGACACCAATTTGTAAGGTACCGGTTGTTAAGGTCGTGCTGCCGCTATAACTGCTGTTATCTGCGCCTGAGACAATAAACGTGCCGCTACCATTATTCATGCTGAGATTACCAGCACCGCTTAAATTACCGCTTAATGTCGTTGTCGCAGAATTCGTTAAGCTTAATGTGTTGCCGCTTGCTAAGGTACCTGTACCGCTTAATGCTACATTATTAGAACCGCTCACTGCTGCATTGCCGCCTAAGCTAAAGTTGTTTGCTAATGCAGTCGTGAGTGAGGATTGTAATGAGCCGCCGTTTAGAGCGAGTGATCCGGAACCTAATGCATTGGTTGCGACACCAATTTGCAGCGTACCTGTTGTTAAGGTCGTGCTGCCGCTATAACTGCTGTTATTTGCACCTGACACAATGAAAGTACCGCTGACATTATTTAGGGTGAGATTACCTGCACCGCTTAAATTACCACTTAATGTCGTCGTCGCAGAATTCGTTAAGCTTAATGTGTTGCCGCTTGCTAAGTTACCTGTACCGCTTAAGGTCACATTATTAGAACCGTTCACTGCTGCATTGCCGCCTACGCTAAAGTTATTTGCTAATGCTGTATTGACTGAAGATTGTAAGGAGCCGCCGTTTAAAGCAAGTGATCCTGTACCTAAGGCATTGGTAGCCACGCCAACTTGTAAGGTACCGCTAGTGATTGTTGTTGCGCCCGTATAACTGCTATTGTCAGCACCAGAAATAATGGCAGTGCCTGTGCTGTTATTAACAGCGAGATTACCCGCACCGCTTAAATTATTGCTTAAGGTGGTGGTAGCGCTATTAGTAATAGTTAATGTATTGCCGCTGCCTAATGAACCTGTACCACTCAAGGTCATATTATTAGAGCCATTCACTGAAGCATTGCCGCCAACGCTAAAGTGGTTAGCTAATGAAGTCGTGATTGAAGATTGTAATGCGCCGCCGTTTAATGCCAGTGTTCCTGTGCCTAAAGCATTTGTTGCAACGCCAACTTGTAACGTACCGCCAGTGAGTGTGGTGGTACCAGTGTAACTACCGTTGTTAGCACCAGAAATGATGGCGGTACCACTACTGTTATTCACAGCGAGATTACCCGCACCACTTAAATTACCGCTTAAAGTCGTGATGGCGCTATCACTGACTGTCAAGGTATTGCCTGTGCTTAATGTCCCTGTGTTACTCAAGGTTAAATTATTAGAACCATTGATGGCTGCATTACCGCCCACCGTAAAGACATTGGCGATAGATACCGTTGTTGATGATTGTAATGCGCCGCCGTTTAATGCGAGTGTTCCGCCGCTGCCAAAGGAAGCATTGTTACCCGAGATTAAAGTACCAGCACTTAAAGTGGTGTTACCGCTATACGTATTTGTGCCGTTTAATGCGAGTGAGCCGCTGCCTGATTTGCTGAAGGCAGAAATATTACTTAATACACCGCTGAATACACTGCTAGAACCTGCATTGCTGACAGACAAGGTATTGCTGCCGCCAGCAATACTGCTTGCATTAATATCACCAGCAGAAGAGGTGAGGGCTGCGTTTGTTCCTAAGGTAAGGGCATCACTATAAGATTGATTTCCTGATGTGGTGATGGTGCCTGCATTGATTGCATCACTACCGCCGCCGTTTAGATTCAAGCTGGCGATATTCACATTGCCGCCTAAAGTGTTACTGGTGCTGCTGGTTAAGCTCAAACTATTAGCGCCAGTGATACCGCCTGCAGAAATTGCGCCTGATCCTGCGCTCATGCTGCTTGCGCCAGTCAGAACCACTGTACCCACAGAAATGGCATTACCAGTCGTTCCCACACTGCCATTTAAGGTGAGGGTACTGCTGCCAATCGTGAGACCACCGGTGAAGGTGTTGCTGTTATTTAAGGTGACGCCATTTGTATTATTGAAAGTAGTTGCAGCGGTGACGGCATTGGTAGAACCATTCATCACGACAGCATAGGGTTTCGCATAAGTCACTAATGAACCAAGGGTGACATTACCAGAGAAGGTGACCGTGCCGCTCGCAGTGGTCGTATTTTGCAGGGTTAATGTATTACTTGCACCACTCACTACCCCATTAAAGTTGATCGCGCCGCTGGTACCTGCATTGACAGTGATGTCATTAGTCAAATTAATCGTGCCACTACCTGCCGGTGCAATAGTAATCGCATTGCTGCCGCCAGAGGTAATATTACCGCCTAATAAGATATTGCCGTTGGTGCCGACATTATCTTGCAAGGTCACGCTGCCTGTTGCGGTGAGTAAAGCGCCATTTTGTATTTGAATAGCAGCACCTGCTGTTGCACCACCCAGACCATTCAAGTTAGAACCTGTAATCGTCAAATTGCCGGTTGTGTTGACTGATCCGCTGCTTCCGATGAAGACACCACCTGTGCCGGTTTGAGCCGCATCACCGTTTAAGGCTAGATTATTAGAACTGGAGAGTGAGCCGTTTACCGTGATGAATCGATTGACTTGGAAGATCACTGGCGAAGTGAAGCTTAAGGTGCCGCCCAAGGTTAAGTCATTACCATTACCTTGCAAGCTAATATTACCGCCGCCAACGGTTGGGTTAGATGCTAAGTTCACACCGCCGCCCAGTGTTAAGGTACCGCCTGTGCCTGGTGTGGAATCCAAAGTCGCATTAATGATTAATGGTGTTGCTGTGCCAGTGGAATTATTGGCTGCAGTTAAATTGATATTGCTGCCATTACTCGAAATAATACCAGAGTTAACTGTTAAATTACGTTCTGAGGTATCAGGTGATAAAGTGGTGATATTGATATTACCGCTGACGGAAATCGTACCATTCGTTGTTAATGCGCCCGTATTTGTAATGGAGGTGACACCGCTGCCTAAAGTAGATGCGCCAATGGCTAACAAGCTGCCTGTATTATTTAAGGTGACATTGTTAGCGCCGCTATTATTGAGTGATACCGTACCTGTTAAGTTATTGCTATTGCTATTCAAGTTGATTACACCAGCTCCACCATTAAAGGTCACAGCACCAGCCGATGCTGCTTCTGCAATAGCGCCAGTTTGTGAAATGCCTAACCCGCTAATAGTCAAAGCGCCGCTGCCCACACCCGAAGTGCCTAAGCTTAATGCGCTCACATTCGTTAAAGTAACAGCATTTGCACCGCTATTACTGAGTGACACTGCGCCGCTAAAGTTATTGTTATTCGCCAAGTTAATCACATTAGCACCTGCTGTTAAGGTGACGGCACCGGCAGAGGCAGCTTGTGTCACCGTACTTGCACCGGATTCGGAAATACCTGAGCCGCTTAAGTTTAATGTGCCTGTACCCACACTGGAGTTAGCAAGACTGATGGCGGCAGTATTAGATAAGGCCACGTTATTATTGCCGCTATTATTTAATGCAATCGCACCAGAGAAATTGTTAGCGACGTTCGTTAAGGTGATCACACCAGCGCCAGCATTAATCGTTGCTTGACCTGCGTTTGCCGCTTGCGTAATGGCACCGGATTGTGTGACACCAATACCCGTTAAGTTCAATGCGCCAGAGCCTACAGTAGAAGTAGCAAGATTCAAGGCAGTATTATTGGTTAATGTTACATCGTGAGCGCCGCTATTGATGAGCGCAACAGAACCAGTGAAATGATTGGATGCATTATTCAAAGTGATGACACCAGCGCCCGCACTAATGTTTGCAAGACCAGCGCTTGCTGCTTCAGTAATCGAACCCGATTGTGTGATGCCTACACTGCTCAATGACAAGCTGCCTGAACCCACAGAAGAAGTAGCGACATTCAATGCAATACTATCTGTCAATGTCACATTGTTTGCACCGCTATTTGATAAAGTCACCGCACCTGTAAAGCTATTGCTGCTGCCATTGGTTGTTAAGTCTATGGCATGAGCGCCTGCGCTAAAGCTTGCTGTGCCAGGTATAGTGAGCGTACCGCTTTGTGCAATGGCACCGCCTGCGATGATAGCCAGGTTACGGCCTATAGAAGAAGCAGCCAAGGTGAGTGCGGTATTATTTGTTAGTGAAGCATCACTGGTGACGCCGCTATTTGATAAAGTGACAGCGCCTGTGAAGGCATTGCTTGCATTTGTTAATGTGATGCTATTAGCGCCTGCACTAAAGTTGGAAGTACCTGAAACCGTAATAGCACCTGATTGAGAGAGTGCGCCCGTATTACTGATAGCTAAATTGCCTACAGATTCTGTGATGCCATTAATATTTAAAGCACCGGAATTTGTTAAAGCAACATTACCGCTGGTTGCATTCGTTGCAGCAAAGTTTGAAACGGTATTGGCATTATTCAAGGTGGTGCCGCCAACAGAACTTGTTGTGAGCAATGCACCGCTAATGGTTCCGCTGGTTGTTTCTTGAATATTGCCGGCTGTGCCTGTCAATGACACATTACCGCCAACACTACTCAAATTACCTGTGCTTAATACAATATTGCGTCCTGCTGTCAAACTGATACCGCCTGAAGTCGTATTAATATTGGCTGAAGCGGTAATATCATTGGTTGCGCCCGTATCTGTTGCACTAAAGGCATTCAAGGCTTTTGAACCGCCAATGACACCATTCAAGCTCAAACTACCTGCACCGGAATTCACGGTTAAGCTGTTGCTGCCAGCGTTATTACTATCAGTAGCAGCCAGTGTAATGGCACCGCCGCCTGATGTCAGTGAGCTATTGCCATTCACTGTTGCGGTTCCTAAGGTGATGACATGATTTGTCGTGCTGATGCTGCCGTCCACAATCGTGCTAGATGGATTGGAGGCATTGCCAGAAGTAGTGAGGCCGCCAGTAAAGGTCAGTGTGCTAGACGGTGCACTGCCTAATGTGACTGTGCCTGTATTTAAGAAATTCACTGCATTGGTGATCGCAGTGGTTGCGCCATTCAATGCGACATTATATCCAACATTTGAAGTCAGGATATTTTGTAAAGTGACATTGTTAGCAAAGGTGACTGATTTGGTTGCGGCCGCATTGACTGTCAAATTAAATGAAGCGCCTGTGACAGTGTTATTGAAGTTAAGATTACCACTATTACTTGTCAAGTTAGGTGAGACGCTCAAGGTGACTGTGTTGCCATAGGTTTGATCATTAACAGTCGTGATGTTTGCGCCTATGGTGGTTGAACCGCTTGCGCCTGTTGTTAAACTCGTGAGTGCTGTGCCGCCGCCTACGATTCCGTTTAATGTTAATGCGCCAGCACCAGAGAAAGTTAATGCATTGGCGCCGTTAATGGTACCGCCTACGATGAGAGAGTCGCCGCTATTAGTGACACCAATCGTCGTTGTGCCAGCCAAGCTAATATTGCCGTTAACCGTATTCGAAGTAGAACCAGCCGTGGCTAATGCGCCTGCATTGCTGATACCTGTACCGTTCAACGATAAGTTATTAGCAACAGTAATCGCATTACTCAAGAGTAATTCACCACCAGAACTGACGGTTGCTGTACTTGTTCCTAGCGCTGTGTTGTTAGTGGCATTGATAATACCCGTATTGATGTTAGTGCCGCCGCCGTAAGTATTAGCATGTGAAAGGACGTAAGTACCGCTTCCTACTTTGGTCAAAGCGAAATTACTACCGCCGTCTGAAATGGCATTGCTTAATGTTGTCGTGCCTGCACCGCCGACAGACGTATTGCCGCTTAAAACAACCGTGCCGCTAAACGTATTCGTTGCATCATTGACAAGGGCACCGCTGCCGCTGCCAGCACCATTCAAATTCAAATTATTTAATACAGTAGAACCTAAACTTGAAGTGACATCTAAAATGGCATTGTTGGCAACTGTGGCAAGGCCTGTACCCACACCGGCTGCATTACCCAGCAAGATAGTGCCGGCATTAATATTGGTGCCGCCCGTGTAAGTATTTACACCGCTTAAACTCAAGACGCCAGCACCTGATTTGCTCAGTGCGTTACTGCCTGCTGCAATGCCTGCATAAACTAAAGTGCCGCTGTCGACTTGTATGCTGCTGTTTGCATTCAAGGCAATGCCGCGATTCGCATTCAAGGTAAATCCGCCAGAAGCTTCTAAGGTACCGCCGTTTAAGACTAATTGTCCTGGTGTTGCAGATACTGGTGCAGCACCAATGTTATTGTCTGCTGCAATACTCAAATTACCAGCGGTCAATGTCGTTATACCCGTATAAGAACTCGCGCCTGATAAGACTTGTGTCGGTGTGCTGCTGCCTGAGAGATTAATCACTAAACTACCGCTGCCGCTAATCGCACCGGCATAGCTTGTACTGCCGCTACCAGCATTCGCAATAGTTAAAGCACCTGAACCTAAGCTGACATTACCACCTGTGCCGCCACCGCCTGCTAAGGAAGCAATGCTATTGTTGAAATTATTCAAGTTCAAAGCAGCAGAGGCGACATTCGCGAGACTGACTGCGCTGCTTGCAGAGAAGCTGTTTGCAGCACCGGCTTGCAATGCGCCAGCGCTAATTGTCGTTGTGCCTGAATAAGTGTTATTAGCACCACTTAAGATTTGAACCGGTGAGCTGCCGCCGGATAAGTTAATCGTCAAACCGCCTGTGCCACTCATCGCACCGGCGAAACTGGTGCTGCTGCCATTATTGGAATTCACGATGCTTAAAGTGCCAGAGCCTAAGACCACATTACCACCCGTACCACCACCGCCTGCCAAAGAAATAATCGTGTTGCTGAAATTATTTAAATTCAAATTAGCGCCGGCTGTATTTGCCAAAGACACAGCGCTGTTTGCAGAAAGACTACCAGCAGCACCGGCTTCTAACGTACCGCCAGAAATGGTCGTTGTACCGGAGTAATTGTTACTGGTGCCATTGAATTCTAATATGCTGGAAAGTTTCTTATTTAATCCGCCTGTACCCGTGATGGATCCGTTCAATTGTGTCGTGCCATTAACAAGGAAATTATTGTTCGTTCCTGTTAGACCAATGGCATTAGTTAGGGTAGTTGCAACCGACGTCAATTGCGCAAAACTGCCCGCTGCGCTGCTGTCAAAGGTAATGGCATTGGTATTCGTTAAGCCTGCATTTAAGTTTAGTGTGGCTGTGTTGGAAGCGGTTGGTGTGACGAAAATAGCACCGCCGCCTGATGGGCCTATAGCACCTGATGTGATAGCCAATAAAGTGCCTGCTTGGATAGTCGTCGTACCTGTGTAAGTGTTAGTACCATTGATTCCTTGTACTGATCCAGGAACGGTTAAATCGAGGACTAAGCCGCCCGTTCCTGTAATAACACCGGTATAACTAGAATTGACTGAATTGTTGCTAGCCATTGTTAAAGTGCCTGAGCCTAAACTAATCGTGCTGAGACCACTTACACCGCCATTAATATCGGAGACGGCGTTACTGAAATTATTTAAATTTAAAGTATCAGCAACGGAATTACCAAAATCGATTTCACTATTGGGTGAGAAGGCATTGGCAACACCGGCTTTTAAAGTGCCTGCATTAATATTCGTGTTGCCGGCATAAGTGTTACTCGTGCCATTCAATTGTAAAACACCAGCGCCTATTGTTGTTAACCCGCCTGTGCCAGTGATGGAACCGCCTAATTGTGTGGTGTTCGCTGCGACATTAAATTGGTTAGCGAATCCCGTTAACGCAATATTATTCGATAACGTAATTGCAGTAGAGGTATTTAATTGTGCGACGCTGCTAGCGTTACCGCTATTGAAATTCAATGAAGCGTTGGTATTGGTTAAGCTGGATAAGGCGGTGATATCCAAAATAGCCGTATTAGATGCATTGGGTGAAAGGAAGATGCTGCCGCCAGCGACTGGGCCTAGGGCACCGGCAACCGTTGCAGCCAAAGTACCGGCATTAATGGTCGTGTTGCCTGTGTAAGTGTTGGTGCCGGATAAAGTTTGTGTTGGTGTGCCGCTGCCAATTAAATTAATGGTTAATGCGCCTGTACCGCTGATGACGCCAGCATAACTTGTACTGCCGCTACCAGCATTGGAAATGGTTAATGTGCCAGAGCCTAAGGAAACATTACCGCCTGTTGCACCGCCGCCTGCAAGGGAAGCAATACTGTTACTGAAATTATTCAAATTCAATTTGGCTGAAGCGACATTAGCAAGGCTGACTGCACTGGTATTTGAGAGAGTATTCGCAGCGCCGGCTTGCAAAGTACCTGCGCTGATAGTGGTCGTGCCGGAATAAGTGTTAGCACCGCTTAAGGTTTGTAGAGAAGTGCCTGTACCACTTAAGTTAATTGTTAAACCGCCTGTGCCGCTGATAATACCAGCGTAACTCGTGCTGCTGCTAGCAATCGCATTCGCAATCGTTAAGGTGCCTGAACCCAATGAAACATTACCGCCTGTTGCACCGCCGCCTGCTAAGGAAGCAATGCTGTTGTTAAAAGTAACTAAGTTTAAATTAGCCGAAGCAACATTGGCGAGTGTGATTGCACTGTTTGCAGAAAGACTGCTAGCAGCGCCTGCTTGTAAAGTACCTGCATTGATATTAGTCGCACCTTGATAGTTATTACTCGTGCCGTTTAATTGCAACACGCCAGAGCCTATCGTCGTTAATCCACCAGTACCCGTTATCGATCCGCCTAATTGTGTGGTATTAGCAACAACATTAAATTGGTTAGCTGTGCCTGTTAAAGCAATGTTATTCGATAAAGTAATAGCAGCAGAAGTATTTAATTGTGCGATGCTGCTAGCATTACCGCTGTTGAAATTAATAGAAGCATTGGTATTCGTTAAGCTGGATAAAGTAGTGATATCCAAAATGGCTGTATTAGAAGCATTAGGTGTGATGAAGATACTGCCGCCAGCGACGGGGCCTAAGGCACCGGCTGCCGTTGCAGCCAAAGTACCGGCGTTAATGGTGGTGTTACCTGTGTAAGTATTCGTACCTGATAAAGTTTGTGTTGGCGTTCCACTGCCAGTTAAATTAATGGTTAAGGCTCCCGTGCCGCTAATCACGCCAGCATAACTGGTGCTGCCGCTGCCGGCATTAGCAATCGTTAAGTTGCCAGAACCCAATGAAACATTACCGCCTGTTGCACCGCCGCCTGCAAGTGATGCAATACTGTTACTGAAATTATTCAAATTCAATTTTGCTGAAGCGACATTAGCAAGACTGATTGCACTGGTATTTGAGAGAGTATTCGCAGCACCAGCTTGCAACGTACCTGCGCTGATTGTCGTTGTACCAGAATAAGTGTTAGCACCGCTTAAGGTTTGTAGAGAAGTGCCTGTACCACTTAAGTTAATTGTTAAACCGCCTGTGCCGCTGATAATACCCGCATAACTCGTACTGCTGCTCGCAATCGCATTCGCAATCGTTAAGGTGCCTGAACCTAAAGAAACATTACCGCCTGTTGCACCGCCGCCTGCTAAGGAAGCAATGCTGTTGTTAAAAGTAACTAAGTTTAAATTAGCCGAAGCAACATTGGCGAGTGTGATTGCACTGTTTGCAGAAAGACTGCTAGCAGCGCCTGCTTGTAAAGTACCTGCATTGATATTAGTCGCACCTTGATAGTTATTACTCGTGCCGTTTAATTGCAACACGCCAGAGCCTATCGTCGTTAATCCACCAGTACCCGTTATCGATCCGCCTAATTGTGTGGT
>Ga0207126_1076_pt1 | contig 21567 bp, 13 predicted proteins | sample Alteio_BWMinHeat_20_FD_153586 | JGI IMG/M metagenome (GOLD analysis project Ga0207126, IMG submission 153586) | Enriched cells from forest soil in Barre Woods Harvard Forest LTER site, Petersham, Massachusetts, United States -... | ecosystem: Environmental > Terrestrial > Soil > Temperate forest >...
TTGCAATCATTCTTGAAATGTCTCCACGTGCCCTTGGAGGGGCATGAGAGCGAGCAAGTCGAGCATACTTAATAGCCTGTTCTTTGCAATTATTGTTCTCGTATACCTGTGCGATGATAATTTCCATTTTCCAGTGTTTTTCTGGGCTCATGTTGCCAAAGCGGTCGAGATAGGCGAGAAGGGGTTGGAGGGCTTGATCGATGTTCTGCCCATTTATTTCTCTAGATGCATAGACTTCAAATTCTAACACCGCAACATCATGATGCACGAAGACTTTATTATCAGGATCTCGCTGTAATAAATCAGCTTTCAGCGCCATGGTCGCTGTAGTATGCATTTTTCCGGTAGCAAGCTCTCGTCGATACTGCTCTTTAAGAAAAAAAATAGAGCCCCCTTTGGCAAGAGCAGTACACAGAATCGTATCTTGATCTTTTTGTTTGTTCAGATACTGTGCGGTCGCATACAGCGCTTCCATCTCATGCATGTTTTTAGATCCAAGTTCCGTCATCGCTTTTTGATACTGTTTTTGCTCGGCAATCATCTTGAGAAGGAGCTCTGCATAGGCCTTGCCACCAATATCTTGATAGTTGAGTTTGCCAATTATATTCTCGTCAGCATCAATAATAACAAGTGTTGGAAATCCTTCTATTTTATATTTAGATTTTAGCATTTCGTTTTGTGTTATGGTTGCAGGGGGAAGTTCGCTATAGATAGGAAAATCGACGTTGACAAAAATAAAGGCATTGCTAGTGAGCTTGATAAAATCTGACGAGGCAAAGATCTCTTTATTCATTTTCATGCACCACCCACACCAATCAGAGCCATCAAAATAGAGTAAAATGGGTTTGTGCTCTGCTCGGGCTAGATTGAGCGCTTCTTTATAGCTCGTCGTCCATTGTATGCTGTGACTTCGCTCTAAAGACGCTGCAGCATATCCACTATTTTGTGAAAATAAAGTCACTGTGAGAATGGTAATCCAGAGGGATAACCAGCGCGCTTGTATATATTTCTTCATATTTAGTATCCTATTATGTATGCGATGTGCAACTTTCAGTGCTTTTCAGTCATTTCATACCTGCAAAGTACTGAAAGTGCACATGCAACTTTTTCATGCACACGTGCACATTATTAAAAAACTATCTATTCTTTCGTATAGAACAAATAAATATTTATTTCAAGAGTCTTAATAAGCTTTTTTGTAAGTGGTCGGTCTCCCGAAGGGAGGAGTGGTCACTTATCCTTTTTTATATGGCAATTTTTCCCCCGACTGTTATCATTCGTCACCGACGTGAAAACCTGAAAAAATGCTCTCTCAGGGGCTTAGAAGGCAAAGATGGCTTTGTATTTTATCGTTATCCAGATGGGATACCTCTAGTCGATTTTTCTGAGTATGTGCTTCTTGATATTGACGGCGAGCCTCTTAGCTCTCACGATGCCCACAAAGGGCTTTTTCTCATTGATGCTACATGGCGCTTAGCTGGCAAAATGCTCAAAACACTCGCTCCCATTCTTCCCAAGGAGCGACGCTCAATACCTCTGGGCGTGCGTACTGCGTATCCTCGACGCCAGCAAGACTGTATAGATCCCTCAGCGGGTCTTGCCTCTATTGAAGCGCTTTATGTCGCCCATATCATTCTTGGACGGCCTGTCGAGGATCTTTTGAATCAATATCACTGGAAAGATATTTTTTTATCGATGAATTCGTTGACTTCTATGGCAAAAAACGGTAAAATTATATAGAATATTTTAATGATTGGTGTATATGTTAGAATTTATTGAAGACATTCTGTGGGTCTATTTCGCCTATCCTGCTATTTTAGCAACGGGGCTGTATTTTACTTTTAGCTCGCGCTTTGTGCAATTTCGTAGTTTTGGCTCTATTGTACGCAATTTCTTTTCCATGTTTCGAAAAGACATACAAGAAAAAAGTCCGCAAGGAGAATCTCAGGCAGGTATTCATCCTCTTAAAGCCTTTTTTGCAAGTATTGGGGGCTGTGTTGGCATTGGCAATATTGTTGGTGTGACGACGGCTGTGCAGCTAGGGGGGCCAGGGGCTCTTTTTTGGATTTGGGTGGCAGCTCTCATAGGCTCTCTTGCCAAGTATGCTGAGGTATTTTTAGGGATGCGCTATCGAGTAAAAACTTCCCAAGGCTATCGTGGCGGGCCGATGTATGTGCTTACGGCAGCCTTTGGGGGCTCGCGTGGAGAGGCGCGCCTTGGTAGCTGGCTTGTGAAGGCCTTTTGCATTTTGATGTGCATATATGGCGTTGAGATTTTTCAGTTTAGTGTGATGACGTCGAGTGTTGCAGAAAATTATGGCATTGCAAAGCCGATAGTTGCCCTTGTTTTCTTGGCACTCGTTATTGCAGCAGAATGTGGAGGGCTAAAAAGAATAGGGACTATTTGTAGCACCATTATTCCGCTCTTTATTGCGCTCTATATTGGGATGGGCTCGTATGTGCTTGTTCAGTGTGCCTCTGCCATACCATCAGTGATTGGGGATGTATTTCGATATGCCTTTACGTCACATGCAGCTGTTGGTGCCTTTACTGGAGGATCACTCATGCTGGCTATGTCTCAGGGTATTAAGCGTGCTTGTTATAGCTTGGATGTAGGTGTGGGGTATGCTTCTATTATTCATAGCGAAAGTACGGAAGAAGTGCCAGCGAAGCAGGCGGCTCTTACCATTTTTGAGGTGTTTCTCGATACTTTTATTATTTGCACGATGAGTATTGTGCTTGTGCTTGTGACGGGGACCTGGACGCATAATATTGATGCCATATACCTTGTACAAAGCGCCCTGGCCAGCTATTTCCCCTACATGCATTTCTTTATTCCTCTCTTTTTGTTTTTGCTTGGCTACTCAACTATTATTGCTTATTTTTGTGCGGGGATGAAAACGGCGCTTTTTTTATCGCCAAAACGGGGTCGTTTGTTCTATTATGTATATGCAGTGACAGCGCTGATCGGTTTTTCTTTTGCAGATACTGAGCAGGCTGCCTCTGTAATGATGATTGTACTTGCGCTCCTTCTTGCCATGAATCTTGCTGCAGCATGGAAGCTGCGTCATGAAGTGCATTTTCGCCTCGAGGATGAGGCTACATTGCCCGTCCCCGAATACGCATCAGGTTAAGACCATGAAGAGCTGCAGAGGTAGCTGTCAGAGGCGTGTGGTGCTTGAGGTTCTGGTGAGGAAGGCCTGAGTAGGTTTTTAACAGGGAGAGCTGCAGGAGAGGGCTTACAGAGAGAGCTTGTCAGAGGCGTGTGGGGTGCTAGAGACATTAGTAATTAAGGTCTAGGCAAAGAGATTAGAGAGAAGTGTTGGCTTATAAGAATAGCGCCGAGATGCATTTTCAGCGAGCATATGCTCGCTGTAGTCCAAGCATATAAAAATCGCATGGCAAATAAATTTGCCAATCGATTTTTATATGCTTGGACTATTCCACTTTCAGTGGAAAAATGCATCTAGTACCCCTAACGCCTCTGACAAGCTCTCTCTGCAGCTATTCTCTTGTGGCTCTCCCTGTAAAAAAAAGCAACCATGGCTTGTATTAGCTATAACGTTTGTCATGCTAACATCCTTAGCCTGATGCACATGCGACCTGTGCGAAACGTGGGGAAAAAAGGTTTTATATGTATATTGTTCAAGTTGCCTCTGAGCTTGCTCCCATTGCCAAAATTGGTGGGCTTGCTGATGTGATGATGGGGCTGAGCCGCGAGCTCAAGTGGAAAGGGCATGAGGTGGCTATTTTTTTGCCCAAATTCGACTGCCTTGAGAAAAAGTACCTTACTTTCAAACACGAGCCAGCACAACCTGTTACAACCTATTTCCAAGGGCAGTGGTATGCTGGAGGTATGGAGCAGGCAAAGTTAAATGGCGATCTTACCATTACCTTCTATGATTCCCACCATCCAAAAAAATTCTTTCACCGTGGTTGCATATATGGTGAGAGCGATGATAATGATCGTTTTTTGCATTTTAGCCGCGCTGTAGTTGATTTTTTACATGCACAAGAGCGTGTTCCCGATATTATCCACGTACACGATTGGGAGACAGCAATTATTGCTTGCCTCATACGAGAGCCTGAATTTCGTGCCCACTTTGCAAAGACAAAGACCGTGCTTACTATTCACAATTTTGACTATCAGGGAAGGTGCTCGCCACACAATCTTGATGACATTGGGCTGCACTCGCACGAGTGTATGACTGCCGAGCAGTTTTTAGATCCTATCACTAAAGATGGTAACCTCTTAAAAGGGGGTATTATGTATGCGGATCATGTCGTTACGGTATCTCCGACGTATGCAAAAGAGGTGCTCACGCCTCAAGGCGGCAAGGGACTAGATCAGGTGCTCCGCGCGTGCAGTAACAAATTTGTGGGTATCTTAAATGGCTTAGACTATTCCTATTGGAATCCTGAAATTGATCGCTTTATTGCGCATCATTATACACACAAAGATACTGAGCCCAAAAGAAGAAATAAGCAAGCGACTCTTCATGAATTTGGGATGCAATATCGTCAGGACAAGCCACTTCTTGTGGCGATTGCACGATTGGTGCCACAAAAGGGGATTCAGACGCTCAAGGCGCTTTTTGCCCAGGCAGAGAGTTTAGGGATACAATACTTTCTTTTAGGCACAGCACCCGATCCACGTGTGCACGAAGACTTTGCCCAGATAGCGCATGCCTATGCAGATCATCCAGATATTCGCTGTGTACTGCGAACCGAAGAGTCGCTTGCCCACAAGCTGTACGCGGCATCGGATATGTTGTTAGTGCCATCAGAGTTTGAACCCTGTGGTCTTACCCAGCTTATCGCAATGAAATATGGCTCTGTACCTATTGTACGAAGGACTGGCGGCCTTGCTGACACTGTGTTTGACATGGGTGATAATAACGTACAAAATGGCTTTTGTTTTAACTCCATGCAGAGTAGTGAAGCCTTCCATGCTATCCAAAGGGCAGTAGAGATATTCGTGCATGATCAAAAGAAGTGGCATACGCTTATGAAGCAGGGTATGGAGTATGACTTTAGCTGGAATAAACCAACAGATTCTTACATAGCATTATATGAACACCATTCATAAAAATATCGATAAGCGTCTTGATAAGCTTGCTCGCCATCCTATTGGCGGGCCTACTATGTGGACAGTGGCTAATTGCCTGACTATTATCAGGATCTTTATTAGTCCCATATTCTTGCTTATCTATCTTCAGCATGATTCATTTGGCATCACGTCTAAGGGATTGCCCTATGCGCTTTTATTCTTGCTAAGTGTCTCGGAGCTTTCAGATGCACTCGATGGCCTCTTGGCGCGCAAGTATAACCAAGTCACTGACCTTGGAAAGATTTTAGATCCTATGGCTGATAGTATTTATAGAATATCAGTGTTTTTAACGTTTACGCAGCCGCCTGTCAATGTGCCGTTGGTGTTTGTGTTTATTTTCTTGTATCGTGATTCGGTGATTGGTATGCTACGGACGATATGTGCCCTTCGTGGTTTTGCGCTTGGGGCGCGTCCGAGCGGCAAGATCAAGGCAGTTCTTCAGGGGATCTCCTGTTTTATTATTGTGCTGCTGCTTATTCCGCACTCGCTTGGTCATTTATCGAATCAGGCGCTGACGGCTATAAGCTCATGGTGTGTGGTGTTCACAGGTCTGTATGCCCTGTATTCAGGGATTGAGTATCTCTATGCTAATAGGCGGCATGTACAGCGTGTCTTGATTCGAAATCGAAAAAATGCGACAGTAGCTCATGATTAAAATCGCCATTTTGCTTTTTACGTTTATGACCGCTATGGATACCACCATTCTGGCTACTGTCATGCCTGAGATTATTCGTAGTTTGGGGCAGATGGAGCTGTATCCACTGATGAGTGCTGCATTTTTCTTTGCATTTTTCACAGCAACACCTATTTTTGGAAAGGTTGTAGACCATTTTGGCTGTATGAAATCAGCCTGGGTGGCAGTGGGGCTTTTTTTACTAGGCTCCCTCTTTTGTGGACTCTCTTTTTCCATGCATGAACTTATTGTCTCAAGGCTGATCCAAGGGGCGGGTGCAGGTGGCCTTGTCAATATCTGCTATATCACTATTGCCAAACTCTATACAACCGATCGTGAGCGCTCCTTTATGCAAGCAATACTGAGTAGCGTATGGGCCGTTGCAAGTATTGTAGGCCCATTTATTGGTGCCTCTCTTACCATGGCCCTCTCCTGGCGATGGGCATTTCTTATCAACCTTCCCATTGGCGCTATTGCAGCAAGCTTTCTCTGGTCCTTTCGTGAGAAAAACATACAACATAAAGATTTATTTGACACCAAAGGAGTGATTCTCTTTCTGGTATCTGCGGGGCTGTTATTTTCCTGTTTTACAAAGGCGGCAGGGGAGGGTCAAATGGGGTGGAAGGTAGGGGCTTTTGTACTTGGTGCCATCGCGCTTGTGTGTTTTGTGAGGCGATCGTTTCAGGTTTCGTCTCCATTAATTCCGTTTCGTCTTTTGAGTGTGCCGGGTGTGGCCTTGTGTATTGCTTTTGGATTTATCACGGGTATATGTCTGACGACATCAGCTACTCTGGTATCGCTCTACATTCAAGGCGCGATGCGTCTTTCAGTGCGTATTGCTGGCTTTGTGGTGACGGCAAGCTCCATTGGGTGGGTGATTGGGGCTTTTTTGTGTAGCTATAGTATTGCTCGTATTGGCTGGCAGTGGGTTGCATGTGTGGCAATAGGAGCCGTGATTCTTGGTTTTAGCCTGTTTGCATTTGCCTCTATTCATAATACGCTTCTCTACTTTATTGTGGCTTGCTCCATTATTGGACTGGGCTTGGGGCCTCTTATTAATCTCACTATTCTTGGCGTACAAAAAGCGGCGGAAGCAAAACTCATAGGGCGGGCAACAACATTTTTAAGCCTGACGCGCACCCTTGGAGCCGGTATTGGGGCCGCTTTTGCTGGCTTTTTGCAGCTGACGTTTTTTCAAAAAGAGCTGCGAGCTGTGATTGGAGATCAGGTGAGTCAGGGGATAGGGGAGGCGCTTATAAATACCCCCTCGAAGTTTCTAGAGCCTGCTTTTATTGCCAGCATTCCACCAGCAGAGCTTAGTCTTTTATGTGAGCTTTTCAGTAGCTCGATTGAAAAGGTCTTTTTTGTACCAATAGTGCTGCTTCTTGCTGCACTCTCCTGTGTCTTCTTTCTATTGCCCCTTCGGAAACGGAGTGAGTGGTCAGTCCCTTTAGGGACCGACCACTAAAAAAGTATTCAGTGATAAATGACAAGTGCCTCGCCTTGGTAATGGCTAACGTCCATACTTTACCACACATCTTTAATAGTGGCGTAAACCCAAAGGCTGGAGTGATGCCAACTTAAAGAAACTTGTAACCAATCAGAACCGAGCCACGGTAGTGGCGGAAGCTCATTAGCCCCGCGTGCAGTGAAGGCGCAGCGCTAGCGCGCGGGCCGAACGGAACGTGGGGTTGGGGAAACGGGTAAAAAAAACAGAGCTGCGGTAGCAGCGACACAGAAATGTATCTCCAATTATGTGCATTGATTATGCCACATACAAATGGGTTTCGCTGCTACCGCAGCTCTATTTTTATTTATGCGTCTGTGACCCCCACGTTTCGCCGACCGTAGCGCGTCCGCGCTACGGCCGTGCTCCACGCGGGGCTAATGAATTCCACCGCTGCCGCGGTGGGGTCCATATTGGTCACAACGACTAAAAGATGTGTGGTAAAGTATGGCGTGACCGAGGGAACACGCATTGCGTGCGACCGAGGGAACGTGGGGTTGTGGGATCGAAAGAAGATCCGCGCCGCGGTAGCGGCGCATGAAGAGTGTTAGCCTAAGAGAGGAGCGAAGATTACATGGTACAGGCGTCGTTCGTCGGAAGACAATTCTAAAAACCAAGTTTCACACTGCCTCCTCGGCAAGCTGCCTCAAAATTGGGCGCATCCATTCCGGTGCAAGACGAATATCCTTGAGTAGTTCCTGTCGTTTGTCTATCGGAAGAATCCGCTTCAAATGCTCAAGCCGCTCCGTAGTCACATTTTCTTTACCCAGTTCTCGGAGAGCCTGGATCAGAAGGCCACTGAGCTGACCTGCCAGCGCCATATTTTTTGCGGTAGTTCGACGAAACTGAATTGTAGTCAAGCCGATCTTTACCGTCCGGCTTGGACCGTCTGTCAGAAATACCACCTTAGCAGGCACCTGTTCTGATAGACCCAGGATATTTGCTGCATAAGCTCCAGCTGGCTGAACACGCGTGTAATCGCGGCCAGCCAATGCTTCTGCTATTTTTTCAGGAGGTGGTTGAAGCCATCCAAGCGCAGGATGCTTTTTAGGAAAGTCATATACCCCCCTGCCAAGACGACGAATGATTCCTTTTCTAGCAAGTCGATGAAGAACGACATCGATAGCCTCTCGGCTGCCAAAATCCAAGAAGTCAGTTGGAACAAACACAGAACCTTGCCCACGGACATGTATAGCCTCAAGTATCTGCGAATCGATACTTTTTAGTTGTTTCCCCATGTAAGAAATATTAGCCTATTTTTCTTACAAAAACAAGAGTTTTCTAAAAGCTACAATTGTGGATGCTAAGCCACTTTTAGGTAAAATTAGGTTGCTTTCTTTGCCCAAAGGGCAACATTGCTAACCCCCAGGGCAACGCCCTGGGTTAGGCAATCACACCCACATGTTGCCTGAAGGGCAACAACAGCAACAGCCCAGGGCAACGCCATGGGTTACGCAATCACCCCCACAGGTTGCCTGAAGGGCAACATTGCTAACCCCCAGGGCAACGCCCTGAGTTAGGCAATCACCCCCACGTTGGTGCCTGAAGCCCTTGATTTGCGCAAAAATGTTGCATGTTGAAACAATTATTTGTGCATGAAGCAAAAAATGGTTTTTTGAGTTTGAGTAGGCGATAATATTGCCAAAATTCATGCATGTTTCATATGAATTTGTTTTATACTACGATTAACATGTAATCTTCGCTCCTCACTTGGGCTAACACTCTTCATGCGCCGCTACCGCGGCGCGGATCTTCTTTCGATCCCACAACCCCACGTTCCCTCGGTCGCACGCAATGCGTTCCCTACAGTCACGCGGGGCTAACACCAGCCGCCACTACCGTGGCGGGAGCTATGATACTTGCTCGTATTGGGTGAACAGTCATGTCATTGAAACACACATAGATTCTTGCAAAATTATGGCCTACGCGATACATAAAACCATTTCATCTTATCCTTGCAGCAGACATAGAAGATAAATTTAAAAAGAGGGTGTCATCAGTCAGCAATGATTAACAGGCATTGCACGGCCTATTTGCTGTCTCTCTCGGATCAGTACCGTACTTGTTTGCACCTCGAGTGCCGCGTTTAGTGTATAAAAACATAAGACAGGCAAATGTGATGATAAAAAAGGCTATAGCTAATTTCCTTTCTATAGGATATTCCGAATATAGCGATGCCGAGCTGTTTTTCTCGAGATATTCTATCATTCGGTCACATCCAACGCACATAATGCTATATAACCAAAGCCATATTCGCGAGCAGTTGATATCATATAATCGCCTTGTAGCAAGAGAAGCCGCACTAATATAGAGAAACAGAGTTATAGGCCATAAATCACAGGAGGCCACTATATTAAGTAGTATTGGATTGTGTAGAAAGCTCCATGTTTCAGGAGCTAGGATATAAACAGTTTCGCGCATCAGCAGAAAATAGACAGGGGTGAACTGCCAGAAAAACAGTCCCCGAGACAAACGACCTGAAAATGCACACCAAAAACCAGCAGAATTTTTTAAAACATTGCGTAATAGCTGTACTGCGCTAGGAGTCTGTTTGTCTGCAGTACCCATGCAATGAGTGTTTGCATCTCTATCTTGTAGATTCCTTTCTCGTTGTCCAGTAACTTTAAATATTTTTTCCTCCTGATTTTTCTCTTTTTGGAGCTTCATTTCGTCCCTCGGGTTAACACCAAAACTATTTGCGCCTTGAGTACCACGTAGTAAAAATAAAGAGAGTAGGGATGAGAATATTAAAATAGCACAAAATGTAGGGAATGTTATGAATGCAGTGGAAGCGGATGATGAGGTGTTATCTTTGAGTAATTCGCCCATTCTCACTATTCCTATCATTGTAATACAATATGACCAGAACCATTTCCTTGAATAGTTGAGATCGTGTAACCGCCTTATGATGAGAGAACCGGCACTGGCAACAAGCAACACCATCATAGGTACAAAACCACACAGGATTACTAGAGTACGCAATATTGAATTTTGTATGGAGCTCGCTGACATGGCTATGCCTGCAATTGTGAGTGTCATTAAAGAAAACACAAGAGGGAACTGCCATAGAAACTGCCTACGTCTTAAACGGCCTGAAAACGAGCACCAGAAACGGATAAAATTTTTCACTGAATGCCAGAGTTGTTTTACTGTGATTGCCATATCTCGGCCTACAACGGGTATGGCGTCATTATTTGCATCCCACTCTTTATGACTTGTATTCATGTTCATTCTAGCTTCCACTGTTTTTGTTTCCATATTTTTCTCCTTTTGTTTTTTAACACACATATGCGACTGCTTCTGGTATGACAGTAAATAGCTCTGAGAATGCCATGAGAGGCAGAAACAAGCATGCCGCTACAAGAGATATGAAAAATTTACTGTGCATAAAAATCTCCAGTTTTTAATCAGTACGTTTCGAATGTAAATGGAGTCGTGATTTTTTGCAATCAGAAATTTTCTTCGATAAAGAGATCGCCTCTAGGACTTAATAAAAAACAACAAACGAAATTATGAAATTACAATAATTTACAATGAAGCCAAAAAGCAAAACAGCAAAAAACGCGCACACAGTGCAGCGATTTTTGCGCAAGTATGTCAATCATTGGAAAGCTTCCAATGATCGACATAAAACAGCAACGTTTTCCTCTTAAAGAACCTTATAACCAATCAGCACTAAGAGCCACGGTAGTGGCGAAATTTGCGGCTCTAACCCCGTGTAGAACGCATATGCATCAGCCTTAAATGGCCTTTCTAAGGCCCGTAGGGCCGAAATATGTATAGCCCAGGGCGAAGCCCTGGGTCTGGGTGGCCAGGCCGAAGGCCTGGCCACAAAATAAAATAATAGAGGCCTGAAAGGCCGTCACATTTTGTATATCCTGTACCCTGTTATTGCCCTTCAGGCAACATGTGGGTGTGATTGCGTTTAACCCAGGGCGTTGCTGTGGGGCGTTACTTTTTTTTGCTGTACGTTTTACCTAAAGAGTGATGCAAATGCTTAAATTTAAAATAATTTTTTACATTAGTGGATATCATCTTTTTAATTATGGGGTACCATAATTGATGATGTGTTTCCATACGCTGTCGTTCTATTTCTGAAATTTCTTTTTTTGTGACAGCAAATTTTACAAATGGTTGCTCGGAATACATCTTACGGCTTTTGCGAGGCTTGAGTATAGCAGTAGCAATAAGTACATGCTTATTGTCTTTAGTACTGATTTCGGGCTTCACGGAAATGGTAAGAATCATAGGTGAGGCATCTAATGAGCGTCGTTTCTTCGGAGCTAACCCATATTGAACATACAGTCCACTTTCCTTGGATGGCACTATACGAAAAGCGGGATGGGTATGCGCTTGTTGAAAGGCGAGTTTTACTTTTCCTTTATGAGCGCCGTGTAGGTCAAACTTTGGGATTTTTGCAAGTATTTGAGTCAAAGCGGGATACCAAATCGAAGAAGCACGCAAACCTTTTGTTACTTCAAGCTTTCCTTTCATTTTAAAAAAGCCAACACGCCTTTCTTTTTTACCTAAGGTATAGGATAACGTGCCAGCAAAAGCCCCTTCGCGTAATCTGAAATAGCACTTATGAGGACTTGGATGCTGCCCTACCCGTAATTGTACATTGAGTGGTGAGGCATGGTGATTTTTCAACAAATAAATCTTATAGAATGATTTGAAACCATATCCTAGCCGGGTTACGTTATACTTTGGGGCGTTGATTTTTTTCGTTTTTAGGCCAAAATCCGCGCTTTTGTCATTGGGCAAAACCCTTTGCAAATCGCCTACTCGTTGAGTATGTCGATTTACGGAAGGGTTTTCCCCACTGCCAAAATCATCGAATTTGTGCCTTAAAAAACGAAAAAAATCAACGCCCCGAAGTATAATTGTTGAAAGATGATGCTCTCTCGCGTATATCTTTACAGGTTGCAAAAGCACTATACACATACATGCAAATACAATAGAGCAATAATTTTTCATAACTCTGTCTCCTTTTAAAAATAATACTGAGCTTTCTCATAGATCCTTCTTCACTGCATCATTATCTACTGACTAACCGCAAAATTTGGCTGGATTTCGCGTTCATAGACAGGTACACCTTCTTTCAAATAATGGAGCTGTTGGTGTGTCTTTACTGCCATATTGGTTTTTAACAAACGATAATTTGCTACGAGATAAATCATCCAACGTCCTAAGGGCCAGAGTAAAGGCCAGAGTGTTGTCCAGGCTGTAAATTGTTGCCATGGCATGCGGTAAAGCCACACTGCGTGCCAGATGACTGTCGCAAGCAACAAAAGAGTAAGAATTTTTGTGCCTTTTTTCTTAAAACCACAGTAGTATTGAATGCCCTTTATAAAACTGAAGCCTATAATATATCCAACAAAATACGTATATGCTTTTGATTCTCCACAATTTAAAATAAAGTAATTATTGATACTGGAAATTAATGTAAGACAGAAAAAAACAATGAATTGTATTAACCAGATTGTTCGCACCATTTTTTCCTCTTCCTCAAAAGATTGACAGGCATTTGGTTGTAGTGTAGTATAACGATCCTTCCGTGCAGCAGAGAAGAAAACGCGATGCCGAGGAATACTACGTATTGCTTCATTGGTCACCTGTTTTAAGGCTTCTTCATTTTCAGCCATGTAAATGCGCTGTACCCACGTTTTTAGGTCCTTCTCTTCTTCCGGTAACCAACATGGTTTGATTACTCGTCTCCTTTCTTGTTTTTCCGCGAACTTATACAGTAAGTAACAAATACCGAAGATAAAAATTATAAAAAAAATTAAGCCTACAACTCCATCACTCACAGACATAAAAACTCCTCCTCTTATTTTTTACGCGTAACATTCAGCTACGCTCTTGCCATTGCTCCCAACAGATTAACAGACAGCACACTGCTGGTTCGTCTGCTCCCTCGGATCAACTCCAAACCTATTTGTGCCTTGAGTGCCTCTCTTAAAAAGTACAAAGATGCCGCATACACAGTTAAGAATACCCAAGAGCGTGTTCAACGTTGCTATTAGGGGAGCTGTATTTGGTGCACTACTTTCTTTAATTACATCTATTGATGTTTGGAATCCCAAATATATAATCCCAAATACCAATAACCATTTTATCGAATAGTTGAAATCTTGCAATCGTCTTATCATAAGGGACATGCCACTTGCAACGACAAAGCATAGTAGTGGTAAAAAAACACATAAGATAATGAGAAAAAGTAATATTGGATTTTGTATGAAGTGTAGTGATATCGCTATACCAATTCCTGTGAGGGCTGCCACAGCGAGCACAAGCAGTTTCTGCCACAGAAATCGCTTACGCCTCAAACGGCCTGAAAACGAACACCAGAAATGAAAAAATTTTTTCATTGTATTGAGCAGCGACTGTGCAATACCAGTATTATCTTGGGCATCGGTGGCCATATTGGCATTATTTGCATCCTGACCATCAGGATGGCTATTTCCTTGAATCATAACCTCGATTGTTTGTGTTTCCATATTTTTCTCCTCTTGTTTTTTAAACACATATGCGACTGTTCTGTTGCTCTTCTCAGCAGGTCAATAAGTGTCTAGAGTAAGTGAGGTATTTCATCGCCCCTTACTTTTCTCAAATGGCATTGACCTTGCGTTTTTTAGCGGCAACATTTCAACTAATTGTAATTTTTTAAAAAATTTTCTCAATGAATCCTATAAAGGTGCCATCATGCAGATAATAAATTCCTCGTCCATCTGGTGCATAAATTCTGAAGCCACGTGTTCCGTCTTGAATACATTGATTATTAGGTGCAGTGAGAATGTCTTCCACTTCACGTTGGGCTTGCGCATTTATAGAGTCTATGTCCTCACTTACTATAGTGAATACACTCTCTCTGGTTTTGTGGAATTCAAGCAGACTTTTTTTTGCAAATTGAATCACTTCAGCAAAATCAAATGGAGGGATTTTGGATAAAGAAAATTCTTGCTCTGAAATCAGCATTTTTATTTCCATATTTTCTTTGTCGTTATCTTGTATGATTATTGCAATCGTTTGATTTTCATAACCAATATATGCCACCATTTCTTCATAATCTGAGTCGCTACAAAATTCAATACTAAATTTGTTGTTCATTTTTTTTCTCTTATTTAAGAAATTCCATAATATGAAAAATATTTTTTCGCATATAATTTTAAGTCTTGAAAACATTTATCCAGTACTCCTTGGTTCCAAGAACCCCACAAAATCACCATTTGCATCATATCTTATACCACGTCCATCTGGTGTATGAATATCACATCCTCCGGCTTTATTAGGATAAGCCGTTGCTTGCGGATGTGTGAGAATATCATCAACATGATGTTGTCCTTGTGTATTTTTGGTTGCTTCATTTCCGGTTGCCTTGGGAAAAACAGTTTTAGATCTATTGCCATGTTTATCTAAACCCCGACCTGCTTTAGTCAATCCTCCTCGATCAGATGCTTTTGCTGCTTTTGACAACATATCAACATTTGTAGAGGTAGTCCCTCCGCCACCTCCTTGAGCAGCCCTAGCAGTAGTACTTCCTGCTACTCCTCCTCTAACTACCGTTCCTTTGGCAGCTGCAATGCCAGTCCTGGCTTCCGTGGCTACAACACCTGTACGGGTCGCTGTAGTTGTGCGTACTGCTGTAGTTGTACGCACAGCACTTCCTGCGGCTCCAGGAGCTGCCGCACCCCCTACTGTTTCATACGTTACACATAACCAGAAGAATAAACCTGTAGTTCGGCCAAGCAGAGACCCTGCCATACGAGTTCTTTCTGTCGCAGTGAGCTTACCCCATGGTCTTCTTTCCCATGTTTCTTTGTGAGGAGCTCTAGCGAGTGCTGTATCGATGGGATGCCCCATAGAATCGTCCAGTCCCTTAGCATAACTATCGGCAAATTCTTTTGCTTTATCACATATATTCTGCGCAACTTCCTTAGTACTCTCCCACGCTTCTTTCAACGTGAACAACCCATATGGATCCAGAAGCATCAGCGGACTATTATGCACGTAGGCGTACAGATTGGGTCCATCGCTAAAGCCGATCGGGTCGGGAGTGATCCAGCGACCCATGGAAGGGCTGTAGTAGCGCTTCCCGAAGTAGACAAAGTCTGTCTCGGGATCAAGGCGCTTGCTCACAAAGTGCCATGGGTTGCCAACAGGGGAGTGCTCTACACGCTTGCCTCTGCCCATAAACAGCTTCATTTCACCAAAAGCTGAGTACCGTGCAACCTCACGGACTTTACCCGACTTGGCACCAATCAGGCTGCAGATGTTGCCACGATGGTCATGTACCGGCGCATAGCACCGACTTCCTATCTCAATACCTACTGACGCCCCAATCTCAGCGCCTTTGCCACGGCCAATTGATCGAAATTCTATTATCTTATCGTGATGATCTACAGCACCCACTTCTCGCTCGTGCAGATACAGGAAGCGTACCTCGCTCTCGGTTTTCCAGTGCTTATGTTCCCATCGCTCGATAGTCTTCGAGATGCGTCTGTGGAAGGAGTCATAGCTGTATCGTGCACGAAACTCTCCCTCTTCACACGCCTCGACAAGGCGGTTTAGGGCATCATAGCGGTAGCGTGTCGTTTTCTTGTCCTCGCGCGCTTTAATCAGGTTGCCATTCTTGTCATATTCAAAGTCGGCATCCTTGGACTCTACCAGTTTATTTAAATGGTCGACTTTTTGCCTATCTCCATCTTTTTTGAGGCAGTTGCTGAGTGAGTCATGCTCAAAGCTATGCTTGTGTGCGCCTTCTTCTTTGATAAGCTGGTAAAGATCATCATAGTCAAAATAGCCCTGCACACGGCCCACACGGTCTCTGAAGTGGAGTTTGCGTAAGTTACCCACATCATCAAAGCCGCCACTTGGAATCAATAGCTTCCATTTTGGGGCGTTGATTTTACGCGTACGGCCTTTTCGATCATAGACGTACTCCACCGTGCCGGCATTCTTAATAAGCGTGCTTTTTAGAATCTGCTCACGGAGGTCAACATCGTTGTAGCGGTGCTGATAGAGGGTTTTATGGTTTTTTGATTTGCGTATAACCTCGCTCAGATGCCCTTTGTGGTAGGCATACTTCACTGAGGAACCATTAGGAAGGCCAAATTCTGTGAGCCGCCCAAGCGGATCATACTCGTAAGTCACTTTAAGCTTATTCGAGAGTGTCTCTTTGGTGAGGCGGCTCCACGCATCATAGCTTCTGCGGTTCGTAGTGTCAGCGACTTCATCTTTGATGACGATGGGGTTATTATTGAGGTCATACTCGTAGCTGTAATGGATACTCTTGTCTGATGACTTCATGCTCTCAAGCCTGAGCAAAGCATCATAAGTATGATAAATCTTGACGTCATCAGGCTTGGTGATAGTTTTGAGGCAGCCTGATGCATAATAGCTATACTCAGTGATTTTTTGATGAGCGCGCTCTGGTTGCTCTGTGAGCTTGGTCATGCGGTCCATGGCATCATATTCTTTGGTAATCACATAGTCGTGATCTTCCTCACCATCGATAACTGCAGCATGCTGCTCTCTTGTGATATTGCCAACCGCATCATAGAAATAATGTGATCGTGAAAGGAGCTTGTCTTTGTGGTTGCGGCGTTCTACGATCTTGCGCTGTCCAAAGACATCCTGCACCTCAATCGTGCTATTACCGAGGGGATCTGTGGTAGTAATTTGCAGCACTTTTTGGTCGTGGAAATTAGCGTGATCGAAATTGTATTTTATTTTTGTTTTATTTCCAATTTCGTCAATAATTACTTCGGGCAGATCATGGGTGTTGTATTCCACACGAGTGACAGCGGTTTTTTCTTTCGTGATAGAAGTGGTCACCTTGGTGCGATTATCATTTGTGTCATACTCGTAGCACGTTTTACCGAGTAGTTCGCCGCTGCCATCTTCTTGCCACTCGGAGATAACGCGATCCATGGCATCGTATTTTACAAACGCTGCAACATAGTCGTGGGAATCCTTGTCATACCACTTCTTGGTTGCAGTTAGCCTGCCAAGGGCATCATACTCATATGTCGTTTTTGCAAAGGTATCACCTTCTTTCTTTACCTCTTTGATTTTGCGGCCAGCACCATCGTAGGAGTAATAGATCGTATTACCCATAGCATCCGTTGACGAGAGTAAATGAAAGGCGTTATACGTATTAGAAGTGGTTGCAAGCTTGTGATCGTGGCTATCATATATTTTTACCTCGGTGACACGTCCCAGAAAATCATACTCATAGCTGGTTTTGGTGCCGTTTTGGTCCCACTTATGGTCTAGTTTGCCATTCAGAAAATATTGAAACTGCTCCTTAGAGTCGTCTGGATGGGTAATAGTAAGAGGCTGCTTACGGCTTGTGTAGGTATACTTTGTGGAGTTCCCGTTAGCGTCAGTGTGCTTAACTACACAGTCTTGCTCATCATAGCGCTGTGTAACAGTTGCGTGTATTTTTTCCTTTTTCGCATCATGCATCGCAGGATAGATCGTCTTGACAAGGCGGTTCAGGTCATCATATTCAAAGTGAGTGGTGTTGCCGTAATGATCTGTCGTTGCCACTCTATTGCCCACGCTATCGTACTCATGATGGGTTGTAAAGGTTTTATCAGCATGATGCTCTTTCTCGGCTATCAGCCTGTTCATGAGGTCATACGTGTAGGTAGAATAGCTGCCCGATTTGAGAAGTTCTTCGCGCGTTTTATTATAGTTGGTGTCATACTCAAATGCCCACACACGCCAAAGAGGATCGGTTTTTTTAGTGAGATTGCCTTTATGATCATACTCAAAATAAGTAGTCGCCACAAGATGGTCATCGGCATCACGTAGCTCTTCTTGGCTGACAAGGCCTGCTTTGGTGTAGCGGTAGTCTTTTTGTGAGAGCTTGACTTCTTTGCCACTCTCAACATCCAGATAATATTCTTTAACGGTCTCTGGTTGGCCCACGCCATATTCACAGCGGCGACCATTTGGGGTAATACGAGTGATGCGACGCTCGGTAACCTCTTTCAGGTTGTCAGGGTCATGTGAGCAGCCATCGTCGATAATATGTTTGATTAAAATTCCTTCATTATCATAGGAGAAAAACTCACGTATTTTAATACTGTCGCCTTTGCAGATAAACTTGGCGGTTACTAAATCGGTCCCTTCTTTGTAGGCATATTTAATAGTCGGTCCATCATCTTCGCTTTCGCTGGTTTTAAGATGCAAATGGTCTTTAGAATAGGTGTAGTACTTACGATAGCACTCTACATGAGCATTTAATGGCGTGCCATCTTTATGAGACACAGCAAAATCTTCTGGGCGTTTTCCGGTGAGGTTGCCGTAGAACGACTCTTCAAGGATATTGCCGTAGTCGTCATACTTGGCGCTCCAGGAAGCGAGCGCTCGGCCCTCTTTGTTCTGGAGAGATTTGCCAAGAAGATTGCCCTCGTCGCTCATATCTCGTTTGCCGCGCTCAATATGATCCTTCTCACCCCAATAAAAATAGATACCGCGATAAAACTCTTTATCAAGATGGCTCTCAATGCCTTTTAAGCGCTTTTTCCAAGAATAGCGGTATACGGTAAGTATGTTATGTGCATTCCAGACGTTGGTGTGATGTTCATCGGGTTTATATTCAAAGCTGTAGATAGTTTTTTTGTCCCCATCCTTGCCTGCAGGGGCTTTTTGTTCCTTGACGCGGCCTTTATGGTCATATTCTATTTCTAAAAAGCGGCCATGTGGATGAAACACTTTGTTGATGTAGTGCTTGTTGTGGATTTTAGTGTAGTTAAAGTAGGTTGCTACGGCATCAGAGGATATAATCTTGCGCACGTACTGCACCTTGTCGTGCATCTTGTTGCCATCATCACCTTGAAAGAAGGTGTAGATGGCGTGTTTGCCATTGCTGGCAGTGACGCGTGCTTTGTGCTTACTTTTGCTATAGCTAAACTGTAGCCAGTTAGAGGCGTGTTTGCCGCTTGGGTCGGTGGCCACAATGCGTTTAAGTTTGCCTTCCGTACCGTCATGTTCGTGGTTTTTGCCATATCTGAATCGTATAAGGTTTTTATTGGGTTTTTGTTCCCAGAGCAAGTGAATACGTTGATCGAAGGTGTGAATGCTGTTGTATTTGCGCTTGCTGCCATCGCTTAAAAAGGCCATCCATTGTGCTTCTTTCCCATCAAGGTTAGGGAGGATTTCATGGCTGTAGAGGTGATAGCGAGTGTTTTTGAGGTTGGTTCTGGCAGAAATTACGCCAGAGCCCGCATTGGTAAAGCCTTTCTGGATAACCTCTGGGGCTAAATAAAAACCTAGCGATTTGCTTTTCTTATCATGTTCGGCAATGTAGCGGACGACGGAGCCGCCATCTTCTTCGGCGATGATTTCCAGGTGGTGGCCACAATCTGGGGCAAGTCCTTGTACAAAAGGATTGTAGTTGGTAGCCATGGCGGCGTAGCCCATCCAGTTGCAGAAGAAGCTGTCGCTATTGTAGTAATGGCGCAGATTGAGAGGCACGGGACCTGGGACAATAAGATCGGTGGCTGATTGATAAAAAGTGCCTGAAATGGCATTGACAGAGCCATTCACAAAGGAAGATGGCTCGGCTTCAGCGATGGTGGAAGTTTCTTGTTGGAGGTAGGGGTGAGTGTGGTTTTTAGGCAGGAGTGGGGAGTCGATAGGGGAGTCAACCACAGCCTCGGTGACTGTTTCTGGTGTTGGAGCAGATGTCTCTGAGAATGCTCTGAGAGGCAGAAACAAGCATGCTGCTAGAAGAGATACGAAAAATTTCTGATGCATAATAATCCAAAGTTTTGAGTGATTACGTTCTGAATGTAAATCGAACTGTGGTTTTTTTGCAATTAGAAATTTTGTGTGTAATGAGAGGTTGTCTCTAGAATGTTTTAAATAGCAACATACGACATATGGAAATTACAATCAATCAACATGGGTGTGATTGTTTAACCCAGGGCGTTGCCCATACTGTTACCCACAAGTCTATAAAATGCCTCTACATGGCTTCCAGAAGTAATGGCTAACGTCCTTGGTAGCAAGAGAACAAGGAGTTTAGAAGAGCGCATAGAGATGACGCAGGATCTTAGGGTTGTGGCAATTACAAGTTGTGAGGACTTTTTTTCACAGGGAGAGCCACAGGAGAGAGCTTACAGAGAGAGCTTGTCAGAGGCGTTAGGGGTGCTGGGGTGCATTGGTGATTAAGGTCTGGATAGTGGGGAGAGTAGAGAGAAAGCTAAGAAATCATTATGGTCTTATAAGTGGCTCTCCCTGTAAAAAAAAGCAGCCAGGGCTTGTAACTGTCCATACCATAAGATCCTGCGTCAGCTCTCTACTTAAAATAGCATCCTAAAAGCAGCTTCAGGGCACCTTTTTGACTTGTGGGTAACAGCATGGGCGTTGCCCTGGGCTGTTGCAATTGTTGCCCTTCAGGCAACATGTGGGTGTGATTGTTTAACCCATGGCGTTGCCCTGGGCTGTTGCAATTGTTGCCCTTCAGGCAACATGTGGGACATATTATGCTTCTAGTTGATATGGGTCCCACCGCGGCAGCGGTGGAATTCATTAGCCCCGCGTGGAGCACGACCGTAGCGCACCTGCGCTACGGTCGGCGGAACGTGGGGTTGGGCAGCGGTTAAAAAAATAGAGCTGCGGTAGCAGCGAAACCCATTTGTGTACCCTATACCCTGTTGTTGCCCTTCAGGCAACATGTGGGACATCTTCTCGTAGATATTTGTGAAGGATTTTTTAGCGCGGCTGCAGGATAGGCCATGGCTGCAAGCCCTCCAAGAGCCTGTAGACCTGTTGTGGCTTAATGCGCGTTCTCTCTTCTCCAGTAGTGGGCTCCAGTATTTCCCTTTCCATGTACTCATATCGACGTGTCTCGTCAAGCCCCTCTTCGATGGTTTGCCCAGGATCAAAATCAATGTGTATTTCTCCTGCAATAGTCACATCATTCTTGCCTTGGCTACGCAGTGCCTGCACTTGGGTAAGCATAGTGTTTATTTCCTGCTGTACCACTTGCTCCCGAGCAGCAAGTGCCTCCTGTACAGTCTGGTTTGAAGCTATGGGAAAACCATGATTAACAACATATTGGCGCACTCGTTCTTGAGTTGCAGCCTCTGTCTCTCCAGATCGTTGCCGTGATATGAGTGGCCAGACTTGTTTGAGTTTGTCAAGTGCTAGTTTCCCTGGATGGTTGGCAGCAATTGCCTGTTCTAACGTACGCTGCGGACGTATAGTAATCTGAAATTCACTCTCAAGGCTTGTTCGTATCGCAGTCTCATTTTTTCCC
>Ga0207126_1071_pt1 | contig 21120 bp, 21 predicted proteins | sample Alteio_BWMinHeat_20_FD_153586 | JGI IMG/M metagenome (GOLD analysis project Ga0207126, IMG submission 153586) | Enriched cells from forest soil in Barre Woods Harvard Forest LTER site, Petersham, Massachusetts, United States -... | ecosystem: Environmental > Terrestrial > Soil > Temperate forest >...
CATCTTTCGGCCCAATGGGCCTTATAGAGTTAGTGTATACGCAAAAATGTATTTAAAAAGGTCTGTAGAGTCATTTTTAAGAATTTCACAATAAACTCACGCTAGCCCCGCGTGCAGTGAAGGCGCGGCGCTAGCGCGCGGGCCGAGCGGAACGTGGGGTTTGCTGCGGTAGCAGCGATACCCGTTTGTGTTTGACATAATCAATGCACATAATTGTTGTTACTGCTCTGCATTCTGTATGTTTGCATCCCAATAGCCACCATTCAAATATTGATTGACATCAGTTACGCTGTTACTAAGCGGGATGACAGGCACAGATGATTCGCTCAAGCCACTACTACCCGATAAAATAAGAGGTATTGTTGGAAGAATCGGAGGCAAAGGTATTGCGGGAAGAATCGGAGAAGATAATGGTGATGGACCTAACGCATATCGTGTGTTTTTTCCACGGGCATCAGGGTCAGTATGGATTGCTTGATCTCGAATAAGCCGAGAAAGATGTTTCCTGAGCGCCCTTTCACCCATGATAATCCGATGCAATAGCGTAATCCGGCTATCTATTTCTGCGAATGTAAGATACTTAATTGGTTGAAAGACTGAAAGAATAAGTGGTATGTTTTTCTTTTCCTTCGTCGTCTGTAGCACTTCTGAGCCACCTGCAGAAGACGAAGGATATATCGCATATTGTGATCTTTCTCTACTGCAACGGTTGGGTTTATAAATTGCCTGAGCAACACGAAGCTGACCAAGCAATTTCGACAGTCGTGATACAGAAATTATAGTCTTATGATATAACTCAAGCCGCTTACGTATTTCTGCTGGTTTGAGAAGCTCATTTTGTTGAAAGACTGAAAGAATGAGTTGTTTAATCTTTTCATTGTTTAAAGATGAGCTCAAGGCTGTGTGGATTGTATGGGTCGAAGATGTGGCCGACAAAGTGAATATTTGATTTGATGCAGATACATTATAATTATTATTTAAATTAATCATATTTTTCCCTTTTGTTATTTTATTTCGGTAAGCAATATATCAATAAGGTGCAATTTTTTCATAGATCCTATCTTTAAACGCAGCAATTCGGACTTCTAGAAGGAGTCCGAATTGCTGTGCACACTCGTTAACGCTGGACAAAAATTATAATTAATTGATATGCTACGTATGCAATAATAACAAATTAAAAAAGGAATAAAGAAAAAAATGGCGATAAAAAACAACGTTACAGACCGTGATGTTACAAATCATGATGCTACATTGGCTATAAATACAGTTCGGCCAGGTGATCCTACCAGAAGAGCGGTTCCTGCAATAGCCGCAGCAGTGGTTTGCAGTTCTGATACTATTTCACGTGTAGGCTCTGCGATTAAAACAGTAGCCGCTGCATGCCTCACAACATCAGCTGCTGCAATTGATAGTTCGAGTACTCTTGTTTCCGCTGCCTTGCAGTGTGCTCTTTCGGTAGTACCGCTGGCTGGAGCATTATGTGTGGTTAATATCATAGATGACGATGCTGATCATCAGCTTAAAAACAAGGGTACTCAACGCGAAGCACTAAAGGCTATCGTAGGTTGCTTCATGGCGAGTATTTATGGTGTTTTACCTAGTACCGGGATAGAGATTGTGGTATATGGAGCTAATCCGCAAGTCGCTCTACCCGCTGCCCTCTTAAAAGGTGCATGTGCCTATGGCCTTAATCGCCTTGTTAAAAGGCTTTTTACTTGTTTTGGGTAAAATTATAACACTTGCAAACAAAATCCGCAGTTTTTTGTAAAAAAATTTATATAGCTCACTCTATTTTAGCCGTATTTTAGCCGAGAAAATATTGATTAATATGCAATCAATATGATAATATAAACTAAAAACAAATACAACAGGTTTAATTATGTTAAGTTTAAACAATAATAATTTTGAATATCGCTTTCGGGATTTATATATGAATACTGATACAAGAGGAGTAGAAAACAACCTCAACAGGATGCAATCTTCTGCACAAACAATGCAGAGGGAGCGTCGTCAAGAACAAATAGAACAACACCGACGACAGCATGTCCTAACACAACCGCAGCAAGCAATCTCTTCTTTAATAGATAGATTTTCAAACATTTCTCTTTTAAGCGGTAGTTCATGCTCTTCGTCTCATTCAAGACAACCCATGAAGCGAGCGCAAAATACTCGTCCAGCACAAGAAAGCATGACCAAAGAAAAAACTAGCTCACGCATAGATGTGGACCATACTATTTCACCTCTTACATCAATCGATGATGGCATTCGGCGCCTACGAAGGATGACGCTTGCCATAAATATAGAAGCCTATGACATTGCCTCACGAAACATGCCTTCTAACCCATTATCAAGCGGGTTGCGCTCTTTTCAGGCGCTTGCAAAAAGTCGCTGCCTGAGTGCCATATGTGCATTCCAGGAAAATCCCGAAAATTACCAAGCGATTGCCGTAAACCTCGAACAGCAGCTACAACAACAACTAGCCTCCCTTACCACAACAGAGACGACATCCCAACAGAAAAAGGTTCGCAGAATATAGTGGTATTTTTTCTATGTGTCTGTTTTCCTATGGAAAACAGACACATGGAAAAATATATCGCCTGCACACTCTGGCGCCTGCTAAGTTACGGGCCGTGAAGCTATATACGTCATATATTATGTAAAAGATAGACAGCGGAAATATGCTCTTATTAGTTGACTGTAACAATTTTTTTGCTTCGTGTGAACGTATTGCCAATCCCAAGCTTATTGGGAGGCCCATCGTGGTGCTTTCGCGCAATAATGGCATTATTGTAGCGCGATCAGAAGAGGCAAAAGCACTGCAGATTCCTATGGGAGGCGCTGCCTTTGCCTATGAGGCCATATTTAAGAAATATAATGTCTATGTGGCTTCTTCGCATTTCTCCCTCTACAAAACGATCTCGAGGCAGGTCATGGAGGTGCTCTGCACCTTTTCGCAGACACTCGAAATCTATTCTATCGACGAGGCATTTTTAAAAGTAGAAACGCACGATCCCTTGCTTTTGACAGCGCTGGCATGCAAAATTCGAAGTGAAGTCTTGCAAAAAACCAAAGTTGCAGTATCTATTGGGGTCGCAAAGACAAAAACGCTCTCTAAAGCGGCTAACTACTTTGCCAAAAAAGATCCAACCGGTGTGCAGGTCATTAATGAGTTCGAGCGCGAGGCATTTCTCGAGCGCATGCCCATAGAAGAAGTATGGGGAATAGGAAGTAAACTCTCACAGCGGCTCAAAAAGCGATCTGTCTATACGGCCCTCGATTTCGTGCAAAAATCAGACTACTGGCTTCGTAAAGAGCTTTCGGTAATGGGGCTTCGTATTGCCTGGGAGCTTAGAGGTGTCGTATGCTATGAAGTCGCTGAAAGAGCAGAACCAAATAAATCAGTGAGTACTGCGCGATCTTTTAGCTCACGCCTCACAGCACTCCATGACATTGCAGCCGTTTTAGAACACTATACCATCGACGTGGTGCAAGAGATTACAGACAATAATCAGCTCGCAACGGCTATTACGGTTTTCCTCGCTACTTCCTTTTTTGGAACAGAGGAGAAATATGCCAACCAAGCAAGTATTATCTTGCCAGAACCATCGAACTCAATCCCCTATCTTATCGAGCACGCCAAGCGCCTTCTTGCCTCTATCTACCAAGAAGGATTTCAGTATAAAAAAGTAGGCATTATGCTCTCTCGCCTTGTCCCCGTTGGGCTCATACAGCAGGATTTATTTTGTAGGTATCCACAAGTCCCGAGCAAGCTCGGGACTTGTGGATAAAAAAAGCTGATGTAAATTTTTTCTATACATAAAATAAAATTTTGATATTTATTTTCGCTTTTGTGATAAGATGGGGTGTAAAGAGAGACTTAATGATATTAACCTCATTTTTTTCGTAAATGTAAATATTTTATGGAACCATTATCTTTCAGTTCAAGTAACCCTGAGATACCCTCAGCACAAACACCTGTAATACACCGCGTCAGCCTCTCTGCGTTGCTTGCTCTCGGTACACCAGTTTCAAGTAGGATTCCAAATAGGGCTTCAAACCCACCATTGCCTCAAACAGCCCCCCAACCCCAGGCAATTGCTCTCGTAGCCCAGCAATGTCTCGGAATTTCTTCCCCACAGTCCCCACCCCCTCTAACCATCACAGCCACTCCTGTTTCGCATACCGCACCCTCATCAGTAGCTTCGGGTGAGACTTTAACCCAACCATTGCCCCAAACCGTCTCCTCCCAACCCCAGGCAATTGCTCTCGTAGCTCAGCAACATCTCGGAACCCCTTCCTCACAGTCGGCACCTGTTCTATCCATCACACCCACTCCAGTCTCGCATATCACAACCCCTTCATTGACTATATCTCCCTCTATTACTGCAATATCAGCGCCTACACCCATGCTTGTGGCTCCAACTCCTCCTCTCGCCACACCGACAGTAGAAACTGCAGTCACAGCCATCCAAAATGCGGCAGCAAGTGAACATCCTCAACAAGCTCTCAACCAGCTCTTCACAACCACTGAGAGAACTGTTTTCGCTCACGCTGTACGCCTCGTCTTTAAAAGAAACCTTCCCAGCGTATCGAAAGAGCGTCTGAGACAATTCCTGATTGCACGATTTCCTGGCCAGCAATGTATAGATTACAGAACAAGTCCAATAATCTTTTACAGGGAAAATGGTATTTCTACAATAATTAATCATTTGCAATCACGAGATACGCCAGCGATTTCAATGCCATGTACTTCAGGCCATGCATATGATTGTATTCAAACGATTGAAAGAGTAATTACACGCAATGAAATTACCACAAACACACCACAAACATTCATCGCACTCGATCACAGCATAAACCACGATGATCTTTTTCTAGAGGGTCAAATTCGAGATTCCGGCCATATGATCCCACTTCTCCTCTATCGTCTTCCAAACGGAGTGTATCGAATACTCATCACCGACAGTCTTGGGGTTTCCGAATATGGTGGTCTTTTAACTGACATGCAACATATGCAAGCTCGGCTGGAAGCTGCTGGACACACGGTACAGGTATTTCATTTCCCACAGAAGCGACAGAATGATCATTTCAGCTGCTCTATATTTTCACTTCATGATGTTGTGCAATACAATAAAAATATCGGCCGCCTCAACAACATCATCGAGGAGAATCTGCGTCGCTTTGACATCTCCGCTTCCAGTGGCCATGTGCCACTCATGCCCATTGGATTTCATCTACCCACCCAATCACTGAGCACCATTAACGAGTATATTCAAACATACAGAGAAACCGGCGTCATCTCCGAGGAAGAACTTGCACGATTTCAACGACATCTTGCACGATCAGCCGAAGAAGTAAGTGGAATGGGTCGACAGAATCTCCTTGTGTCAAGGCGAAGTAATCGATACGAAGGAATTATTTGGGAAAACATCCTATGTAGAACTCCCCCACCCCCTCCAGTAACTGCCGCTATGGTAGCCTCCATGCAGCCGTCTGCCGCTGCCCAGATGATTGCCAATTCTGAGCTCTCCATTGCACGAGCTGCAATGATTCTAGCTGACCCTGCAGTCTCGCCAGATCACGCTGCGGCGTGTCTCAACCAGGCAGCGATAACGGATTTCACCCTTCCACTACTTCTAAGAGCTCCTACAATGACCCCACAAAGGGTTGCGGCCATTCTCAGATCTTCTCATCTAACTCCATCACGAGCAGCAGGTATTCTTCAAAATTCCCAGTTCTCACTGGCAGATATCGTCAATCAGCTCACATCACCCAATGACAGCCGACTCGGTGCCATCTTCAATGCCCATCCAGGTATGCCCGAGCGTTGTGCCGCCCAATTGCTCACCGAACTTAGCAGTGACCATATCGCAAGCATTATCCGTACCCTTGGCTCGCCTCTGCCCTTACGAATGGCATCAATCTTAGCTCAGAGTGATAATGCTAAGCGCGCTGAGATCATGGAAAATCTTTGGCCCGATCTCATCTCTCGTTTCAATGCCCTCCAATTACCTGAAGGTGGCGAACAAGATACCGGAGAAATCCTTGCAATCCTCAACTCGCTTCCACCACAACAAATCGCTCTTCTTATCCTCCATCGTCCTGAAGTGCTGCCCTACGTGCCTATTGAGAGAGTACATGATATTCTAAGCTCCCCTATGGCAGGGTACATTTATAAAATCATAACTCAATGCCCGCGCATCATACACAATCTTTGGCCCGATCTTTTTCTTCGATTTAAAACCTTTCAATTGCCCCGCGACACTGCAGAAGCTGTCACTTTCTACAGGCAGCTACCTCCTGAGCAGGCATCACTCTTCTTGCTCATAAGCCGTACTGATGTCGCGTACCTACCTGTAGATCTACTGACCCAGATCCTAAATAGCGATATTCTTCCTCATGACTATATAACCCCACTTACAGCTACCCTCCCCACCGCCACCATCACTCACCTTATCTCGCATCTGCCCACCCACATCGCGTCTCAGATAATATCTGGTCTGACCAACGCCAAAGCAGCCGAAGTGCTTTCTCAGGTGCCTCTTGCCCATACAATAAATATCCTCCGCGCATTGCCAAATGTCAAAGCGTTCCAAATCATGAGTAGTGCGGCCTTAACAGCTCAGCGACGGGTGCAGATCCTCTCCAATACCAGCTTTCGCAATGGCCTCATAGCCATTGTCAATGCAGCTCCGACGGCCGAAGAGGGTCGATTCAGAAGCATCACCCTTACTGCAATGGCCGCAATCTTTGCACCCCCGCTGCCTGAGGCTACAGCCGCAACCATCCTCCTCGATGATCAGCTCACTAACAAAGCTCTCATCATGGAGCGCCTCTGGGCTAATGAAATCAACACCTTCCAACAATGCCCTACAGTAGCAGCGTCAGCGCAATTTCTTGCATCCTTTCCCCCAGCAAAAGCAGCACTCTTTCTTAGGTTACAGCCTGACAAGCTTGTCGCAACGCTCTTTCAGAATGCGCTCAATACTCGGAGACAACGCATTATTCATGCCCTCTGGTTCAACGCCCACGTATTTACCCAACCAACATTGCCACCCTCAACACCTCAAGTCCTCCCGACAATGCCACTACTCGAGGCTGCATGCATTCTGCGCCTCCGCCCCCTTCCAGAGGCTCTCAGACTGCTCGCACAGCCAGGACTCCAAGAACGACGGGTTGCATTGATCGCCGCCGCATGGCCTGAGGAGGTTGCTACGTACCGCGCCTTCCAACTCCCACAAGATGCTACAGCTGCAGGGTTGTTTCTCTCCCAATTACCCCCCTCCCCTCCGAGGCTTGCTTAGCAAGACACGACCGCAGCAGGAGAGCGATCTCATCTTCTCGCATATGCCCCTCTTACCACCTAGGTAAACTATATTTTGCGAGTCCGAAGTAAAGTAAAAAAATTTTATTGTTTATTTTTGTCTTTGTGATAAGATGAGGTGTACGGAGACAAAAAATGCAAATTACACCATCAGCACACTCTGAACAACCGCCAGGGCAACCTATTTCACGGGGTCGTGCTTGGGTATCAATGGTCTTGTTCAAAGTAGAAGCATGGCTTAATGGAAAATTCAGTGCTGAGTCACAGGCTACTATGCTCAGTACGCGAATTCTATCAGGGAGCATGCATGTTGCTACACTCAATTTTTTCAATGCCAAGATTGTTAAAGAAGTTGCAAAGACATTAAATAATACAAACGATGGTAAGAATTTTTTAGAAACAGCTAAAAAAGCTACTACGGAAGCAACTCAACGACTTTTGGATGAAGGAAAATTCGTAGGCAGCTTAGCTGATGATATTCAATCCGCTGTAGAACGACAATCTACGAGGGCAACGATTCTTCCAATAGTAACTCAAATAGTCGATGCAGCTAATAGTGCAGGCTTAGTTAATGACATTGATAAAATGCAAGCGGCAATACATCGTCTTGAACGTATACGTGATAGTTTCGCTCGTAATGCTTCTGTGGCTCTCTGTCAAGCAGTGGATGCATATGCCTCTATACAGCAGGGAGCGACTACCTTAAGGACGGATTTAGTAAACACCCCTGAGAATGCGCGCATATTGTCAGCTGTAGATAGGATAGTAACCGCTGCTGATACTGCATTTACAAGCAATCAAACAACAGAAATAAATGAGATTGCAAGACGCTTTAACGTTATATACCAGAGCTGCCAGCCTAATACCAACTCAACAATGCAGAATGCAGCCCAGAATATAGTGAACGAGGTTTTACCTCCCAGTTCTGATACAGTATATGAACCGATTCAAATCGTGCATAACCTTGCCGCTACTATAGGATCTACACTCACAGAACGAGTAGCCAATGAGCGTGTTTTGTTAGCTGTAAATAGGATAGTGCAGGCTGCTAATATGGCCCTTGTTAACAATCAAATAGGAACAATAAATGTACTGGCAAATTATCTGAGATGCATACACGATAGTATCCAACATAATGCCACTCACGACAGTCTCACTGGCGCATTTGAGATAATACGCAAGATGGTACCTCCTCGTAATGCGAATGAATTTATAAATGATTTCATCAGATCGATAAGTATCGAGGTAGATAATCCTATCACGCCTACTGGAGACCTTATACCAGAAAAAATAAACCATCTCATGGCCACTTTAAGGCAGAGCCGCGTTGAAACAACACAAATCCAATCTATCCTTGACAATGAAATAGCTGTTGCGAGAGAAAAGTTCGGTATCGAGTATGGATACATAATTAGCATGATTAGTGACGCAGCGCGAAGCTCTGGCCTTCTGCCAGCGTCATGAGTCATTTTCCTGGGAAAAATGACTCATGACGTACACTTTCTTCCCCGAAAAGGCAATGGCCAGTGGTATAATATGCTTGTATCCTTTCTTACGTAGCGCTACTGCATATTCTTTCTCTTCGATCTGCTGCAGGGCATGCTCTGCGGCTCGCTTTAGAGTGGTACGCTCTTGTGCCCTCACCTTTTTAAATTCGATGATAAACGCAGGCTTTGTGTTATCATGTGGCTCCATCATAACGTCATAACGACCTGTACCACTTTCACGATTCGACGTAATAGCATACACATCCGACAAGTGTGCCAGCATACCCAGGATCAAAGCATGATAAAAGCGCTCCGGCTCTCGCTTCGTCGCATCAAAATAGCTGAGTGAGGTCAGACAATACTCTTCAAGCTGCTGTGCAAACAAGGTAATATCCCCTGATACCAACGTATCAAGCATATTTGTGTAGGTGGATACGTTTTTAAACCAACTCAGTATCGTTGTTTTGTAAATCAATTCAATTTCTTTGTTAGGAATGCAAAAATCAGCATGTGGTATATTATTTCGAAGCTGCTTGTTTTTAAACGTCAGATAGCCAGAAAATAAGAGAAAATTAAATATCGAAACTTCGTCTTGTTTTAAATCTAGAAAAGAAATGTTTTCATTTATCATTTTACAAATGCTTTTTCCTTGTAATAAGAGTGCAATATCTTCTTTGATTTTGTAGTCGCTTTTTCCAATCAAGTCTTTTAAGATGTCCGTATTACCTGTGTTTATCCAATAGGCACCAAGCTCCCCATTATTACGTGCACAATTAAGAATTGACCAGGGATTGTAAACAGTACACGTCCCACTCGAATACCCATTATACCAGGCACGAATAGCATCTAATTCATAAGAGAGGCCTCGCTCTTTCATAAAGGCATCAACTTCTTCTTCTACCAATCCGAACTTATCTGCATATATGGGATCCAGCATGGTGCATACACTAGGATGGTTCAATCCTGTGAAGATACTTTCTTTGGTGATACGCATAGCTCCAGTAATAACTGCAAATCGGAGGTATGTATTGTCTTTTAGGCCATCTCCAAGAAATTTACGGATAAATCGTGCTGTCTTATTGTAATATTTATGATAATAGCCAGCATGCATAGGAACATCATATTCATCAAGAAGCACGATAGGGTTTTGGTTGTGATACCTTGCAAGGTATTCAATGAGATTTTTAAGACTTACTTTATATGCCCCTATGCTGGCTGTGAGCGCGATAATTGCCTTGAATTCTTGCTGTTGGTATACATCCAAGAGATTCTTTTCTAATATATAGCTATGACGCCTAAACTCATTTGCAATGACTCGTTTAATCCCCTCAAAACATTCGTCCCAATTTGCATCATCACAAAATTTAAAAGTAAGAAAAATAACAGGATATTGTCCTTGGTGAGCCATGCATTCAGGATGCTGCGCAATAGCAAGATGTTCAAATAAATATGCATGTGACTCTGCTGTGTTTTCAAAGAAATATCTCAGCATTGACAAATTTAATGTCTTCCCAAAGCGGCGTGGGCGTGGGATAAGTGTGACTTTTGCTGCTTGCGTAAGCAGTTCTTTGATAAATAGGCTTTTATCGATGTAGTGATAATTAAGTGATATGATTTCTTTAAAATCTACCACTCCTATGGGTAATGGTCTCATTCTGTACTCCTTCTGTTTGAGGATATCATTTCAGAGCTCTTGACAGCAAGTTTTTTATTATGATATTAATATGCATATGGCAACAACACTGCTTCTCATGCGACATGCCGATGCAATATCTGCCTTGACGGCTGATATGCCTCTCAGCGAAAAGGGGAAAATTACCCAAGAAAAGATGTGTGCTTTTCTAAAATCAAACGGGTATACATTACACCACATCTATACCTCCACACTTCTTCGCGCCAAGCAAACCGCAGAAATTATTGGAAATACGTTTCACTGCATCGCAGAAGAAGAAAAAAAATTAGGTTCGTATTTTGACGAAGAATACCTCCTTGCGCTCATTCCTGAGCCTGCAGAGAATCAAACCATTGCCTTCGTAGGACATGCTCCAACCCTCTATCTTTTTGCAAAGCGACTGCTTGGGGGAAATTATACACCTCCAGATATCGAGCGCAGCGGCGCCCTGGTTCTTCGCTTCGATGAAAGTATTGGGTTTGGCAAGGCATGTTTTGTTACGTATTATTCGCCTCGAAATACAACTATGTAATACAACTATTGACTCATCGTCAAACATTTGATATAATTGTGTACAAATTTATGTGTACACCACTAACACCCCCACGCCATACCTTACCGTCAGCGGCATATGAAACGCCACCACCACGAGCGTCTGTGATACCTCCGCTCGCACCTTCGCCTTCCTCATCTTCGCCTTCAGTAATACGCCCAATCGCTGCAGGCTTTCTCCCCTCCCCTAATGTCACACCTACAGCGATGCGCGTGCTAAAAATTGCCTTTGAAAACGCAACACCTGACAAAAAATTCCCCTTGATGCGCGGGGCCAATGGCCGTATCATCTTGCCGCTCACACCCAACACCAAAAAGGCAGCTAATGCGATCTATATGTTTCGACGCAAATCGGATGGGAAAGTGCTGATTGGCAAAACGGAGACGTTGGTGCGTCAGCGTGTTTCATCCTATCTTACTTCGTTTAATAAGAGCGCAAGTAGAAGAACAAGTAGAAGAAGAGGGTTACTTGCCGCTGCAGTTCATGCAAATCCTGAGCAATTCGAATTCGGAGTCCTCTATAAACTACCACCAGGTCAAAATACAGCAAACCTGAGCGCCTTAGAGAGTGCCTACATTACCATGAAATCAGCGCTCTCCCATGGTTTTAATCAGCGACGAGGCGGTGGCGGTGGCCACAAACTCATACAGCGCCTCTCAGCTGATGCCACTACAAAACTGCGCCGCAACATTTTTGCAACCTTTCAAACACCACAGAAAGTCGCTGTAAAAACCAGGCTCACGACTTATGGAAAACGCTTTAGCGTGACACTGCCTGCCTCTATGAAACAGGCAAAAAATGTCGTCTATGTATGGAAAAATACCGCTACAGGCGAGCGCTACGTAGGAAAGACCATCAGGCAGCTGAAAGCTCGCGTAGCCGAACACCTGCATCATGCCAATAATCCCTCAAGCGAGGCAGCCCATGCGCCGCTCTATCAAGGGATCAGGGATAATCACAAACATTTTGAAGTTGGAATATTATACAAAGCACCCGCTGCCGATGAGGCTACACTCGATGAAGCCGAAAAGGCGTTCATAGAGTATTACAAGACCAGGGCGGCAGTTTATAATCGGCGATAGCACATCCCCCCCTAGCATGGCTCTACGTGCGCTGATCGCGCACGTAGAGCCATGCTGGAGGGATGTGCTATGAATTAGCTGGCTTGTTGGGCTCTTTGCTGATCGATCGCAGGTTGTTCCAATCGTGCTGGTGATGGGGTTGCACTGCTATCACTTGACACTAAATATTCAGCTCGTCGTGCTTGCCACATACACTGATTCCAACTTGGTAACTGAAACAGTCCTCCAGTTGGCGCCATCGCTCTGCCCTCCCGTCCAGCAGTAAATTGTGCGTCACCCTGTGACATATAGTAGCGCCCCGCTCCCATTAGCCATGTTGCTGGAGTGAGAATCGTAGTTGCAATAGTTTTAGGCGTAAAATGCGCTGGTAAGCAGCACAGGCACAGTAAGTTACCTAGTCCTCTTAGTACTAATCCCCCAAGGAATTTTAATGCGCCTTTTAGAACGCTCCCTTGTTGCGCTGTTGCCTGCACAGCAGCTGCCGCATTAGTACTAGTCTGTGAGGATGTTGACGTTGCTGTAGGATTCGCTGTAGCTGGGGCACTATTTAGTCCGGATTGAGGCCTTAAATATTCATTAAATGGCGTGGAATCCGTTGGTAGCGATGACTCATCTAATGGTGCATTTCTTAGGACAGGGTTTGCATTTACTGGGTCTCCCATACTTTTTCTCCTTATTTTTATTATCTACGTCATGTGCGAATTTTCCTTTTGGAAAATTCGTACATGACATTTATTTTTATTATTTATTTGCGTCCACGCTGTTTATTGAGCAATCGCTCACGTTCCCGCATAATTGTTGGCGTGATTTCATTTTTGATTTTTCGAGGATCTTGACTCGGATCATTTTTGATCACATCAAGCACTGCAAGCGCCACATCAAGTGCATTAATTGCCAGATCGAGATCATTGGTTTCCTCATAGCATTTGCTGGAATAGAGATGGCATGCGAATTGTGTAGGGTCTACCAGCGCTACCATAGCATACGCAACAAGTGCGGTTTGGTAATTTTTTCGGAAAAATTCTGCATTGCCAAGCAGCATCCAAAAAACATAATTTTGTGAATCAAGAATTGTTAAAAAGGAGAGTGCATTGCTTGCCTCTTCATAACATTGATTTTCATAGAGATATTTTGTACCCTGGTAGAGAGCTTCCATGGTAGCATCGCTAATATGGCATATCTTATAGATACTTGTGCCTGCCATTAAACCACCAATGTATTGATCCATATGCTGGTCTAAGGTAGCAAAAAATTGCATCACACGATCAAAATCAGCCGCAATATTGTTCAAAGAAATCTCTGGATGCGTTGCTACGAGCTTTGGAAGCGTCTCGCTTATTATTTTTGCTCCATTTTCTACTTTTTGCTGTGTTTCAACGAGTGCTTCTCGTATTTGTAGTTTTACTCGCTCCGTCTCTGCTTGCTTTGAAAGGATTTGAAGCTCCTTTTGCTCCTCTCCCTCTACTATGTCAGTTGCAAGTGATGCTGCGATCTCATCCACCCATGGATGTGGTTGTTGCTTTGCCATATTGTTCCCTCCTTGTTGGTTTGTGGCTTACCTTGATTGTAAAAAAAATATTATATTTTTGCAATTGGAATTTTTGATTGTTCCCCTAGTCTTCAATGCCGCTTTGCGGCATGAAGACTGGGGTATTGAATACGGAATTTATTGATTGTTCCCCTAGTCTTCAATGCCGCTTTGCGGCATGAAGACTGGGGTAGTTGATCGGAATTTATTGATTGTTCCCCCAGTCTCGCGTCGCTCCGCGAGCGCTTCGACTGGGGTGATTCGGGCACGGGCACGGGCACGGGCTCGGGCACGGAAATTCGGAATAATTGATAAACCCGTTGGCCTTCGCGGACGCTAGCGCGCCGCTCGGCCCGGAATCGGAATAATTGATTGTTCCCTCGTTCTTCAGACCGCTCCGCGGCATGAAGAACGAGGGCATAGGTTTCGCTGCTACCGCAGCTCTGTTTTTATTTTATGTACCTAAACCCCACGTTCCCTCGGTCGCACGCAATGCGTGCTCCCTCGGTCACGCGGGGCTAGCACCAGGCGCCACTACCGTGGCGCGATTTCGTTTTTGCATCCTAAACCCCACGTTGATAGCGTCGTAAACCTAATTTCCGTGACCGAATCACCCCAGTCGAAGCGCTCGCGAAGCGACTGGGAGACTGGGGGAACAATCAATAAATTCCGATCAACTACCCAGGTTTCAGTGCCCGCGTAAGCGGCATCTGAAACCTGGGGAACAATCAATAAATTCCGATTAACTACCCCAGTCTTCATGCCGCAAAGCGGCATTGAAGACTGGGGGGAACAATCAATAAATTCCGTATTCAATGCCCTCGTTCTTCATGCCGCGGAGCGGCTGAAGAACGAGGGAACAATTAATTATTCCGATTCCGGGCCGAGCGGCGCGTGAGCGTCCGCGAAGGCCAACGGGTTTATCAATTATTCCGAATTTCCGTGCCCGTGCCCGTGCCCGAATCACCCCAGTCGAAGCGCTCGCGAAGCGACTGGGAGACTGGGGGAACAATCAATAAATTCCGATCAACTACCCAGGTTTCAGTGCCCGCGTAAGCGGCATCTGAAACCTGGGGAACAATCAATAAATTCCGATTTTGCACTTACACTCGAAGAAAAAAAGTTGCAAATTTATTCCATATAATATATTCAGAGAAAAACTATGGAACATTCACAAAATATAGAGCAACCTTTGCCACTATTGCCCCCTGAGGTGCAAAAATATGTTGATGCCTTTTTAGATCGTGTGATTTCGATTGAGAAAGAAGGCTATGAAAGTAAACTCATCCCCTTTGCCCAGCATGCTGATGAGCTGCGAATTCGGGCCCAAGAGTATTTCTCGGCACTGCATCTTAAGCTGCGCTTCGCACAAAACGTCCTGAAAGAGCGTTTTGCTAAGCAAGAAGAAGAAAATCCCAAAATTTCCAACGACACAAAATTTCAGGTTCTAGAACTTGCTCAAGAGACTATGCGGCATAAATTACAAGACCCCGCATTTTCATTTGAGGCAATTGATACGGTAAAGCCGCTCCAGGAGCAGCTAGAGCTGCCTTGGGCATTTATGGATCGCGCCTATCAAACGGCTCATCAGCTCCTGCGTGAGAAACAATATGCAGAAGCCGAAAGTGTTTATATTCTGCTCTGCTTTTTACATCCTGGCGTTTTTGAGTTTTGGTTTTGTAGTGCTTCGTGTAAAGAAGAGCTTGGAAAATTAGAAGAAGCCATCGAAACCTATACCATGAGCCTGCTGTGGGAGCCCACTAACCCGCTCGTCTACTTCCAAATTGCAAGCTGCCACCATCAGGCAAAAGATACAGCCAATAGCTTACAAGCTTTAGACACCTGTATCCAGTATGCGCAAGAGAATGAAACCCTCTTACAACAGGCTAAAGCCGCATATCAAACTATAAAGTGCCCAGCATGAGGAATTTTTATGGGAGTATCACGAATAGGTAATATTCAAGTACCACCAGAGGGTGAAGGTGGCTCTCAGCCACGAGGCTTACATTTTAAACCAGCTGGTGACGTCGCCTTAAGTCAACTCACAGCGCACCCAAAACCTGTAGCACAACCCGGGGTAATGCTAAATGCAATGCAACCACCGGGGTTGGCAGGAGCCGTGAATTCTGATCCGCGTGCACAGAAGCTCTGCTACGTTGCTGGGCTTGCACTCATTGCATCTGAATAATCGCGTCCATTTACGATGGGTTTGGCCTTTCCTCTTCTGAAAGAGGAGAAGGAGGTTCCCAGTCAATAGAATCACCATCTCGCTTAGCCTCAGTAGGCGGTTGTGATCGTCGTGATAATGGCGATATTTTCAAATTGTCAGACTCCGGCGTTAGCGGTCTTGGTGATATAGGAGGCACTGACACTGGCGGCACGAACGGTGGATGCATAGGCGGCAGAGAATTCGTTGATGAAGGCTGCTGCGGGGTATTCGATATTCCAGAAAGGTCTAAGGGCGGTATTATTAGCGTAGATGGTGGAAGGGTCGTTGATGGTGCTGACTGCGGAGAATTCGGCGGGGTACTTGTTGATACGGTCTGCTGCAGAGGGGGTGGTCTAGGCAAGTCGGATGGTCTAGGACTAGGACGCCGTCCAATCGTTGGACGCATCTTCATTTTAGAAAGGTTTAAGCGTGGTATAAGAAGACTCGCGGGCGCCTCGCGTTCTCTCAGCTCGGTCCGGGTCTCTGGTTCCCCCAATGATATTTCACTAAAATCTAATGGTGGTATAGTAGGCCGCGCAAGAGCTGATACTGGGCTACTTTGATTCGCTGAAGGTGGCGTCCCTAAAAGAGAGGGGCTGCTACTTACATATGAAGAACTCACGCTAGAAGCTTGCGTAGTGCTGAGAAGTGAAGGACTTGTCGCTGCCGGAGTTGTCGGGCCACTTTGCGCTGGTACTGCTGTCGTGGTAGTTGACGTAGCAGTTGTCACTGTCGTCCCCTGATTCGATGAAAAAAGAGCAGGGCTGCTACTTTCATGTGGGGACCAACTCGCGCTAGAAGACGGTGGGGAGAGGGGCACAACTATGGGTGGCGGCACCACTGCAGTTGTTTGTACAGAAGTTGTCGCTGCCAAAGTCATGGGGACACTTCGCGCCGAATCTGGAACCAGCCCAGGAAGAGATCCAGAGCCGCTTAATATATTATTCGCTACATTTGCTGTTCTCCCCACTACACTTGGCTCCGGCTCATCTCCCTCCATTATTTGAGGCAGAGGCGCGTGAATATTGACTGAATTAGAACGTATGTATATATGATGGACTGTATTTCTAGAGAAGCACAGCCAATTGCTAAAACAATTATTATTACAGCTACAATTACAATTATTATTTACCATAATTTTTAACCATTTTATAAATAATTAATAATATATTAATTATTGTATTAATTCACTATCCGAGGTCGTCTCCTCCTTTCTGGGAGGGCGACTTCTAGTACTTGTCTCTCTTGTACTTGTCTCTCTTGTATTTGCCTCTCTTGTTCTTATCTCTCTTGTATTCGCTTGTTGTTGTTTGTGTTCTAAAAGGCGTTCGGTTTTTTTAATCCACTCTAAAAGATTCGCAAAAAGAAGTGTATCATTGGTGGTATCTTCAAAGAGTGCTGCCTGCGATTTTAAGTGAATGAGTAATTTCTCAATTTCACGAAATATCTCCAAGCGAAACGATATAATCCCTTCCAATAATTCAAATAATTTTACCGCATACTCTTTTAAAGTAGTAAGAAATTCCGTTTGTTGGGTGGCTGGCACGCTGGTTAGTTTATCTTCTGCATCACCCATTTCTTCTGACGATTGTGAGGAATTAGCTAGCTCTTGAGTCTGTACTAAGGCCTCTGTGAGCAGTGGCCATGTTTTTGTAGGATGTGTTGCATCGATAATAAATAATCCAAGCTCTGTCAGTATAGCACGCTTATCATCGAGGCCTGCACGCCATAGAAGCACATCTCGTACATCATCATGTGAAAGGTCATCGCGATCAGATTTTTTTATGCCTCGAAGCTGTTCAAATTCTTCAAAAATGGGCAAGAGTTTTTTGTCTATAAGCTCACTATAACTCGTTTTATGTTCATCCTTTATCGTTTCCATGCTATGCTGCACGTAATTACGCAAAATTTGACAATCTTTATCAACCGCTTGCTGAGCTGAAAGAATGAGCTCATTGATAATATGATAACAGAGTGAATTTTCATCATCAAACTGAGAATAAGTCTCAACTGAGCGTATAGCTTTCTCGAAAAAGTCAATATCACCCTTTACTTCGTTCTTTTGTTTTTGCAGCTCTTCGATAAAGGCGGTCACTTCTGCGATAAGAGGATCAATAGATTTTTCAATAAAGGCATTGGGACGAAGAGTTTCATCCGCAAGCATTTTTGCTTTGCAAAGCTCCAAATTCTCAATTGCTTTTCGCGCTACCGATTCCACATAAGAAGAGTGCTCTTTGAGCAAAACTACGTACCGCTCCCTAAAAGTATGGGCACCCTCTCCCCCGTCTTTTTTTTCTGCGCCTGCTGCAGAAGAAGAGACCATCCAGCCAAAAAGATTATTCCATAAGGAAGACGCCTGCCCTTTCTTTCGATCATCATCTGGATGTATGGGAACCTTTGGGGTAATGCGAGCCATTATTATCTCTCCTTCTTCGTTACAATTTTATTCTAATAATATTTTTAATTATTTGCAAACTTTATCTCTTAATTTTATTAAAAAAAATAAAAAAAATTGCTTGCAAAAAAAATATTGATGTGACATAAGAAAAAAATAGGAGGTATTAATCATGGCAAATTTTTTTGAAGATAACTATGAAATTTTTCAAAAACAGCGAGGAGTGCTGTTTTTTGAGGGATGTTTGTTTACTGTACTCGGGATTATGGCAATATGCCTTCCCGTGGTATTTACCCTTGCAGTCAACTTTATATTGGGGGGCCTTTTTATTGCAGGTGGTCTTTGTCAGCTCTATCGAGTGATAAAGACATGGAATATTGAAGGCAAATGGGCGGCTCTCTTCAGCGCAATCATTGCATTATTTGCAGGCTGTGTGCTGCTGGGAAAGCCTATAATTGGTATTTTAGCCCTTACAACCATTCTTGCGATCTATTTTATCATGAGTGGTATCACAAAAATTCTCTTCGCTGCGTCTTTTGAAGAGAAAACACCAAGATTTTGGATTGTGATGAGTGGGTGCATATCCTGTATCCTGGGAGTGCTCCTGATTGTAGGACTACCAGAAACTGCAGTATGGGCCATAGGACTTATTGTAGGCATTGATATGCTCTTTTTCGGGATCATGCTTATGAGCTTTGCGTCTGAGTTAAAAAAAATTACTAAAGAATAAGTGTATCGTGTATACTGTACGGTATGCCACGACCTCATATTCTTATTACTAATGATGATGGTATTCATGCTCCAGGGATAAAGCATCTGTGGCAGGCGCTGAAAGCTTTTGCAGAAATAAGCATTGTAGCGCCCGCCAAGGAGCAATCAGGCGCAGGTCTTGCCATCTCGCCCCATCATCCTCTTGAGATAGCCCAAGTTGCCTGGCCGGAAGAGGCTTCTGCCTGGAGCTTAACAGGCACTCCTGCCGATTGCGTCAAGTTTGCCCTCTCGGTATGCCTAAAAAAGCAGCCCGACCTTATTGTTTCAGGAATCAATCGCGGTGCAAACCATGGCCGTAATGTGCTCTACAGCGGCACCTGTGGTGGTGCTATAGAAGGGGTTCTTCGTGGTATTCCAAGCATCGCCTTCTCTTCTTTCGATTTGAAAAACACAGAGTACGCAGCCTTTGAAGAGTACATTCCCGGTATCGTCAACTTTGTTATAGAGCACCCTCTTCCATATGGATCTTTACTGAATGTCAACTTTCCCTCTACTGCAGGAAAAACCCCCTCTCAGTATTCTCTCAAACTTACTCGTCAAGGCAAAGAATATTGGCTAGAAGAGCCGCAGCAACGTGATAGCGGCGCCTATATGCTTGGGGCAAAACTTTCGAAATATGACGAGCATGAAGAGAGCGATGCCACATGGCTAGATCGTGGCTATATCACAGCCACCCCTATTCACGTCAATGAACTGACGGATCTTCACTATCTGCAAGACAAAAAAGATCTGTTCTCACAGAATTTTTGTACGCGATCACTAACGTCTCCGGCAAGCGCATCAAGCTAAGGGATGTTAGCAAGCCCTGGTTGCTTTTTTTTACAGGGAGAGCCACAGGAGAATAGCTGCAGAGAGAGCTTGTCAGAGGCGTTAGCGGTGCTTGATGCATTGGTAATTAAGGTCTGGACAGTGGGGAGATTAGAGAGAAGGCTAAGGGATCATTATGGGCTTATAAGGAGTACCAAAGATGCATCGAACACCCCAAACCTCTGCTTTTATCCTATAGCTCTCCCTGTAAAAAAAACTACCCAGACGTTTCTCACCAACGCGCCTAAGCACCCAGCACGCCTCTCCACACACACCTCTCCACACACGCCTCTTGCACTATGGGCGCAAAATCCAGTTGGACCTATTTACAGCAGTTTTTGAGGCGCTTTTGATTTATCAAATTGATAACTTTTGATGCTGATTTTTCCGTTCGCGAAGATGAAAGATGCTAATTTTTTTTATAAACCTACGGATTTCGCTCGAAAAGTGTCCTAATTTTACCTATTTTAGGTAAAATTAGGACACTTTCTTTGCCCGAAGGGCAAAAATTGCAACAGCCCAGGGCAACGCCCTGGGTCAGGCAATCACCCCCACATTGTTGCCTGAAGGGCAACAACAGATTTTTGTTCTATTGTTGCCCTTCAGGCAACATGGTTACGGTGACCTCTCCCCGAGGGTGTCGGTCGCCCTTTCGGGCGCCCTTTCACTGGGCTGCTGCAATTGTTGCCTTTCAGGCAACATGTGAGGGTGATCGTTTAACCCAGGGCGTTGCCCTGGGCTGTTGCAATTGTTGCCCTTCAGGCAACATGTAGGGCCATCTTCTCGTTATTTACAAATCTTGTTCAGTTACTGCATGGCTACCTATGGGCGCAAAATCCAACTGGATTTTGCGCTCATAGCTCTTGCATTATATTATTGTTTATGATACAATCATTTTAAAATTATTAATCATCAAAAGTAATTTTAATAATAAATTTATGATAAATAATCAATTAGCAGAATATAGAAGCGGAATGAGACCAGCATTAATAGCCACCATGGAGGCAAGTGCATCGTTTATTGAGAGAAGTAATCAACTTCATAGCACCTATGCGCCCGCCGCAATAATTTTACAGGCTAGTACTGACTATAATGGAGCCTTTTCCGATGATTGGATGTCTCAATTAAAAATCATGGCAAAAACGCATTATATTGCACTCAAAATAATTGGTGATTCAGATCATAATCTTCGTACAACCATAGATGAAATAAAAAGACAATTAGGTGACCGACCGATAATGACACTGCTAATAAGAGCACATGGAGATAGTGATAATTTGAGCTATGGCTTA
>Ga0207126_1077_pt2 | contig 20974 bp, 18 predicted proteins | sample Alteio_BWMinHeat_20_FD_153586 | JGI IMG/M metagenome (GOLD analysis project Ga0207126, IMG submission 153586) | Enriched cells from forest soil in Barre Woods Harvard Forest LTER site, Petersham, Massachusetts, United States -... | ecosystem: Environmental > Terrestrial > Soil > Temperate forest >...
TCTATAGCAATTTGAGCAAGTACTGAAGTCTGGCCTGCTGTAGAAAGATCAATAGGCGAGGACCAACTTCCTCCAAATGGCAGCATTGCGGCTTGTATAACAGTATCAGTACCATTGGATCTATCCCAAACAGCAATCGCATTGCCTGCCGAATCAACCCCAATGTCTGGATCAACTGAAAATGCCCCTATAGGAGAAATACCTACAGGTGTCGACCAAATACTACTTCCAAATGGAAGATTTGCTGATTGAATAATGAAATCACTACCAATGTTTTGAGTCCACACTGCATATGCATTGCCTACTCGATCTACGACTACATCCGCTTCGAATGCGTTTGAGCCCGCTGTGGAAAGAACCTGAAATGCTGACCAAGCTCCGCCAAATTGAAGTGTTGCGGCCTCAATCACAACATCGCTACCATTATTACTTTGCCATACAGCAACTGCATAGCCTAATGGACTTATCTCCAAATCCGCTTGCGTGGCACTTTCGGCTGGATTGGAGAGATTCACAGGAGCGGTCCAGCTTCCGTTAAATGGAAGGCTCGCAGATTGGGTAATAAAATTGGGAAAAGCCTGCCATGTCCAAACAGCAACTGCATTACCAGCAGCATCAACACTCACATTAGGGAAAAATGCATCTACACCAGGAGAAGAAATAGTGACAGGTGTAGACCAACTTCCTCCAAATGCAAGTGTAGCACCTTGAATTTGATTTATCGTGCCATTAAAGCTTACCCAAATAGCAACTGCATTACCAGCAGGGTCTACAGCTATTTGTGGGATTTGAGCTGGACTTGTAGTTGGAAGTGAAAGTGTCACAGGAGCTGACCAAGGGCTTGAAAAAGATGCCCTTGTTGCTGCCCTAACTATCGAATTAGTGCCATCAAATTCTTCCCAAATAGCAACTGCATAGCCTGAAGGAGTAATAGCAATTTGTGGGTTTGCTTGTGTATTGTTTCCGCCAATGGAAGACAGTGGTAATGGATTTGCTATCCAGGAACTGCCTTTTGCAAGGTTCGCTGTTCGTATATTTGTATGTACACCATCATATTCTCGCCAGATTGCAGTAGCATTACCAGAAGCGTCGATTCCAATTTGTTGCTCTTCAGAAAATGTAGAAGGGTTAGATATCGTGATTCCTGGTAAAGGACTCCACACAGCCTCTACAGAGTGTATGAAACAACTGCACAGCAGCAGCATTGTCCAGAAAATGTACCTCTTAAAATTACATAATTGAGTTTTTAATGGCTCTCGATGCGCGCTATTGCGCATCGAGCAGCCCCCAATAATTGAGCATCTTGGCATACAGTCCACTCTTTTTGGTTTCTTCAAGTCCTACATTGAATTTATCAAAACGCTTCTCGTTCTTTCCCACTTGCACCACTAAGGCTTTAATGGGAAAGACCAGAACCGATAAAATGTGTAGGAGCCTCCAGGTCACTTCTATTCATCGTGTGTGTGTTTATGGCGATACGAATAGCGATCAGTGGCAGTAATCTGTGAAGTGCACGATGGTGTTGCTACTGTCACATTAACTATAGTTCCCTCTTTTCCATGTGGTGCTATTGCTGTAATCGATGTGGATGAATTGACAACGAAACTCAATGCATCTTTCGTGCCAAATTTCACAGCGGTTACATTGATGAAATTGGTACCAGTAATAGTCACTTTATTATCACCTTCTGGGGGTCCAAAATTGGGTGCAACATTGATGACTGTTGGGCAGGGAATCCAGGTAGTTGCTTGAATCACATTCAGTGTTTGATTCGTCCAGTCGACAACAGCATATCCCGTTGGGTCTATAGCAATTTGAGCAAGTACTGAAGTCTGGCCTGCTGTAGAAAGATCAATAGGCGAGGACCAACTTCCTCCAAATGGCAGCATTGCGGCTTGTATAACAGTATCAGTACCATTGGATCTATCCCAAACAGCAATCGCATTGCCTGCCGAATCAACCCCAATGTCTGGATCAACTGAAAATGCCCCTATAGGAGAAATACCTACAGGTGTCGACCAAATACTACTTCCAAATGGAAGATTTGCTGATTGAATAATGAAATCACTACCAATGTTTTGAGTCCACACTGCATATGCATTGCCTACTCGATCTACGACTACATCCGCTTCGAATGCGTTTGAGCCCGCTGTGGAAAGAACCTGAAATGCTGACCAAGCTCCGCCAAATTGAAGTGTTGCGGCCTCAATCACAACATCGCTACCATTATTACTTTGCCATACAGCAACTGCATAGCCTAATGGACTTATCTCCAAATCCGCTTGCGTGGCACTTTCGGCTGGATTGGAGAGATTCACAGGAGCGGTCCAGCTTCCGTTAAATGGAAGGCTCGCAGATTGGGTAATAAAATTGGGAAAAGCCTGCCATGTCCAAACAGCAACTGCATTACCAGCAGCATCAACACTCACATTAGGGAAAAATGCATCTACACCAGGAGAAGAAATAGTGACAGGTGTAGACCAACTTCCTCCAAATGCAAGTGTAGCACCTTGAATTTGATTTATCGTGCCATTAAAGCTTACCCAAATAGCAACTGCATTACCAGCAGGGTCTACAGCTATTTGTGGGATTTGAGCTGGACTTGTAGTTGGAAGTGAAAGTGTCACAGGAGCTGACCAAGGGCTTGAAAAAGATGCCCTTGTTGCTGCCCTAACTATCGAATTAGTGCCATCAAATTCTTCCCAAATAGCAACTGCATAGCCTGAAGGAGTAATAGCAATTTGTGGGTTTGCTTGTGTATTGTTTCCGCCAATGGAAGACAGTGGTAATGGATTTGCTATCCAGGAACTGCCTTTTGCAAGGTTCGCTGTTCGTATATTTGTATGTACACCATCATATTCTCGCCAGATTGCAGTAGCATTACCAGAAGCGTCGATTCCAATTTGTTGCTCTTCAGAAAATGTAGAAGGGTTAGATATCGTGATTCCTGGTAAAGGACTCCACACAGCCTCTACAGAGTGTATGAAACAACTGCACAGCAGCAGCATTGTCCAGAAAATGTACCTCTTAAAATTACATAATTGAGTTTTTAATGGCTCTCGATGCGCGCTATTGCGCATCAAAAAGCCCCCAATAATTGAGCATCTTGTCATATAGTCCACTCTTTTTGATTTCTTCAAGTCCTTCGTTGAATTTATCAATAAGCTCCTCGTTCTTTCCCACCTGCACCACCAAGCGAAGGCCAACTGGCTTTACTGGAGGAACAAGAATACGAATGGCGTTTTTATATAAACTCGCTTCCAGTTGTACGGCAATGAGAGAGTCAACGATCATTGCATCTATATCCCCATGGAGAAGATCATCGACAGCATGCGTTACATCCGTGTTATAGGGCACTAAGTTAAAATTATATCTATCTGTATACAAAGATTCTGTCAATAGCTCTCTTTGATAGGCAACTGTCTTCCCCATAAGGTCTTTGTTTTTGGTATAGGGCGAATCAGTCTTCACTACAAGCACGGGCCCCATCACAAAGAAAGGCTGAGAAAAAAGGTATTCGCGTCGTAGCCAATCAGTCGGCTCCACCACGCTTACCACCGCATCTGCCTCACCATCGTCTAGAAGCGAGACCAGTGGCAACGTCTCTGAAGTAATGAGTATGAATTTATACTTTTCGAGGTTTGCAATTTGCGTAAATAAATCTTGGCTAAAGCCAAAGAAGTTTTTTTCAAGGCCTCTTAGTGGCAACTGCTCTAAAACACTACTTCGTGCAATAACGTAGGGCGTCTGCCGCTCAGGAGGGTGTGAAGTGCAGCTATGGAAGATGAGAAGAAGCCAAAGTACTTTGCAAAAATTCCTCATCTCGACGCCTCATCAAACACAGTCATGGGAGAGCGATCCACATTGCCTCCTTGCGGCAAAGACGATCTAAAAAGATGGGGATAGCGCAAGCTTACGAGAGCGCCAATACGATCTGCCGCATCTGGCCAGTGTGTCACAGGAGCATTTGTATCGGCATGAAAGGCAATAAGTTGTTCTGTAATTGCATCCCGAAGCGCCTGCGTATTCTCGTGAGGACTCAGAACAGATCTGATAAGCGTATCAAACACCCTGGCCTTAAGCTCTGTTACAGCTGTTACCATATTCTTTGCTCTCTCAACAACACTCACCTCTTGTATTCTCGAGCGAGCTGCATCATCCTCTATAGAATACTGCGCTTGCTCCCTCAGATGTTCTCGCGCTATCCTTAGATAAAATTGGCCAATTGGATGCTCTGCAAGACGGGATCTGCGTAGAATCTCGCGAAATAGTATCAGTTTGCCTTGACTCACAGTAAATACAAAATCAACAATTGCATTATAATCGAATCCATCAGCCCTTGATATAGGGACAATCGAGCGCAAAATAGAGTCGGAATTATAGAAAAGATAGCCTGGAGAAAGATTACGAGGCGTTGTGTTTTCTACTACCATCCTACGAATAAGTGCTGAGATTTGGCTCAAACGGGGTTTATCAGCCTCTACAACCGATCCTCCTTGCGTTTTCCATTGAACATCTGCGAGGCAATCTGTAAGCCTTTCAACAATAATATATTTTCCCTCAGGATCATGATACGCTATGCTTATTGGCGGAACCAACCAACTTTCTTGTCTACAGGCAAGCTTCCATGTATTTAAGTGCGATATGCTCCTTCCAAATAGCATCATCCCCCTAGAGGCCTCAACATCTTCTCCGGACTCCATAACAATACGAAAAAGCATAAGTCCCTGACTATCTAAGAAGCGATTCTGCAATCTATCACCCAATTTAAGAGGCTGTCCGTTTGTAAAACCAATAGTCTCTTTAGGCGTCTTTGTTTCGATCCACTTGGCAAATATGGGATCTGTTGTTTCAAAAAGAGTGCATCCCTTTCTTGTCAGTTGCAACTCAAGATCATACAAGCGAACGAGCCTCTTCTCATCCGACTCTGCAGGGAAATGCAACCGGATTAGTGCCACTAAAGCCTTATTCAAAAGAAATGGGGTAACCAGGGTAGGATTTTCTGCTACTCTGCGGATCCACCTGTCTATAGCTGCCTCTTCTTCTGCATTCAGCTCGCGCCCCCGCTCCTCTGCCGCCATCATAAGTAAACGCAGCTCCTGAGCGGGAAGCGATTGTTGCATACACCCTTCTACTAACATTAACGCATAATTTTCCTCAAAACGCACAAGTCTTGCTCTTTCTTGTTCCGTAAGGACGCTTGCTGGCACTGTCCTTCGAAACACCCTCTCTATTCGGTTAAGTGTGTTTTGTAGAGCAAGAGGGTGATTCATCGTAATAAGCGAAGGAAGCGCTTCGGCAATGGTTATAATCTGATAGCGCACCTGCCTGAGCCTTGCACTCGTTGCGTTAACAAGATAGAGTGATGCCATCTCTTCACAAAGAGCATGCATCTCTTGTATTCGTGCACTGAAGATGGCTGATGTATACCTGATTGCTGTGTAGACAGTGTTTTCCTCAAAAGCACGTGGCGCAACTCCAAAAAATAGCCGTCCCAAAAAATGAAGCTGCCTAAATACATGCCCCATAGGCCACTGCCTACTTTTCAGAAGATTCCCCGTTAAGTCGACAGCAAGCTGCTCGGTGATGTTGGTAAAATCGCCAACGTCTGCAAGCGCCTGAATATTATTGTTCAATGTAGAGATCATTGTTAGTCTACTGCCTCCTCGCAAGCTCGGGGCAGTAGAAAAAATAAGGCAAATTCATGCATGATGATCCCTTACTACCCCTTCCGTTTAAATAAAGACTGTACCCATTGTTGCACTTCCTCTCGTTGCTCGACAACGGTGTCAGATCGCAGATGCTCGATAGCACTATCTTCTTTTTCTGGCGTCGCAAGTGCTTCTTCTTCTACCAAAGGCTCTGGGCGCGTTTCTAGGGCTACTTCTGTCTGAGCTATGTATTTTTCACCCTCTTCTACAGGGCTTTTATGTTGTTGGTACAAAGAAGTAAACCACTCAAGAGCGGCCTCTTTTGCGCGCTCCTCTTCTTGTATCTGCTGGTTACGGATAGCACGTTGGCGCTCCTCTTCTTGTATCTGCTGATTTTGAATCTGCTGCTGGCGAATAGCCTCATCGCGAACCTGCTGCTCATCCTCTTGATGTCGTATCTCCTCACGAATGTCTTCTTCTCGGTTGATCTCACCTTGATCCACATAGGCAACCATATCCGGAACCTTTATCTGCTCCAAATCCTGATACAGCTGCTCTGACTTGGCTGTGAGCCACGCAAGAGCCGCTTCTTTTGCACGCTCTTCTTCTTGTATCTGCTGGTTACGAATAGCTCGCTGCCTTTCTTCTTCTTGGATCTGCTGGTTACGAATAGCACGCTGGCGCTCCTCTGCTTGTATCTGCTGCTCTTGTATCTGCTGCTGGCGAATAGCTTGCTGCTGAGCTTGACGCCTTTCTTCTTGACGTCTTTCTTCTTGACGTCGTATGTCCGCCCTGATTGCCTCTTGACGATTGATCTCGCCTTGATCCACATAGGCAACCATATCCGGAATCTTGATCTGCTCTAAATCCTGATACAACTGCTCTGACTTAGCTGTGAGCCACTTGAGAGCCGCTTCTTTTGCGCGCTCTTCTTCCTGTATTTGCTGATTACGAATAGCACGCTGGCGCTCTTCTTCTTGTATCTGCTGATTTTGGATCTGTTGCTCGCGAATAGCACGCTGTCGCTCCTCTGCTTCGATTTGCTGCTGCTTAATGGCTTGCTCCTGTGCTTGACGCCTCTCTTCTTGATGCTGGTCTGCTTGGCGCTGCTCTTCTCGGCGTCGCTCCTCGCGTAATATATCAGCCTTAAGTGCCTCCTGGCGATTGATCTCACCTTGATCTACATAGGCTAAAGCCTTTTGCTGTAGCTCTGCATCCTGTATTTGTTGCGCGAGCTGCTGTTTTCGTTTTTCTTGCTCCTGCACTTCTGCTTTGAGCTCCTGACTCTTTAATAACGTAGAGAACAGACTAGAAAGACTTATCTCTTGCTCACGAAGCTGTGCAGGCCTCGCCTCTTCATACTGGTCCCGCTGCGGTGCAAGCTGATCAGGCGCAGCTTCATTATACTGCCCTCTCTGAGGGCCAACAGAACTTGGTGTCGTCTCTTCTCTACCCCCAGGCATAGCTTCTGGTGTGTCGAAATGGTATTGAGGAAAACCAGGATAGCTCTCTTCTTGGGGCCCATAGGCTGAAGATGGCACCTGCTGCTCATGAAGTGGCGGAGGAGCTTCTATTACTTCTTGGGGCGGCTGTTGTGCATCAGGAGCAGACCCTCCTTCTACCCCATCGGAGGATTCTGACCTGCCACTCTCTGCAAACGATAGAGCCCCTTGCGGCACAGCAGGCTGCGTTTCTTGTTCTGTATTAGCAGGCTCTAAGATTCTAATCGTTTTCGGGGATGTTGGCTCTGGAGCCATCTGTGAAGGCATTTGAGGAACGAGAACTTTTTGGGGCTCAGATGGGGCACTGGGGGCAATCGCTCCTTGCAGTTGATTGACAGTTGCGAGAGGAATCTTTTCTTCTTTGATAGGTACTGATGGAACCATGAGCGCAGAAAAGTTTTCAATGGTATGTTGCATGGCCTTTTGCTGTTCGGCATGTTGTTTAGCTTGTAGCCTTGCAGCTTCGGCTTCACGCTCTTGCTCTTTTTGCTGCCTCAGCTCAGCTACAGCCCGATTTACCTCACCTATGATTTCTGGCCCTGCAGGCTTGAGTGGCTGGCTTGCAGCAAAAGCGACAGCTTCAAGATATGGCTCACGAGTCACATGAGAAGCACAGCGGAGCCACGATGGATCTTTGTATGTCTCATATGCGACTACCTCATTTTCAAGGGTAATGGATTTTATGCCAACAACATCAATTTTTTCTGCAAAAATATTTTGCGTTCTGATGACAAGTTTCAACTGCCTAGCACAAAAATGCCCTCCAGGAAGTAATCCCTTTTCAATAAGCAGTGGATCATTATTAATGACCTTGAGAAAATCTTCAGCGGCATTCACCAAGAATACGCGTGCATCGGCAATAGTATTCATCGTGATGAAACTATCGAATTGTATTTCAATACGATCAATGTAGGTCGCAGAATAATATGGCCGCATGGAGCGCAGCGTAAAACCTTGCTCCCTAAACTTGTCAGCGGCATACAGATATAAAAAATACTCAACGTAGCGTTTATCCTTGAAAGGGACAAAACTACATGACAGCCCTGCACACAAAAGGGCGATTGTTACAATTTTTGTTCGTTTTTTTCTCATAAATGACACTCCCCACATTCCCAACAAGCCATAACGTTGATACACTACGGCCAAGTTTCATGCGGGGTTAGCCACTAACCGCCGCTACCGCGGCGAAAGCGGTGATTTAAAATATTATTTTACTTATGCAGTTTTAAAAACAAAACTTACACTCGGCGTAATACTCCATAATATGCAGCCTACGCGTCGGAAAATTTTTTGTCTATACAATAATGTTGGTACCAATCCACAAAATGCTGCATTCCTTTCTCTAGTGAGGTTTGTGGGACAAATCCTAATATATTTTGCGACTCGGTAATATCTGCATAGGTCGTTTCAATTTCTCCAACTGGTTTTGGTAACATGTTTTTTATAGCTTTTCTACCAGTATAGCGTTCGATAAGTGCAACCAATGTCTCTACAGATTCTGGATGGTTATTGCCAATATTAAAAAGATGGCAACCGCTCGCCACATCAAGGCTTTTGCATATGGCTACTACGACGTCATCGATGTAGGTAAAATCGCGCTGCATAGCACCTCCATTATACAGATTAATGGGTATTCCTTCACAAATATCCTTAGTAAAGGAAAAATAGGCCATATCAGGCCGCCCCCATGGGCCATATACGGTAAAAAACCTAAGCCCTACGCTTGCTAAACCATACAAGTGATAATAACTTGTTGCCATGAGCTCTTTTGTCTTTTTACTGACTGCATACATGTTCGCAGGCTTATCGGTTGCGTCATGAATAGAAAAAGGAATTTTCTCATTGCAGCCATATACTGAAGAGCTCGAAGCATAGACCAGGCGTATCCCAGGCGCTTGCCGACAGGCTTCAAGGATATGCAAAAATCCCTCAATATTTGTTTTAATGTACGCTTCGGGATGTGTAATGGAATAGCGAACTCCCGCTTGCGCAGCAAGATGTACCACATGAGAAATCTGATACTGTCGTATATAGTGTGCTATGATTTCTTTATCACCTATGTCCTGGGTAGCCACGGTAATGCCATCTGTTGCAAGTATGTTAGCACGATCATGTTTGAGCTGAGGATTATAGTAATTATTAAAATTATCCATCCCAAAGACAAAATGCCCCTCTTTTTTTAGGGCACGGCTTAGATGGAAGCCAATAAATCCTGCAGCACCTGTAACAAGAATACGTTTGGTATTCATAGCAAAAATATCCGACTCTTATTAAAATATAGGGTTATGGAACAAACAATTACTTCTTCCTACCATTGTACGACAGAAGACCTTTTGCAGGTGATGCAAAAATTACGCAGCGAGCGAAAAAAAACAAAAACACTCGAGCAACAACTGCTCGAGCTGAAGAAACACGCCCCTGTTCAAACAGTTGAAAAACCTGTTGAGGATGCTCTGCCAGAGGATTTTATAATTGAGCAGGCAATACCACTGCCGCAAATATTAAAAGATACTGTTAAAGAGCTTACAGCACGCTCTCAAGTCCTATCCTACACCGTCGCCCCTCCCCCACCAGAGAAAAAAACCGACGATGCAGAGGTTACAACACTTACAGAGCAGCTACTCGCACTCGAAAAAGAAAATAAGCGCCTCACAACAGCATTACAAGCAGCACATTCCTCTAAACAAGAAAATACTGTACAAGAAAGTACTGTACACGAGCGTCTCGAAGCACAATTAGAAGATCAAAAACTCATAGTGAAGGATCTGACTGCCTCTAAAAAAGATGCCCTCACAAAGCTCGAAGCCATAACGCGTGAGGCCGCTCAAGCAGAGCGTACCATACAAGAGCAAAATACCACCATTCAAAGACTACAGGTTCTTGAAAAAGAATACTCTGTAGTAAAAGCGGCGCTTGAACAAACACTCTACGACACACGACACGAAAAAGAGGCACTTGCCTTCACACTACACGCAAAGGAAGAGACCATTACAGAGCTCCACACGGCAGTGACAACCTTAGAAGCTCTTGAAAAAGAGCATGCTGTAGAGATTCATGAGCTCGAGGGACACCTTGCACGCCGTATTCAAGAGTGCACCCTCCTGGCAAAATCGGAAGAAGAGACGCAAAATGCTCTCTTTACTGCACAAAAAGAGGGCGCAGTCAAGGATCAAACAATAGAAGCGCTCCACACTGAGTGCACAGCCGCAAAAAGTGCTATAGAAGCGGCCGCTCGCTCCTATGAAGAGCAGCGTGAGCTCCATGCTACAGAGTCTGAACGGCTTCATGAAGAGATACGAGCCTACGCAGCTCGTCTAGAAGAGCTTGGCTCTGAGCTCCAAATACTCCAAGGCATTGCGCATAAGTACGCCGCCATTCAACAGCTCTGTAATGAAAAACAAGAACATCCTCAAGTCACTGCACAAAAGCCCATCCCCAGAGAACCCATTCCACGACTGCACAAGTTGGCTACAGGACAAGCTCACATCAAATATGAATAACTCCACAATCATTATCGGCATCGACCCTGGCACCAGGGTCACAGGCTATGGTATCATTGCCCTTACCAACCAGGGCATACAAGCAATCGATTATGGTTGTATTCGCCCGCCTCCTGACGAACTCTTAAGCACGCGCTATCTCATTATCTTCGACAGTATCCAAATGCTTCTTGCACAGCATTGCCCTCCTGAGCAGTCTGAGATGGCTATAGAGACACAATTTGTGCAAAAAAATGCACAAGTCACCATTAAGCTTGGTATGGCAAGGGCAGCTGCCGTCATTGCCGGGAAAAAACAAAACCTGAAAATTTTTGGGTATGCTCCGCGTGAGGTCAAATGCTTTATTTCTGGCACAGGCAACGCTAGCAAAGCGCAGCTACAACAAGTTGTAGGCCGCTTTTTAAACTTAAAACAGCCTCCAGAGCCCTATGATGCTGCCGATGCCTTATCCATCGCTATTTGCCATGCACATAGGCGCCAAAACCAGTTTTTTGATAAAGTAAAGGAGTTATAAATAATTTTGGAATTATTGGTCAGTCTCCTACGGAGAACTGACCAATAAAAAAAAGCACAAGGCAGTATTAATACCATACACGATATGCGACTTATGAGCTGTTCGAATTGCAAGGTTTCATAGCCTTTTCTTTGCCCAAAGGGCAAAAATTGCAACAGCCCAGGGCAACGCCCTGGGTCAAATGATGACCCCAATATTGTTGCCTGAAGGGCAACAACAGCAAAAAGTTGCACATCGCGTTACAATCTTTATGATAGGTTATGTATGTACGATTATATTACGGGTAAATTGATACGGTCATCCAACGATTCAGTTGTTGTAGATGTATCAGGCGTGGGCTACAAGATTTTTGTTCCTTGTAGCACTACTGTCTCTTTACCAAACTATTCCACCACGGTTACGTTTTTTATTTCTTTTATCATCCGTGAATTTTCTCAAACCCTGTATGGGTTTCTGGAGGCAGGACAAAGGGATGTATTTGAGCGTCTCTTAGCGGTGAATGGCATTGGCCCAAAAACAGCACTAAGCGTTGTAGGGCATATGTCGATGATAGAACTTCATGAGGCACTTGTAAAAAAGGACATACAAGCCCTCTCACGTGTCCCTGGGATCGGAAAAAAGACTGCAGAGCGCCTATCTCTGGAGCTCAAGGACATCATTGTAGCCACGACTACGACTCTACCTTCAAATCCATTGAAAGGCATTACCTTAGATGCTATTAGCGCCCTTGTACACCTTGGCTACAGCCACACAGCTGCCCAAAAAGCCGTGAAAAAGGTAGTGGATACAAACAATGAGCTCGCCGATTTATCAGCCCTGATTACGTTATCGCTGAAGGAAGTGTAGTTATTCTAGTCTTACTCTCCATCCCAGGCACTTCTTGAACGTATCGTGGTATGGCGTATCCCGGAAGCACCCTCAGGAGTGCGTCTATAAGGGCAAGCCCCTGCTCAGGAGGCACTTCAAAGTGACCACTGCCTTGTACGCGATCAAGCTGATGCAGATAATAGGGCATAACCCCATGATTAATAAGTGCCTCCATAAGCTCTTTAAGAGCATCAACGCTGTCATTAACACCCTTCAGAAGCACCGTTTGACTCAACACTGGAATACCAAGCATTTGTATTTTCTTTAAAGCCATCCACACGGCATCATCGAACTCATTTTTATGATTGGTATGGATAATAAACCAAATTTGCTTAGAACATTTTTCTAGCAGCGTCAAAAAGCCAGCATCGATCCTTTCTGGAATGCCTATGGGAAAGCGAGTGTGAAAGCGAATCCGCTGTACATGATCGATAGCGGCAATCTCATTCATGAGATGCTCAAGGGTCGCATCAGAGAGTGAAAGAGGGTCTCCCCCACTTAAAAGCACTTCAGACAGGGTTGAATCGCTCTTAAGATATGCAATCTCCTTTTCAAAGGATTGATAATCAATCTTGTAAGGAAAATTTTTCCGAAAACAGAAACGGCAATGCATGGGGCAAGCGCCTGTTGTCACGATAAGGGCACGCTCTGCATATTTATGGAGCAGCTTGCCTGCTTTGCGAAATCGAGCATCCTGAACAGGATCTTGAACAAAGCCTGGATAACTCTCTTTTTCTTGCTTGAGAGGGATGAATTGTTTAAAGAGCGGATCGTCCACGGTGCGTTTTTGTATTTTTTCAGCAAGGCGCCTTGGCAGCTGCAGCACAAAGTCTGGTGAGCAATCAAGAGCTGCAATGTGGGCAGCATCAAGCTCCAAAAACTGAATGATTTCATCGATCTTTGTAAAGTTTTGCTGCTGGATTCGCCTCCACAGCGGAACATGGTTCATCATTTTATCTATTATATCTCCCAGTACATATTGAAAGATAGAGTAAAAAAATCCCCTTATGCTGTATCATAAAAGCGCTTAACTTAAATAATAAGGAGAAAAAACATGGAAGCAACACTTAGATCCTATCCAGGAGATCTAAAAAACTTTTTGCAACTTGCTGATGTTGGATTTCAGCAAGGTACAATTGCCAGGGTTGGATTCACAAATCGTGGAGGGGCAGCTCCATATGAGATGGAAATTCACTTCATTACTGACGAAGTAGTAAAGAAACTCTTTGTCAGCCTTCCCTCCTGTCACTACCGCTCGCTGAATATGCAGACTCTATGCAATCGTAGTGTTATGGTACGTACCAATGTGGCAGCTGCATCAGCACATGTTGTGGTACATAACCCTGCAGCGCAGGCACCTATGCATCTTCTACAACACAGTTTCGGACTGAGTTCTCGACTGTAAAATAGAGAGAGCATATGAGACGACATCGAAAGAATCATATTGGAGAGGCCTTTCAAGAGCCAAATATTAATATTACTCCTTTAATCGATGTCGTCTTTGTCATACTCATTGCATTCATTGTCATGGCGCCGCTTTTAGAGCTTGACCGCATCCAGCTTGCATCGGCCAGTAAAAATCCACTACACACTATTCATTTACAAGATCCAAGTGCACTGCAAATCCATGTACATAAGGATAATTCTATTACCTGTAATGGCCGCTTTGCCACACCTGCAACGCTTCTAGCTATGCTGTGCGAGGTGAAACGTACAAACCCGCAGGTCCGCCCACAGCTCTTTCATGACAAAAAAGCCTATTTTGGAACATACCAATCCGTAAAAAATACCATAGAAGCTGCAGGCTTTGAGCAGCTCGATATTGTGCTCATGCCATGAATACACAAATTGTCATAAGCGTGATGCTTTTCCACGGCATTGTATGCCTCATGCTCTGTGTGTATGAATCAATACCAACTCCCCATCCACATCCTCAAAAGCTTGCCGTCCAAACCATTACTCTGGCACAAGAAGTGATCAGAGAAAATGCCCCCTTGCCAGAGCCTGAGCCTGTATTGGAACCCATACCAGAGGTCATACAAAAAGCCCTAGCACAGAATGAAACGATGGAGCCCGAAAATGATATTCCAGAGGCTATTCAAGAAGTAAAAGAAGTCGCACAAGAGACACCATCTCATGAGAGCGCGCCCGAGCCGCCACCTCAAAAAACACAAATGCCCAAACCAAGTGACGCAAAAAAACCAGCTCCCAAAAAACCTCCTGCAAAGACAACACCAAAGCCCATAAAAAAAAGCACCCCTCGTCCTGTCTCTAAACCTATCTCTAAACCTACCTCTAAACCTGCCTCCAAACCCGCTCCTAAGCAAGTAAAGGCTGTAGCCGCAAAAACTCCCTCAAAGCCGCAGAAAAAAGAAACACTTAAGCAAAAAAGCGATATGGCGCGATCCCAAAACAAAGCTGAAAAGGCTCTTCTAAAAGATGCACTCAGCAGCCTCGATCGCTCCCATACACTCCATAAAGAACAGGGTACACATTCTGAGGTAGCAACCGCATCTACAGTGCCTTCAAAAATAGCATCTCTTGCGACAGATACGCTCTGCTCTATTCAATCAGATGATGTATCGCCCCAGGAAAAAACGTATATAGATGATCTTATCACCAGACTCCACCTCGCTCTTCGACTGCCTGAGAATGGAGTCGTGAGGCTCGAGCTTACGCTGAAACGGGACGGGGCTATTGCAAAAATTACCATTCTCTCTGCCAACAGCCCTAAGAACCGTACCTACGTTACCAAAACCATGTCTGGCATTGGCTTTCCGCCATTTGGCACGCACTTCCGTGGTGCCAAAGAGCATACATTCTCACTGTGTCTGAAAAGCCATACATAACATCTGTCAAGCACCATGAATTGTAAGAAATGCAGCGGCCTGATATAATGGACATTATGATGGAAATACGAAAAACGCTTGATTATGATTTATGGTTCCAAAGCCTGGCTGTAAGGACACAACTTCAAATCACAGCAAGACTCGAGCGTATTCAACATGCTGGCCATTTTGGCGATAGCAAAAACTTAGGAGAACAGTTATTCGAACTCCGCTGGAAAAATGGTTATCGCATCTACTTTTGTAGACAGGAAAATATAATTATATTATTGTTAGGAGGTTCAAAACATGAGCAACAAAAGGACATTAAAAAAGCAAGAAATATGCTTCGATGATATGCCTAGTGCTACATTAAAATGGAATATTAATACAATACCCGTTACAAACATTGAAAAAGACTTTAAAAATCATAAAAAAATTGCCATAGCATTACTTGATTGTCTTATTGAGAACGATACAGAAGCATTTATTGAAATTCTCGATTCTTACCTTCGTGTCAATAAACGACATCTTGCTAATAAAGCACATCTCGCACGATCCACAGTACAACAAGCCTTATCAGGTCATGGAAATCCTACTCTAAAAACGCTCGCGAAAATTGTCCATGAAGCCTTTTCCGTTGTGTAACCAAGCCTAAGCCCACCACACAATAATTGGTCAGTCCCCTGCAAGGGGATTGACCAATTTCTCATTTTTCACCCACGAATACGTGCCCATATTGATGCGACATCACGAATAAATTCATCCTTCATAGAAACTGCAACATTTCGAACCCTTTCATAGCTTGGAATAATGTACTCAGAACCAATTGTACGGGCCATCTGCTCACCCCATGATAGAGCTGGCTTTACATATCCTGAATATATAGGTTTTGCTAAGCACTCAATAGCAAGATATTCTACATCACGAGCAGTTTTTATAACGCCGCGAATCGGGACTAGAGCCCCCTTTCCAAGCTCGATTATCACACGCTCAGCAACCAGACGACATTCATTCCCAATAGACACTGTCCCTGCATACATAACCGATGCCCCCTGGAGAAATTCTCCACCCAGACGCCCGCCAGCAGCTTTCATGCCTGCTGTAAACACACTGCCATATGATATGCATTGAGTGAGTACTCCCTTACCAAGTACCTGGCCTCCAACTACACCCGTTGTTGCAATAGATGTGCCTCCTGTACCCACTACAGCGCCACCTGTTACAAGCTGCTGTCCACTATGTATGACTCCTGAACAGGTTGTCAGCCCACCGGTTGTAAGAGCGTGAATGCTATTTACAAAACCAGATGCCTGTACCATAGCACTTGTCGCTATAGTTTTTACAGTCTGTAGAGTGCCAGTGAATATACCCTGTACACCATGCGTAAGCCCTGTTATGAGATGTGTGACAGCATGCGTAGCACCATTTGCAAATACAAGACATCCCTCTACAGTAGCCTCTCCCGTATGCCGGGCTACAGAAGTTATGCCCTGCAATGCCAGCATACTTGCCTCACCTAGTATCTTTGCAGTGTATATGCCTCCATATATCACTGGAGCACCACACCCAACAGCTGCCGCAGTGCCCTTCAAGAAAACAAGGCCGCCATGTACACCTTCTTTGACTGCATGGTGACAAAAAGGAGTAGCGCCTCTCAAAATTGCCAACCCCCCTTGGACGAGGTGAGTAACTTGTCTCGCTGTACCTAACGCAGCTCCTGAGGCCATTATCACTGCCCCATCAAAACCGTGCTTTAATGCTCCTAACAAGCCTGTTGCCACTCTGCAGCCACCGTACGCATATGCTTGTAGCAGCGCCATCCCTCCACAGCCCACCACAGCCGCACCTGTAGTCAATTGAGCAATACCCAATGTCGCCACGGAAAAAGCCCCTCCTCCAGTGACAGCACCGCCTAAAGCCAGCATGTTGCCAAGTGTGCTCGCCCCTAAGGCAAGTACTCCGCCTCCCTGGAAGACAAGTAATGAGCCAAGAGATGCAGCACCATGCCCCAAAACAACTGCGCCCGGAATAAAATGAGGAAGAGTATTTGTAAGCAAATCATATACCCAAATGCCTGCCATAGGAATCGGATAAATAATAGCTTTACCGCCTAATAATAATGCCTTACCTAAAAAATATTCTTTACCAAGTGAGCCAACGGCACATGCTGTAAGGGCCACAATAGCCACAGTTGCTATGGTCTGAATATTTCGTCTTGGAAAAATAGAATCCAGCTGATCCTCATTCTGGGGATATATTGGGGCAGCTGGCCTAGAAAAATTAACAACTAAGTTTGTCATATAAAACACCTCCGATAATATGATAATAAGTCAGTCCCCAGCATTGGGGACTGATGAATTAGGAGCGTTTTGATTCAGATGAGATTGATGAAAAGGTGCTAGATTGAATATGTTGGGTAATGAGTGCGTCTCTTCTTCCTTCTGCGCCAAGGAAATCAAATCCCAGTCTGGTAAAGCCTTTTTTTAACACGCGAGCACCTATGAGTGCCACGGCAGCAGCAGCGCCTGCCCAAGGATTGAGGGTAACAACACATGTTGCAAGGGCACCAATACCAACAGGCTTTAATACTTCGCTTACAACAGATAAACCAATTTCCCATTCTGAGAGAGCAGCAGCCTTGCCTGCATCAGTTTTCAGCCATGTATTTAATGCTTCTCGCTGCGCTGGATTGAGGCGTGCTATATGTCGTCTGTCCCAAACAGCCTCTGCAAATCTACATGCGCCGTATGCAAAGAATGAGGCTTGGCAATGATTATCTGTTATTCCTTCAGGTAAACTTAAATCCATATTATATCTCCTATATTTGCTGTCATGATCGAAAATCTCCCATGACAAGGTTATTCATACTATTTTGGTCCATCCTACGAAGGATCAGACCAGCTTAGCCATTCAAGAATAGCTCCATTGCGAATTTCACACAACCATAAATAACAGCAGCGCACTATCCCCGTACGTGCGTGTATCTTGTAGGATACAATGATGCAGCTCTGGCAGCTGTATCGCGCCATCAGTTTCAAGAAAAATAAGTGCATTCTTGCCGCACAGACATGTTGTGTTATCCAATACAGTCAAGATGTCGGTTATCACCGCGTGCTCTGCATAAGGCGCATCAATATAACAAATGTCAAAGCTCTGCGCCTGAGCATCAAGCTGAGGCAAGATTTTGCGAGCATCACCGCAAAGTATCTTGGTATTGTCTTGAACCTGTAATGCCTCGACATTTTTGCGAATACACTGAATCGCATCCCGACTACTGTCAATAAAGGCTACGAAGGCAGCGCCGCGACTGAGCGCTTCAAGGCCCATGGCGCCAGAGCCCGCGCAGATATCAAGAAAACGAGCGTCGGCTATTTCGTGCTGCAGGATGTTAAAGACAGCTTCGCGCAGCCTTCCTTGGGTTGGCCGCGTGTTTTTACCAGCAGGAGTGTGAAGAGTGCGGCCTCTAAACGTGCCGCCAATAATACGCATCAGATTTTTGCGTCGATACCTTTAACGAGGAGTAGGAGAATGTTTTGTGACCAGCACATCTTTCTCGAATAGCTGCAATGCTTGCGGCTTGCCATCACTGTAGTATTTATTAAACTTCCCATGGCGAAGTCCATTATCCCATTCTGCTTCAAAAACTAAGACGCCCTCTTCAGTGAACTGCTTGGAAACACCATGGAGTTTGCCATCTTTATACTGCGCCGTCCCAGATTTCTTACCATTTTGGAAAAAAGATTCTTCAAGGCCTTCTTGGAGGTTGTTTTCAAAATAGGCACGCTTGGCAATAGCACCATTGGGGTAGTAAAGAAACATCATACCCTCTTGCTTGCCAGCATGAAACTCAGCCGTCATCCGAATCTTGCCATCATCATCATAATAGACAGCACGTCCTTCACGCTTGCCCTGAACAAAGGGTAAATTCACAATCTTGATACCCTTCATATTATATTCATTAAGCTCACCATGAAGCACGCCTCGTAAAAAGGCACCATCACAGATTTTCCCCTTTACGCCGGTCTCAGGATTCGTGAAAAACACCTGCACGCTACCATCTGGAAGGTTATCTTTATAATATTGCGCAATCTCCATGCCATTTTCAAGTTTTTGATAGAGCTTGCCTTGTATATCCCCCTGCACATAGGTGACGTTATAGAGCTCTGTCCCATCGCCCGCATACGATACCTTCTTGCCATGCAATATGCCGCTGCTATATGCCATCTCTGACTTGATCTTCCCATTGTCATAAAACTGCTTCTGTTCCCCATCGAGCAAGCCGTGAGCAAAATGTAAATGCTGCTTGAGCTGTGCTTTTTTGCTTTCGGGTTGAAAATATTCTTTGTAGTCTCCATGTGCTTTTCCCTTCACGTAATGAAAGGCCTCGTGCACCGAGCCATCGGGATACCAAGAGTTGTAGCTGCCATCGAGCTGTCCTTGGACATATCGTGCTGTAAGAGCGGGCGCCCCACCTTCATACCATTGCTTACTCTCCCCATCTGTAACACCCGCACTGTAATTCTCTTCTCGAATGAGCGTGCCACAGCTATCCCAAAAGCGTTGGATACCATGTAGCTTGCCTCCTTTATAACACAGCTCTTCTTGTTTGATGCCATCTTCATTGAAGGTAACATACTTATCGAGTGGCACCCCTCCTCGGAAGGGAGCGGCATATTCGACGACGCCGTTCTTATGCCAGCTCTCTTGAAGCCCGTCTTGCACATCATCGACAAAATTGAAGGAAACGGCCATTTGCCCATTATCATACCATTCCTTATACTGCCCAACACGTTTGCCCTTACAATATGTAGCATGCACTGAAAGAGTACCGCTGGCAAAATACTCCTTTTGCTCCCCATCAAGGCATCCATTCACGTAGTGAAGCTCTCTTTTGAGATTGCCGTTAGGATACCACTGCTTGTAGGGACCATTTTCAGCCATATATTCTGCAATACGCCTGCCTGCTTTATCATACTCTTGGATGACACCCTGCAGTCTTCCCTGCTCATCATACTGTGCATGATAGGCTACCTTGCCGCCATGTGGGTGTCTGCATTCATGCACTCCCTGAGGTATACCACGAAGAAAACTGCCCTTGGTGGCAATGCTTCCATCCTCATAGAAATGCACCTCCACACCGTCTCTGTCCCCATTTACAAAATTTGCTTGCCACGCAAGCTGCCCATTTCCGTAATAACTCACCTGCCTTCCATGGGGTAGCCCAAACCGAAAATGTCCTACTGCCAGCACAGCCTTATTTTTTGAAAAACGCTGCAGCGACCCATTATTGTCACCTCTCCCATCATGCAACATCCCTTGCGCAAACATTTTTTTAGATATCAGTTCACCCGTTTCTGTCCATTCTTGTATAGAGCATAAGAGGCCGCGCTCATAATGGGCTGTGCGCACTTTTTTACCGCTTTCTGTGTATGTCACTACATCCCCATGCAAAGCCCCATCTTTTCTCTCTGTCGTCAGACGGACAACTCCTTGAGGATAAAACTCATGCTGCATGCCCTCTGCGATGCCATGATTATACGAGGCAATTCTTCTCAGTGATCCATTTTCATAAAATGCGCAATACGTTCCATGAAACTGTACTTCTGCGCCATTTTGTACAAGATCTACTTCAAACTCTAAATATCCATTGACAGCATAGCCTAAAAGCTTTTTTGCTACGGTGGTAGCGTCCTTTTTTTCATACAGCAATACCGATTTCACCGCGCCATTTTCATGGCTTTGTAGAATTCGATGTTTCCACTGTGGCATGCGCGGCGTCAGGTTCTGCAACATGATCGTCGTCGAACCATCCACCGGCGCCGGAATAGGTACCGGAAAAGCAAGGGCTTGAGCTGCGTAGAGCAAGCACACTAGCGAGCATACTTGTAATAATATAGAACGTATACGATTCATAGATCACCTATCTGTTTTTTTCTCGTGTGTTTCTATGATACACTGTCACCATTTTCAAGAGCAAGCATTTCTGTAAGTGGTCAGCCCCTCCTACGGAGGGGCCGACCACGAAAAAATATTTTCCCGAGTTTTTTTCCTACATAGCAAGGCGCTCCTCGAACAATACTCTTCAAAGGGAGGGTCATCGTCTGGTATCAAC
>Ga0207126_1060_pt2 | contig 20957 bp, 16 predicted proteins | sample Alteio_BWMinHeat_20_FD_153586 | JGI IMG/M metagenome (GOLD analysis project Ga0207126, IMG submission 153586) | Enriched cells from forest soil in Barre Woods Harvard Forest LTER site, Petersham, Massachusetts, United States -... | ecosystem: Environmental > Terrestrial > Soil > Temperate forest >...
GCCGAAGCGCACGCCGGAGCAAAAACACCCGCAGTAAACATTGTGGGTCGTATATGGGGAAAGAATTCGTAGTGACGGTGTTTGGAAGTTCGCGGCCGCGAGAAGGAGACGCGGACTACGAAGAGGCTCGCGTGCTGGGGCGGGCATTGGCGAAGCACGGTTTTTCAGTTTGCAGCGGCGGTTACGGTGGAGTGATGGAAGCAGCGTCGCGCGGCGCGAAGGAGGCGGGCGGGAAAACGTACGGGGTGACCGCGGACTTCTTCAAGAATGCGAAGCTCAATGCCTGGGTTGACGAAGAAGTGCGCATGAAAACCTGGGAAGAGCGGCTCTTTGAGCTGATCCGGCGCGCGGACGCTTTCGTCGCTTGCAAAGGCGGAACAGGCACGCTGGTGGAACTTGCGGTCGTGTGGGAGATGCTGAACAAGTCAGTCATGCCCGGGAAACCGTTTGCGGTGCTCGGAGATTTCTGGGAGCCGGTACTCGAACGCGTGCGGAAAGTGGAATTGGGACATCCGGCGCCGTGGGGCGAGGCCAACGGAAGACTCGTATACGTCGCGGAAACGCCGGGCGACGTGGCAAATCATCTGACTACGAAGTTGAAACCGGCCTGACGATGTCACGAACGGCGCAAGACGTATTGGAGTTTGACAAGCTGCGGGAATTGCTGCGGGTCAGGACGACGTGTGCGCCGGGACGACGGGCTGTGGATGCTCTCGAGCCATCAATCGAGCGCACGGCGCTGGAATCGGCGTTCGCGCTGATTCGCGAAGCCAGCGAATGGCTGCGCGCGGGACGCGAACTCGGATTCGGCGCGCTGGCCGATCCGCAAGGCTGGCTCGAACGGATCGAGGGGCCGGGCATGGCGCTCGAGCCAGGCGAATTTCTGGATGCGGGGTCGTTGCTTGAAACGGCGGCGTGGCTGAGGCAGCAATTCCGCGAAGAAGCGGCGAAGTTTCCCTTGTTGGCGGCTCGCGCTGCTGGGCTTGGGGATTTTCGAGATGTGCACGCCGCAATCCGGCGATGCGTGCTGCCAAACGGCGAGATTAGCGACCATGCCTCGCCGGCGCTGCGGCGGATCCGGGCAACCATCACGGAAACGCGCGATACCATCCAGAGAAATCTGAAGCAGATTTTGCGCGCGCGGAACGCGGAAGCGGGAGAAGACTATGTCACGCTGCGCAACGACCGCTTCGTGATTCCCGTGCGGGCAGAACATCGCCGGACAATTCCCGGCGTGGTGCACGGAGCCAGCGCGACGGGACAAACGGTTTTCATGGAGCCGTTCGAGACCGTCGAAGCGAACAATCAACTGGTGCAGCTTGCCGAGGACGAAGCCGCGGAAATTCTCCGGATTCTGCGCGAACTCACGGAGAAACTGCAAATGATCCGGGGACCGCTAATGGCAGCGGCCGGAACGATGGCGGAACTCGACAGCGTCTTTGCGCGGGCGCGATTCGCGCGGGATTTTGATGCGGCGATGCCGGAATTCTCGGCAACCAACGAATTACGTCTCGAAGGCGTGCGCCATCCCGTATTGGAGGACAAGCTTCGCAAAGAAAATCGCGCAGTTGTTCCGATGACATTGGCGCTCGGGGGAGAAGAGCGCGTGCTGGTGATCAGCGGACCCAACACCGGTGGCAAGACCGTAGCGCTCAAAACGATGGGAATGGCGGCGGTCGCGGCGCAGTCTGGAATTCCGGTAGCCGCGCAGCGCGCCGTTCTGCCATTGTTTGACCGTGTGCTGGTGGATATCGGCGACGAGCAATCCATCGCGGCGGATTTGTCCACGTTCTCGGCGCATATGTTGAACTTGAAGACCATGCTGGAGGCTGCCACGGCGAATTCGCTCGTGCTCGTGGACGAAATGGGCACTGGGACTGCGCCGGAGGAAGGCGCCGCGCTCGCCGTAGCGCTCCTGGACGAATTTCGCACCAAGAATTGCATCGTGCTGGCGACCACGCATCACGACCGGCTCAAGACATACGCATCCACTACGCCGGGCGTGGTAAACGCCGCCGTGGAATTCGACGATGTGAATCTGCGGCCTACGTATCGCTTGATGGTGGGAGTGCCCGGCGGCTCGAGCGGGATTGCGATCGCCAAGCGGCTGGGACTGGCCGCAGGAATTATTGAACGCGCCAGATCGCTCCTGACGCCGGAATCGCGTGAAGCCGCGGACCTGATCGCTTATCTGCATCGCAGCCGCGACGAGTTGGACCGCATGCAGAAACAGATGACCAGCGAACGGCATGCGCTGGAAGAAGAGCGCAAGAAGCTGCGAACCGAATGGGTTGAACGGCAGCAGAAGCGCATCCAGCAACTGGAAACGCAATTCGCGGAAATGCAGAAACGCTTTGATGAAAACGTCGCGCGCGTTCTGGAAGCAGTGAAAGAACGGGAGCTGCGCGCGCAGTTGGAGAAAACGTCCCGGCGAAAGATGCAGGACACCCGCGGCACAGCCCGCGAGGAGTTGAATGCCGCGGTGGTGCAGACGATTTCGGAATCGCAATCCGATCTTGGCGTGAATGCTGCTTCGATGGAGGCGGTCAGCGCGGACCGGCTGCAGCCTGGCGCGAAGATTCGCGTGCGCGGTTTCAGCAAGCCGGTCATTTTCCGCAGGATTGACGGTTCTTCCGTGGAGATTGAAGCCGGGCCGCTGCGGATGAAAGTGGCGCTGGACGAAATCACCGGCGTGGAGGGAGCGGCGCCCGCGACAAAACCAGGTTCGCCGGCGGCCAAATTGCAGAGCGTGACGGTGACTTCGCAGCGCGGGGAAGCCGGCGCGTCCGACGAAATCAACGTAATCGGCATGACCGTGGAAGAGGCCACCGATCGGCTGGACAAATTCCTGGATGACGCCGCGCTGGCGAACAAAGCGCGAATCAGGATCATCCACGGTCACGGAACGGGCGCACTCCGCAGGGGGATTGGTGAATTTCTGTCTTCGCATCCTCTGGTGGAGAAACATTCGTTTGAGACCGAGGAGCACGGTGGCAAGGCGATCACCATCGTGGAGCTGCAGACGTAGAAGACGGAGATCAGAAAATAGAAACTGGAAAGAGGACGGACCACCCGGATTCTGCATCTCGAGAGATGCAGGCCGCGCTGCTTTGCTATACTCGCCGCGTTCCGAAAGCCAATTCACAACGAGGTGCCTGGATGAATGCTTTGAAGAATTTAATGCCACATGCAAGAGCAGTTAGAGAGAGCAGCCGATGGGGACTGGCGATCGCCGCGGTTCTCATCATGCTGTTTGGGGTAGCGTCCACGGCGAGCGCGCAATTGCCTGCGGCAAAGAGGACGGTGATTCGGGCCGGACGTGTGCTCAACGTTCGCACGGGGGAGTTGAAAGCCAACCAGGCCATCGTGATTGAAGGAGACAAGATTGCGAAGATAGCGCCGTCCGGCGAAGTTACGACTGCCGCGGGAGACACGACGATCGATCTGCCGGACGCCACGCTGTTGCCCGGCCTGATCGACATGCACACGCATCTGACCTTTGAACTGAGTTCGCTGTCCTATGAGGGTTTGAAGATTTCAACGGCGCGCGAAGCGCTGCATGGCGCGAGAAACGCGCGGCGGACGCTCGAGGCGGGCTTTACAACCGTTCGCAATCTTGGAGCGAAAGACTACGCGGACATCGCGCTGCGCGATGCGATTAACGATGGCGACGTGATTGGGCCGCGCATCGTTGCGTCCGGGCCGGCCATGGGAATCACCGGCGGGCACTGCGACGAAAACTTGCTGCCGCCGGCTTTTCATTTTCAGGGAGCGGGAGTGGCGGACGGCGTGGAGGCCGTACAACACAAGGTTCGCGAAATCATCAAATACGGCGCGGACGTCATCAAGATTTGCGCCACCGGCGGCGTGCTCTCGAAGGGCGATGATCCGAACGCCTCGCAATATACGTTGGAGGAGATGAAGGCCATCGTCGCGGACGCGCATCGGCTCGGGCGCAAAGTCGCGGCACATGCGCATGGCGCGGAGGGCGTGCGCTGGGCTTCGGAGGCCGGTGTGGATTCGGTCGAGCATGGCCACTTGATGGACGACACGGCGATCGCCACGCTGAAGAAAAACGGAACGTATCTCGTGCCGACGCTCTTTCTTGGCGAATATATGGAAAAGAACATGGACCGCAGCGACATCCCGGAGTATTCAAAGCAAAAGATGCGCGATGTGATCGCCGCGATGCGCAAGAACACGGGGAAAGCGTTTGCCGCCGGAGTGAAGGTGGCGTTCGGCACGGATGCGGCGGTGTATCCGCATGGGCTCAACGCGGGCGAGTTCCACGTTTACGTGAGTCTCGGAATGACGCCGCTGGCGGCGATTCAGACAGCAACCATCAACGCATCCGAACTGCTGGGGCCGAAATTTCTTGTCGGTTCCGTGGAGCAAGGTAAGTGGGCCGACGTCATCGCCGTGGACGGCGATCCGACGAAAGACGTCAGGATACTCGAACACGTAAAATTCGTGATGAAGGGCGGAGAAGTCTACAAGAATGATTATGCCAAGCGGTGACCTTCACTAAAGAACGGAATGGCGGAAGCGGGATCATTTGCGGATCGGGTGAAGCAACAGGCGGACATTGTTCGCGTTGTCGGTGAATACGTCCGACTGAAAAAAACCGGCAAGGATTTCAGCGGGCTTTGCCCGTTTCACCAGGAGAAGACGCCTTCGTTCACAGTTTCTCCGATCAAGCAGATTTTCTATTGTTTCGGGTGCGGCAAGGGCGGCGACGTGTACAACTTCGTCATGGACATGGAGAAGTGCGAATTTCCCGAAGCCGTGAAGGTTGTCGCGGAAAAATGCGGGATCGCCATTCCGCGGCAGAAGGAGCGCTCGCCAGAGGAACGAAAAGAGAATCAACAGCGTTCGGTTCTCGTGGAAATGCACCGCGAGGCGCAGACATTTTTCGTGAAGCAGCTCGAAGGGACGTTAGAGGGCAAAGCGGCGCGAGCGTATCTCGAAGATCGCGGGTTAGATAAAGACGCCATCGCGCGTTTCGGAATTGGTTACGCGCCGAGCGGCGGCGATTCGTTGCTGCGCCATCTGAAACCAAAATACAGCGATAAATTGCTGGTGGACTCCGGGCTGGTTTCGCGCGACCAGAGCGCAGGCCGGTTGTTCGACCGGTTCCGGCGGCGCATTACGTTTCCCATCGCAAACGAATCGGGAAAGATCGTGGCGTTCGGAGCGCGCGCGCTGGGCGACGACATGCCGAAATATCTCAACTCGCCCGAGACGCCGATCTATTCCAAAAGCAATGTGTTGTACCACATGGACCGGGCGAAGGAAGGAATCCGAAGGGAGGACTTCGCGATCCTGGTCGAAGGCTACATGGATGCGATCGCGGTAGCGGGCGCGGGAATCAGCAATGTGGCGGCAAGTTGCGGGACAAGCCTGGCCGAACCGCAAATCAAGTTGCTCGGGCGCTTTACGAAACGCGTCATTGTGAACTACGACCCGGACACCGCGGGACAAGCGGCCACGGAGCGGTCTCTTTCGCTGCTGCTGGAACACGACTTTGAAGTGCGCGTGCTGGCGCTGCCGCCAGTTGGTAACAAGAAGGCCGATCCGGACTTATTTATCCGCGAACGAGGAAAAGACGAATACCTAAAACTGCTGAAGGAAGCGCCGCCCTATGTGGACTACTTGATTGCGCGCGCGCGTCAGATGGATTTGACGACCGGAGAGGGAAAGCAGCGGGCGCTTAATTTTCTCCTGCCGTATATACAGAAAATCCCGAGCGGCATCTTGCGCTCGGAATGGGCGACGCGCGTCGCCCAGCAGCTTCGCATTGATGAGCCGCTGCTGCGGTCAGCATTGAGCAAAGCAGCGAAAGAGCGGCGCAGCGAAATCAAGAGCGGTCCGGAATTGATCGGGCGCGCGGCGAAACCGGTGGAGCGACGGCTGATTCGCATGCTGGCGGAGGCGCAAGGCTTTCGCCTTGAGCTTGCGAGGCACCTGCAGGATGCCCATCTGTATCACGGTCTGGAGACGGAAAAGATTTTTGCGGCGCTGGTGATCGCCAGCCTTTCCGGCCAGCCCGTGCAGGCGACCGAAGTGGGGGCGGCGCTGGAGGAGCGCGACCGGCGGCTTCTCTTCGAGATTTTGTTCGAAGAGGCCAATGAGCCAACCTGGGAAGAAGCCATGAGCTGCATCGAAGCGCTGCAGCACCGGCAGGCGGAGCGGGAACTGGCCGACGTGCAGCGCAGCATCGAGGCGAACCCCGCAGCCCCAGAAATGCGCGGCTTGCTGGAGAAAAAACAGGAATTGATGCGCCGGCTCGCCGCAGCGAGGTGACGTCGAAACGTTTTCCGATCTGAACTGCAGCGGCTAATAATAAGACCCCTCCCCCCGGTTTCTTGTAAGTGTTGCATCTAAAGGGTTTAGCTTTCCTTAAGTCATTCAAAATCAATACTTACGCGACCTCGTGTAAGTGTTGCTTCTAAAGGAGTTGCGGGACGTTACAGAGCAAGGTGGCATCCCTTCCGAACGGAGCCGGGCGCTGGTGGAACCCCAGTCTCAAACCACATAAATTGCTCAGGGGAATCGCGCAGGTTTACCTAACTGCTAGTATGCGCTCATCGTAACAGAAGTCAAGGGAAAAATAGGAGCGCGGTGACATGTTCCGTGCTTCTGCGCCTCGAAACAGAGGTAACATTCCGGGCTACGTGGAAGGCGCAGCTCTCCCGCGCATCAGCCAGACCGAAAGTGCCAGCAGCGCCGCCGGAAGCCAAATCCAGAGGAGTTCGCTCTGAAGAACTTCAAGACCGCGATGGGTGAAGAATCGCCCCGCGCCGATCGGTGACACGTGAATCGGCCTCCATGGAAGAAAGTAACGGTGATTATCGAACGGGGAGAAGAACGCGACTCCCAGACCCCCGTCCGTCATAGCGTCCAAGAACCCATGGCTGGCTGTCGCCAGAAAGAAGTAAATCGACATGGGGAGGCGGTCTAAGCCGAGCGATACACGACGAAACGCCGCCAACATCACGGCGCTTGCCAGGAGAGCAGCGAAGAGAAGCGAATGCGTGAAGCCGCGGTGGCCCCAGAAGTCGCCATAATGCACACCGAATCGGAAGCCGAGCACATCCAGGTCGGGAATCACTGAGCAGGCCGCACCCACCAGCCAAACTCGTTTTGGCGTGCCTGGGCGGTAGAAACAGACGCCTATACCGAGGGCCGCGACCGCATGTGAAAACACGGATGCCACGCCAATCCTTTCTTCCAATGGGGCGTGAGCTTAAACCCCGACCATGGAATCTTTCCACAGAAATCCACGAATTAAAACATTGACGGGAAGGGACTTAAACGTGTAGCGTAATAGGGTTTCGCGAGTAACGGTTTTGCCGTTAAACGCATCTATATAGGTGTGTTTAGCGGCAGGGGCCGGGCTCCCAAAGTGCGGGAAACGGGCAACGCACGGAGCTACCGGTGGGCGAGCGGCGCGGCGCAGAGGTTTTCAATCAAAAAAGCGAGCGATCTTCTGGGGAAATTCCCCCGTGGTTTGCGCCTGCGCGCCAGCCTGCGCGTGCGTCTGCGAACAATGATGGTTCCCGATTGGCCCCTGTGTTTTTGCGATTGCGGTTAAGAAGCGGGAGGAATTTGTGGCAGCAGTAGGCCTTGAAGAAAAATACGATGCGGTACGCCAGCTCATTGCCGTAGGCAAAGAGCGAGGTTACCTGCTCTACGACGAAGTAAACGATTCGCTTCCTGCAGAGGTGCATTCTTCGGAAGAGATCGACGACCTGCTCACGACCTTCGAGCGGAACGGCATCGAGATTTACGAGGATCAGGCTTCGGCGAAAGCCGCGCGCGCGGTGGAAGTTTCCTCGGAGTCCGGCGATCACGAAGTTGTCGTCAAGGACGACGCGCACTCCGACGAAGGCAGCAGCGACCTCGACCTGACACCGGGTTCGCTGGAAAAGACCAACGATCCCGTGCGCATGTACCTGCGCGAGATGGGCACCGTACCGCTGCTGACGCGCGAGGGCGAAGTTACCATCGCCAAGCGCATCGAGCGCGGGCAGCTTGTGGTGATGAAGTCGATCACGCGCTCGCCGATCGTTATTAAGGAGCTGATTGCCGTTGGCGACGATTTGCGCAAAGGCGTCCGCTCGATCAAAGAGATCGTACAATTTGACGACGAAGAGCTAACCGAAGAGAAGATCGCCAACAAAACCAAACAGACGCTCAAGTACATCGACAAGATTGCGAAGCTATACGAGACCGCGCTGAAGCAGGCCGCCAAGCTCGACAAAACACTAAAGTCGAAGAAAAGGTCTTACATTCGCGCAAAGTGGGACGTGGCTCGGACGCGCGTGGAAATTTCTGTTGCCATCCGCGACATTGATTTCAATCCGTTTGAGAAAAAGCGGCTGATCGACAAAATGCGCGGCACGGTCGAGCGGCTGCAATCGCTGGAACGCGAAGCCGGTCGGCTGGAGCGCCGCGCGGACGTGGCCAAGGGCGACGTCGCGGCAGAAGCACGCAAGGAACTGCGCACCCGCCGCACCGAACTGAAAGACATCGAGGAAGCCAGCGAAGTCGGGCTGACTGAACTGAAGCGCACGCTGACCTTCATTCACCGAGGCGAAGCGGAAGCCGAGCAAGCCAAAAAAGAATTGATTGAAGCCAACCTTCGGCTAGTCGTTTCGATCGCCAAAAAATATACCAACCGCGGATTGCAATTTCTCGACCTGATTCAGGAAGGCAACATCGGCCTGATGAAGGCGGTGGACAAGTTCGAGTGGCGCCGCGGGTACAAGTTTTCGACGTACGCGACATGGTGGATCCGGCAGGCCATCACCCGCGCCATCGCCGACCAGGCGCGCACGATTCGTATCCCCGTGCACATGATCGAAACGATCAACAAGCTGGTGCGCACCAGCCGCCAACTCGTGCAGGAACTTGGCCGGGAGCCGACCAGCGAAGAAATCGCCAAGCGCATGGACATTCCGGTGTCCAAGGTGCGCAAGATTCTGAAGATCGCACAGGAGCCGATTTCGCTGGAAACCCCGATCGGCGAAGAAGAAGATTCGCACCTGGGCGACTTCATTGAGGACAAGGCGGTGGTTTCGCCTTCCGATGCTGTCATCAACTTGAACCTAAAGGAACAAACGTCTTCGGTGCTGAAGACGCTGACGCCGCGCGAAGAAAAAGTCATCAAGATGCGTTTTGGCCTTGACGACGGCAGCGAGCACACCCTCGAAGAAGTCGGCCAGTCGTTCGCGGTTACGCGCGAACGCATCCGCCAGATCGAAGCCAAGGCGCTGCGCAAGCTGCGCCACCCGTCGCGTTCGCGCAAGCTCCGCGCCTTCCTCGAAGGCCCCTCGCGCGATTACCTGTAGAAAGATCGAAATTCGAAAATCGAAATTCGATAACCGAAAACGCCTCCGGTCATTCCGGGGGCGTTCTTGTTTATTGTGGAATTCGGCTGTCGCTTCAATTGAACCCACGATGTTCTATTGAATTCCGCCAGTTGACCGAAAGTGGGTAAACTGGACAGACCCAGGCGGTTGTGCCAGATACTAAGATAGGGAACCGGTCAAATCGAATCATGAAGACGAAGCGAAAAATTGCCGCGATTGTGCTGGTGGCGCTTCTGGGCGCGGTTGCTTATGGATTGTTCCGTACGGGAGAGCCAGCCAGCGCGCTGGCGACAAGTACCAAGCCCGCGTCGGGAACGGCGGCGCAGGCGCCCTTGGTCGATCAAACGCCGCTGTTGACGGCGCAGCGGCTGGTGCAGATGCCGACCAGCGCGGAGGAAAAGCCCTTTGCTGAGGAGGCCCTAAGGCTCGCGGACCACGAAATGGATCTTGCTTTTGCCGCGGCGGTGCGCGACGCCGAGGAGAACCCGCCCGTGTTAAGCGCCCAAGCCAAGGAGATTGGGACGCGTTTGCAAGAGGCGGAGAAAGCGCTGGAAGCGGACAAGGCGCGGGTGACGCAACTTACTGCTGCATCCGAAAAGGCCGGCGGGGACCGGAAGGATTCGCTGGAAGACCAGTTGGATGTTGCCAAGGCGCAACAGGAGCTGGACCAGGACGAAGTGGATGACGCGAAGCAGGATCTAATCCGTTCCGGCGGCGATCCTAAAGGCCGGATCCAGACGATGGTTGAGGAGCATGAAGCCGCTTCGCACGCCGCTGATACCTTGCATGTTACGGTTAGTAACGCCGTCGAAGAGCGCGGACTGATTCACCGGTTCCGGCAGTGGTCGGCGCTCCACAGGAAGCAGATGCTCTTGTGGCAGGCCAAGCAAGAGGCGGAGTCCGCGGCCGCATTCTTTTCGGCCAGGCACAAAGTACGCGAAGCCCAAGTCGCGGAGAAAAGAACGAGCGCGCGACCCGCTGAGCCGGAGGCAAACCCTAGGAAAGCAGCGGCAAGCGGCGTGCCGAGCACAAAACTTAGCAGTGAAGAGTCAGCGGCGCTGGTTAAAGCAACAAAGCAGCGCTCCGCGGCTGCGAAAGCCCTGGCGTCCCTGGACAAGCGCATCGACGATCAGAAGCAGCTTGCAGAGAATTATGGGAAATGGATCGAAGCAGTCGCCACGAAACAAAGGGAGGTCGTTCATGGAGCCCTAACAGGGCTGGCCATCATACTGGCGATTCTGCTGCTGGGAATCTTTTTCGACAGCTGGCTCGAACGGTTGCTGGGCAAAACGTCCCTGGATCGCCGGCAAGTCGAAACGATGCGCACGTTGACGCGCGTGTCGGTTCAGGTCTTCGCGGTGCTGTTCATACTGCTGGTCATATTCGGGCCGCCGAGCCAGCTTGGAACGATACTGGGCCTTGCCGGGGCCGGCCTGACGGTGGCGCTGAAGGATTTCATCGTGGGCTTCCTCGGCTGGTTCGTGCTCATGGGGAAAAATGGCGTCCGCCTGGGCGATTGGGTGGAAATCAACGGTGTGACGGGCGAAGTCGTCGAGCTCGGGATGTTCCACACCGTGTTGCTCGAAACAGGGAACTGGACTGATTCTGGCCACCCGACGGGACGACGCGTGACGTTTACGAACAGCTACGCGATCGAAGGGCACTACTTCAATTTCTCGACCTCCGGGCAATGGATGTGGGACGAATTGCAAGTGGTGCTTCCCACGGGGCAAGATCCCTATCCCGTGATTGACGCCATTCAAAAGAAGGTCGCCGAAGCAACCACCGAAACCGCGAAACAGGCCGAACAGGAGTGGCAACGGGCGGCGAGTTCGCGTCAGATGAACGCTTTGTCGGCGGCGCCCGCCATTAACGTAAAGCCGATTATCGGCGGCGTCGAGATCGCCGTGCGCTACATCACGAGGGCCAACGAACGCTACCAGCTGCGCGCCAAGCTCTATCAGGCTGCGGTAGATTTGCTTGGTGGCAAAAACGTGCAGCTTCCGGCGCCTCCGGATCCGGCCACGGCCCCTATATCCGGTCAGCGGTGAGGCCGCTCTGGCCGCTGGTCATTCGGCGCTGCTGAACGGTGGGATTCCCACGTTGGCCTCACGCTGGAAAATATTCCTTCACCGCCGGCTTATCGCACGAGCTGGCGCGCGCGGATGGCGGAAACCGTGGTGCCGGTGTAGAGCAACGCGAGAAGCGCGTAGCCCGCGATTAGGCCGGCGCCCTGGGCGACCCAGCCCAGAGCAATACTCATGAACAGCTGCACGACAGTCGTCAGAATCGCCATCGCGGACTGCGTTCGCCCCATGAAGTGTCGCGGCACGATGGTCATCAGCGAAGACTGAGCGACGACTCCGCCCAGGGCGCGGCAAAATCCAAACAGAATCTGCATCATCACGGCGCCCACGAGAAACGCGACGAACGGCGTCGCCAGGTGTCCTGCCGCGAGTCCGGCACATGCCGCAACATAGAGCGGCATGCGCAACACCGGCCGCAGCTGGCTAGCAATCAATCCCCCGATAATCGCGCCAGTGGCCCACCCTGCTTCAAGAAAGCCCAGGCCGCGGGGGCCGGAATGTAAAATGTCGTTCGCCAGTGCGACTAGCACGACGTTGGCGCTTACCACGCCAGCCATCATGACGGAGTGCGTGACGCCCAGCGCGAGGACCAGCGGCTGCTCTTTCAGATAGGCGAAGCCTTCACGCATGTCGGCATAAATGGCCAGCGAAAGCCCCGCCTCGGCGATTTCCGGATTCTCCACGGTTTCGAGCGCTTCGGCAGCTGCTTCGGTCGCTTCGTTGTACTCTCGCGGATACCGCTGGTGCTCCCGCGGCGAGACGTACCCGCGGCGCACTTGATACAAGCAGTAGGCCGACACAAAATAAGTCAGTCCGTCGATAAAAAGAATCCCCGCGATTCCGGCGGAATTGTAAAGGAAGCCGACAAATGCACCCGCGATCAGCATGCCGCTTTGCACACCGACCAGCACGGCGGCGTTCGCGCCGGTGAATTGGCTTGGCGGGATGACTTCTTGCACCAGCGCGTTCACCGTGGCCCAATACATTGCTGAGCCGGTTCCCGTGATCAGCGTCATCGCATATAAATGCCAGAGTTGAAGGTGCCCGTGCCAGGCAATGTACGCGGTTGTGAGAACGAAGAAGCCGCGGATCAGATCGAGCAAAACGCCCAAGTACCGCCGGTCGATTCGATCGATCAGCACTCCGCCGAGGAATGGCACGAAAAGCCCCGGGATGGTCATGACGATGACTTGCCAACTGACCTTCACGGTCGAATGCGTGGCCGCCAGGATGTACCAGCTCACGCCCGCGAAGTTCATGCCGCTGCCGAAGAGCGACACGAACATGGCGACAAAGAAATAGCGGAAACCGCGTTGCGCCCAGATGAGCTTCCAGTCCACCGTCTGTGTCGCGGTCGTCGCCATGGAACGTATTAGTTTACTATTGTGGGCGCCATCGCTGGGGCGATGAACACGCAAGAGCGCTTAGTCTTGCGGAACAAATTGGCCATAGGGAGGTGAACCGCCGTGGGAAACGAATTGAAATGCATGGTTTCGTTCGGCGAGCAGAAGTCGGAAGGCAAGGCGTTGCTCGAAACGAGCGAGATTCTCTTCCGTGGCGGCTTCCGGCTGAAGATTCCCTTCTCCACGATCAAATCAGCGAAAGCCGTGGACGGTGAACTCCGCTTGCAGACTGCGGAAAGGCTCGCGGTTTTCCATCTCGGCGCGACCGCGGAAAAGTGGTGCGACAAGATTCTTCATCCGAAGACGCGCATCGAGAAGCTGGGAGTCAAACCGGGGGCGCGAGTGTCATTGTTGGGCGAGTTCGAGCCGGAGTTTCTTCGCGAACTTACGGGGCTCACAAAATCCGTTAACAAAAGTAAAGTTGCCTCGGACTCGGAGTGGATCTTTTTCGCCGCGGATGCGAAGCAGGATTTGTTGGCAGCTTTGCCCAAAATCGCAAAAGCCATTCATGGCGCGGCGGCGCTATGGATCGTCTATCCCAAGGGTCAAAAGCAAATCACCGAAAATGATGTTCTCGCCGCCGGCCGCAAAACCGGCCTGAAGGACGTGAAAGTCGTCGGCTTTTCCGCAACGCACACCGCGTTGAAATTCGTCATCCCACTGCCCAAGAGATGAAATCTCAACAATTTGTTCGACAATCCCCCGTCCCGGAACTTCCCCGCGCCTGAGGGGTTCTTTTCCGTACCTTTCTTTTCTTGTTTCGGACCTTTAATTTTCGACTGTCAACTTCTTTTCCTCCGCGCTAGAATCCCCCCAACTGAAATATTTCCCAGTGGTTGTGCGTAGTCCTTCCTTAGAAGCCCGAACTACGCAACCTTGTGGTGGAGGAGTCCTCGATGGCTACAAGCCCCATTCCTGCGCCGGAGGCACAAGCTTCCGTCAGTCCGTTCGGTCGGGTTATTGGCGTTCTCTTCTCGCCGGGAAAAACTTTTGAAGATATCGTTCGAAAGCCTAGCTGGATAACGCCTGTTCTCGTTTCCACGCTGTTGAGCATCATCGCCGTCGTCGCGCTGAACCAGAGGATGAATTGGCGCGACTACATCGTCCAACAAATCGAAAAGACCCCCCGTGGGGCACAGCTTTCGGCTGATCAAAAGGAGCAGCAAGCTGAGGTGGGCGCCAAGCTCACGGTGGCGATCGTTTATGCCGCGGGCCTCTTGGTGCCAATTTGCTTTGCGCTGCTCGTCGGTCTCGCTATGATGGGCGCATACAATCTTCTGGCGGGCGCGGGCTCAAGATTTTCCACCGCGTTTTCCATAGTTGCGCACGCAGGCTTAGTGGGGATTGTCAGTACTCCGCTCTTCTTGCTGGTTCTGTTCCTGAAACCGTATGGAACCATCGACCCCAATAACCCCGTGGTCACCAATCTGGGGGCTTTGCTTCCTGAGGAATCCGCGAAGTGGCTGGTGGCGCTGTGCAAGTCGTTCGACGTTTTCACGTTTTGGACTCTGATTCTCATCGCCATTGGTTTCGCGGCTGTGAACCCGAAAAAATTGAAGGGTGCCAGGTCTTTTACCATTGCCTTCAGCGTTTGGGCTGTCTATGTGGTTTGCCGCGTGGGCTGGGCGTTCATCTTCTCCTGATACACTGAAGTGGGACAGGCTTTCTTGGCTGTCCTGCTTTCCGGTGTTTAGTCGAAGATGAGTTTTTCGTTTGAAGTTGCGAAGACCGACCCGTCGGGTGCACGCCGTGGCCGCCTGACCACGCCGCATGGCACCGTCGAGACGCCCTTCTTCATGCCTGTCGGCACGCAGGCTTCCGTCAAGGCGCTGACGCAGGAAGCCCTCGAAGAGCTTGGCGCGGAAATCATCCTCGCAAATACCTATCATCTTTATCTGCGCCCGGGGCACGAACTCGTCCGCAAGCTTGGTGGCTTGCATCAATTTATGTCCTGGCCGCGCGCCATCCTCACGGATTCCGGCGGCTATCAAGTCTTTAGCCTCTCCGAATTACGAAAAATAACCGACGAAGGTGTGCGCCTCCGGTCCCATCTCGACGGCTCCGAACATCTCCTCACTCCCGAAAAAGCCGCCGAGATTCAGCTCGCGCTGGGCTCGGACATCGCTATGGCTCTCGATGAGTGCATCGAAACGCCCGCGCCCCGCGAAAAAGCCGAGGCCGCGCTGAAACGCACTACGGAATGGGCTCGCCGCGCGCGCGCCTATTTTCAGGAATGCGCGCAACGCAACGGAAATCTCAGCCAATGGCAATTCGGCATTGTGCAAGGCGCGACGTTTGCTGACTTGCGCCGCGAAAGCGCGCGGCAGCTTCTCGATCTGGATTTTCCCGGATACGCGGTCGGCGGCCTCGCCGTCGGCGAACCGCACGAGATGACTTGCGAAATGACCGCCGAAGTAACGGCACTTCTGCCGAAGGATCGCCCGCGCTATCTCATGGGCGTCGGCCGCCCCGAACAAATCGCCGATTACGTCGCGCTGGGCATTGACATGATGGATTGCGTGCTCCCCACGCGCGCCGCGCGCCACGCCTGCCTCTACACCAGCGAAGGCCGCGTGCTTATCAAGAACACGCGTTACGCTCAGGATCAGCGGCCCATTGATCCCCGGTGCGTTTGCTCCGTCTGCCGCCGCTACTCTCGCGCGTATCTTCGTCATCTCTTCGCTGCGGGAGAAATCACCGCCGCCATCCTCGCCACCCACCACAATGTCCACTTTTACCTTGACATAATGCGGCAAATCCGCGAGGCTATCGAGTTTGGGAACCTAGCGAATTTCTCATCAGAGATGCACGCGCGCTATGCTGAGGGACCGGCCTGAAGGCCGAATTCCGGCGAGCACGCGGGCCATCCCGCGGGGCGCCAAAACGAATCGCATGGAAGTCTGTTGAGCAGGAGCGCGGATGATTTGCCGCCGCCCGGTCTTCCTATCTTCCGCAGCCCGGAAGGTGCATCGGGACGGCCGGACCGGGAACTGACAACGCAGTGAGGACGGGTTCAATACACGATGATGGCAGCGATGATTTTTCAGGCTTCTGGTGGTGGAGGCTTTGGCGGTTTCTTAATCCCGCTTGGTCTCATGTTCGCCATCATGTATTTCATGGTGATCATGCCCCAGCAGCGCCAGCGCAAGAAAATGCAGGAAATGCTTGGGGCCCTCAAGACCGGCGACAAGATCGTCACCAGTGGCGGCATTTACGGCACCGTCAACGGGATCGATGGCGATTCCGTGATTTTGAAAATCTCCAGCGAACCGCAGGTTAAGATTCGCATCGCGCGTGCGGCGATTGCTCAGGTGGAGGCATCGGAAGATGGAAAATAAGCCCACCCTTCGCCCAATTACGCGTTTTACCTTTTGACCATGAACCCCAATCTGAAGTGGAAAGCTCTGTTCATCTTCGCGGTCATTCTGTTCTGTATCTATTTCCTCATCGGCTACCCGGTGTTCCCCACCTCGCTCGCCCAGGTGAAGGATAATTTCTCCCAGCAGATCAAGCTTGGCCTCGATCTCCAGGGAGGCACCCATCTCATCCTCCAGGTCCAGGTCCAGGAAGCCATCGCGCAGGAGACGGACACGACCGTGGACCGTCTCACCACGCTGCTGCGCTCCAAGAATATTCGCTACGATGAAGTGCGCCGCGTCGATGACACGCACTTTCTTGTTCGCAACATCGATTCCTCCCAGCTCTCGCAATTGCGCGACATTTACAGCGCCCAATTTGCCACGGACTGGGATATGTCGGCCGCCGCTGGCGAATTGAACAGCTATACCTGGACGCTTCGTCCGAGCGCGATCGCTCGTATTCAAGAATCGACGATGACGCAATCCCTGGAGACCATCGAGCGCCGCATCAACGCTCTCGGCTTGACCGAACCGACCATCCAGCTTCACGGGCGCAAGGACAACGAAATTCTCGTGCAGCTTCCCGGCGAAGGCGATCCCACTCGCGCCAAAGCCGTCATTCAGGCCGGCGGTCAGCTGGAATTGAAGTTGGTTGAAGATCCCGTCGTTTACTCTTCGCAGGCCGAAGCGCTCAGCCGTCACGGCGGAGTTTTACCTCCGAGCACGGATCTCGTCCCCGGGCGCCCCGAGACGCGTAACCCCTCGGGTGGATTTGACACCGGCGAAGGCTGGTACGTCTTGAATCGCGCCCCTATTGTTACCGGTCGCGACCTGCGTAGCGCCGTGGAAAATCGCAACACCGCGAATCCCGGCATGTGGCAGGTGAATTTCACGCTCTCTCCGGAGGCCGCCAAGCGCTTTGGGCCATTCACTCAGCAGAACATTGGCCGCCAGATGGCCATTGTTCTGGATCATCGCGTGACTTCCGCTCCCACCATACAAGGCAGAATTGACGACAACGGCGAGATCACCGGCAACTTCAGCCAGGAATCCGCTCACGACCTGGCATTGACACTCCGCGCCGGCGCGCTTCCAGCTTCCATCAAATATCTCGAAGAGCGCACCGTCGGCCCATCGCTCGGTGCGGACTCCATCCGCCACGGGGTGCAGGCTTCTGTGTTGAGCCTCGTCGTGGTCATGCTTTTCATGCTCTTCTATTACCGCCTTTCCGGCGGTAATGCCGTCCTGGCGCTGTTCCTGAACTTAGTCATTCTCTTGGCGTTTCTCGCGATGTCTGGAGCCGTGCTGACACTCCCCGGCATCGCTGGCGTCATCCTGACCATCGGCATGGGCGTGGATTCCAACGTCCTGGTCTTCGAGCGCATCCGCGAAGAACTGCGCAACGGCAAGTCTGCCGCCGCCGCCGTGGACGCCGGTTTTGACAAAGCCTTTTTGACGATTATCGATACACACGTGACGACCGTGGTTTCAGCCGCCTTTTTGGGTGTTTTCGGAACCGGACCTATCCGTGGCTTCGCCATTACGCTCGTTGTCGGTCTGGTTGCGAATATCTTCACTGCGGTCTACGTCTCGAAGACGATTTTCCAGTATCACCTGACCAAGATGGACCGTCAGGCCGAATTGAGCATTTAGCCAGGGTGTACTAGAACTGCCGGGGCGAGTGTCCCACTCAAATTCAAACGAGTGGGCTGTGGGTTCAGGGCGTGGAATCCTCTACCTTATGGTGGATGATTCTGGGCCGGGGAACATTCCGCCTCCCCTGGTGTCTAAAGAAGGGAAGCAAAGGCCGCATGATCGAGCTCTTCAAACAGCCCAACATCGACTGGATGGGCAAAGCCAAGTATTTCTTTGCCTTAAGTGGCATTCTTCTCCTCGCCGGGTGGACTTCGATTTTCTTCAAAGGTGGTCTGCGTTACGGGATTGACTTTAAAGGCGGCACCAACGTGGATGTCCGTTTTGCTCAGCCTCCGAACGTTGACAAGCTCCGGAGCAGTTTGGCGGCGCAGGGTCTCGGCAATACGGAGATCCAAAGCGTCAAAGATATCGGCAATCCCAATTCCAACGAAGTGCTGATCTTTGTGGAAGGCAAGGGCCAGGACGAGACGGCCCTCCAGGCCAGCCGAGAGAAAGTGTTGAGCGCTCTGAGCGCCACCTACGGGGTTTCGGGGTCGAATAAGCCGGATTTCAATTCCGCGACGCCCGCTTCGCTCGCCGCCGTCCTCACCGAAAAGGATCCCTTGCTCCTTTCCGTCAACGCCGGTGATCGCTATCAGCAGCTCGCCAAAAAGCTTCTCGACTACCGCGACAAGAACTCCAACGGCGTGCTCACCAATTTCAGTGACCTCTCGAAAGTGGATGGAGTCACCGCGCCGGTCCTCGCCGCCGTGAAAGACAGCTATGCGCTCGGGCCATTTGCCATTCGCAATGTCGAAGTCGTTGGCCCCAAAGTCGGCGCCGAGCTTCGCCAGCAGGCAATTTACGTTACCCTCTATGCTTTGGGCGGCATGCTGTTATATATTGCCTTCCGATTCCAGGGTGGTGGCTCGGTCGGCCAGTCGTTTTTCACGCAAAGGGGTTTTGTCGGTTTCGTTCTCCGGGTGTTCGATAAAACTATCTTTGGGCTGGCGGCGGTTTTGGCCGTGTTTCACGATGTGCTGATCACGCTGGGCTTTTTCTCGCTGCTGCGTTTTGAGATTTCGTTGACGGTCATCGCGGCGCTGCTTACTTTGGTCGGTTATTCCATGAACGACACCATCGTCATCTTCGACCGCATTCGTGAGAACAACCGTTTGCTGCGCAACGAATCGTTCGCTGCCGTGGTCAACAAGTCCATCAACCAGACTCTTTCGCGAACAATCTTGACCAGCGGTTTGACTTTCCTTACCGTGCTCGTCCTGTTCCTGATGGGCGGCCAGGTGCTTCGTGCTTTCTCCTTTGCCCTGGTGGTAGGGATTGTGGTAGGAACGTACTCCAGTTTTGGTATCGCTGCTCCGCTCGTCGTCGCCTGGAATCGCTGGCGTGGCCAGAGCGCGGCGGCAGGCACCGGACCCGCAGCCGGCAACAAAGCCCGCAGTAGCGAAAACGTCCCTGGGCGTCTTGCTACCGCCGGGAGGAGGTAGGACCCATGTTTGAAGAAATGGTGATTTCCAGTCCGAATCCGAAGAAGACGAATAAGCCGTGGACAGTCGCCCTCTCGATGATTTTCCAGGTTGCCTTCTTGGGAATCCTGATCCTGATTCCTCTCATCTACACCGAGGCGCTTCCAAAGACCATGATGGCGACGATGCTCACCGCTCCTCCGCCACCGCCTCCGCCACCGCCGCCTCCTGCGGCTGTTCAGGTGGTCCACGTCAAGCCGCAAGCCCATCTGATGGATGCGGGCAAACTCGTGGCGCCGAAGGTCATCCCCAAGGAAGTCAAGATTATTAAGGAAGAAGCCGAACCGGATGTCTCCACTGGCATGACCGGCGGAGTCCCCGGCGGCGTTGCCGGTGGCTCCATGGGCGGTGTCCTCGGCGGCGTTATTGGTGGCATGGGCGGAGCGCCGCCCCCACCCAAGCCGCACCAGACTGGTCCGCTCCGCGTCGGCGGCAACGTCCAGGCAGCACGCATTATCAATCGTGTTCAGCCCTCTTATCCGCCGCTGGCGCGCCAGACGCGCATCTCCGGCACTGTGCGGCTCCACGCCATCATCGGCAAGGACGGCACGATCCAGCAGCTCGAAGTCATGAACGGCCATCCGTTGCTGCAGCAGGCCGCGCTGGACGCCGTGCGTCAGTGGCGCTATCAGCCGACTTTGCTCAATGGCGAGCCCGTGGAAGTGGACACCACCATTGACGTGATTTTCTCTCTCAACCAGTAGTACGGGTGGGCGTGCCGGTCGTGGGACAGGCGCGCCACTCCGAGTTGCAGTATTCAGCAAACACTCTCGTTGATCGCCCGGCCCGGTCGGGGGGTCACTTGAAACTTAAGGAGCAAACGAATGGTAGCTACTCTTTTCACTTTTGCAGTTCTGCTGCAGGAAGCTGGCGCGCCCAGCTTCGATTTACGCGACATGCTCAAGAACATGGGCACGCTCGCGCTGATTGTTGTCTTCATCCTCTTTGTCCTCTCTATTTACTCCTTCGGCGTAATGATCGACCGCGCCCTCATGTACAGCGCGGCTCGCAAACAGTCGCGTGTCTTCGTCCAGCAGGTTGCCGGTGCGCTCAAGGACGGCAAGCTCGACGAAGCCATCGCCATCGCCGAACGCAACAAGAAGAGCCACATCGCCAAGGTGGTTGCCACCGGGCTCTCCGAATTCCAGTCCGCTTCGCAGCAGGTTTCGGATTCTGACGTCATTGACGCCGCCAAGCGCGGTCTTGAGCGCTCCGTCGCCATCGTCCACGCCGAAATGAAGCGCGGCCTCTCGGCGCTTGCCACCATCGGTTCCACGGCGCCGTTCGTCGGTCTCTTCGGCACTGTCGTCGGCATCTTGAACGCATTTAAGGGCATCGCGAGCAGCAAGGCAACCGGGCTCTCCGCCGTCGCCGGCGGTATCGCTGAAGCCCTGGTCACCACCGCGTTCGGTCTCCTCGTGGCCGTCCCTGCCGTTTGGGCTTACAACTATTTCACCAACAAAGTGGAAGCCTTCGACGTGGAGATGGACAACTCCTCCATGGAGCTCATCAACTACTTCATCCTGCGCCGCGGCGCGAGGAAGTAACCGGCCAT
>Ga0207126_1080_pt1 | contig 20608 bp, 12 predicted proteins | sample Alteio_BWMinHeat_20_FD_153586 | JGI IMG/M metagenome (GOLD analysis project Ga0207126, IMG submission 153586) | Enriched cells from forest soil in Barre Woods Harvard Forest LTER site, Petersham, Massachusetts, United States -... | ecosystem: Environmental > Terrestrial > Soil > Temperate forest >...
CAAAATCGTGTGAATCTCTTGTCAGAAAGTACGAAAACCGTTTACAATACCGGCTTTTAAACGTATTGACGCTATGTGCGCTATTTTCGCCATGTGCACTTTTCCGGAAGGAAAAGTCGCACATGGCGTGGCTTTTAACAATCTTAATGCGAAATTTATGCAAAATGACGATAGTATTTATAGAAAACAAAAATGGACAAACACATAGAAATCCTCCTCAAGCAACTTGAGAAGGCAAAAACAGAAAAAGAAATGCTTGCAATTTTCGAAGAGAACATGAGTGCTCATGAGTGTCCCGACGAGCTCATTCATGAAATACAACACCTCACTGATGCACACATACAGCAAGCGCAAATGAAAGAGGCTCTCCCCTATGCACAACTGCTTACCTTTCTCAGGCCTACTCATGACAGGTTTTGGATACTACTTGGAATGCTCTATATGCATCTTGAACACTATGAAAGAGCGCTCCTTGTGTTAGGGACTGCTTCAATTATTAATGTAGCGAATCCCACGCCAGAGTATATGGCGTGTGTTTGTTTAAAAAAACTCGGCCGCCTTGAGGAAGCAGAACTTTCTCTTGAGCGTGCTAATAATATAATTTAGGAAAATAGGATATGACCTCACTAGTACTTGAAAGCACCGTCAGAGCATCACAAGGGATACCTGTCGCCCCTCCGCGAAGTCCAATTACTCTGGCCACAGTAGAGGCCCATGTAGCCACTCTCTTTCAGAAAATGGGCCCACCACCTGATGAGGACGCATCTCTTGCAGACGAAGCCTCACCTTCTTTTTCCGATATTCGAACAAATGCAGCACGCCTTGATACGGCATCAATACGCTTGCCTGAACATATTCGTACGGCTGCACGGCAGGTGACAACTAACCCTTTGCAAGCATTTCTCAAGGCTATTTTCGATACCTGTATCTCCCCTATTATTGCTATTATTACCAAAATTGTTGCTTTTATTAAACACGCCATTTCCTCACTCTTCAGTAATAAAAAAGCACTTGAAAGCCAAGAGCTCTCACGAATTCTCACAACCTTGAAACATAAGGAGCTACTCACAACAAATGATGTGATTGCTATTCAAAAGGCCCATCATGATGGTAACAAAGAGCCTATAGAGCGCATTTTGACAGAGCTCGTCGGCAATCTAACAAGTGCAAATAACCATACAGAAATCCTCGGACTCGCCCTCACTCAAGGGCACCTGCAGGCTTTTCGCTACATTCATACGCTCGTACTGCTCAGCGAGCTCAATAGTCAAGAAGCAGAATGGCGTGACTTTGTAACCACTGAACAAAAATGTGAGCTCAAAGATGCATTTGAAGAATTTAGAACATCTAAATCTATTGAAAAATTACATAACTATGTTTACGATCTCTTTTTGCGTCTTCACACGAAAAACTGGCTTACAAGGTTGCAGCAGCACGAATCTCTTCGGGGTGTTGCTGAGGTCGGACCATTGTTTACTAGAGCCCATCAAGCATTGGCTGCAAATAATGAAGCACACTTTGGTGAGCTCTGCGTACAGATAGTGCGCCATGTTGATCCTACAAAGCTTACTCGCCTTGAGCAGCTATTCTTTCAAGAAGTCGGGCAATCTCTTGGCTCAGGTGATGCCATTTTCAAAAAAATAGCCCTACACCATTCTCACGAGCGCTTTTTAGGCATCTATAATCAACATCAAAATCGCCTTCTTGAGATGCTGGAAACCCGAGAAGTACAGCAGCAGTTAGAAAATAATACCGAAGCGAGCCAAAGACTTGAACGGCTCATGAATAGATGTATGGCCCTCTACTCGCATTATGGAGCCATGCTAGATAACGAAGAGGTGCATGCACTGTCGGCTACTCATTTTGCCGCGCAGTATGGCAGCTCTGTTGCCACCTGGCGCAAGATTAATGATATATTCGTCCGCTTTCAAAGGGGTGCAAGCCATACCTGTGGGCACGCTACCTGCAGTTGCCTCTATGGTGATAATACCGATAATACGGATAGTACAGATAGGGCCAATAGCGCTGATAGACCTCGGAGAGCTAGAGGTTTCGCTCAATGGAAGCTGCCGAATAATTTTAAAAAACAATTATTCTCTGCAGCCCCTCTTAATCCCCCTGCTCTTACTGAAGCAAATCGTCGCCTAAGTACAAAGTCAGTGTTATTTCTCCCTGTTGGTGCAGGAGGTGGTCATTTTTCTGCAGCAAATGCTCTCATTCAGTATACGCAGCAGGCGCCTGAGCATCGCTATCATGTACGCTCGATAAATCTGACGGGTGAAACACTCTTGCCGATCGATCCCTTTGCAAAAATATTCTCTGGTCTCAATATTGAAGTAGTGCATAACTGGCTTATGCAGCATGATCTTTGTAACATCTGGGCATGGATGCGTGGCCTTGGAGGCAGCTTGACGGAGGAAAGTAAAAATGAGCAAAAAAGACTCATCCGTCGGGCATTTTTAAAAGAAAGACCCGACCTTATCATGCTGAATAATACTGCATACATTGTGTCAGTAACAGAAGTTGCTGAGGAGCTGGGTATTCCTATCATTCATACTGCAACTGATTATGATATTTCAGGCCTTGACGGGCTGCAGCGCATTCCTAGGCACTTTAAAACTACTATTCCTGCTGCTACGCCGCAAATGCTACAATCGCTTAACCGTGATGCAGCATTTCAGCAAGATCATGTAGAGGTCACAGGACCAGCACTGCGTGCGCCTTTCATTCGATTTATGCGCATGTCTGCAGAAGAAAAAGCGGTAGAGACACGGCGCATCCGCGCAAAGTATGGAATTGCAGAAGATGAACAGGTTCTCTTATTTTCTTCCGGTAGTGTAGGACTAAAGAGCCCTATCCCCAAAATACTTGCCGAGTGGCAGAACGCACCCTGCAAGATTCGGCTCATCTGTATCTGTGGCAGCAATACCAGCTATCGTAATACACTGGACGCTTTGAAGAGACGCATTGGCGATAACGGCCGTGTTCGCTTAGATATTCATGGTACAGCAAGCGGCGAAGAAACAGCCGAAATGTTGCATATTGCTCATGCCTTCGTGGGCAAGCCAGGAGGTCTGAGTACTGCAGAGGCGCTGCAAATGGGGTGTCGCTTTATTGGTGATCAAACCGGCTTCCGTGCCACTTGGGAGCGATTTAATAACAATGTTGCTGTCGCTGCCGATCGCGGCGCTATTATCCGATCATCCGACGAAGTCATTGCAACTATTGAGCGTGAACTTGCTAAGCCAAGACCCAATACGCCCTTTGTCCCGAATGATACCGTTGGGCATTATCAGAGGCTCATGAATGACGAAATCCGGCTCGCTGAAAATGATGCAGAGTATCAAGGCAGGCGGCAGCAGTGGGTTACGGTGTAGCCTTATGGCCGTAAATTCCAACTGGATTTTACGGCTGTAAAGAATTCCTAAAATTCCAATTGAAGAAATACCATCATTTCTGTTATGCTCGTAATAGCTTTTTTAGCATAACAGTAATAATTAAGGTAATAATTATGTCTATACCCATGTCAATTTGCCGTAGTTCTTCTACAGTAACAACAGCTATGCTTACTGAAGAAACTCCTCATTCAGACCCTTGCTATGTCAGCGAAGTAGGCTCATGCCGCCAAACCATTACAGCACTTGAATACGAAATCTCACAAATAAATAATGAAATTTCAACAAGAGCGTCTTCTTTAACTTCACAATTTATCTCTACCTTGTCTCTTTCAGCAAATACTTCAAATTCCGGGATCCCCATTTTTAATCGCTATCGATACTATACTAATGCCCACTTACAGCACCTGCTTGAAGAAAAGCGGGATCAGATCGGTTTTGAGCGAACAAATATTGGAATCATTATTAATAGATGGAGAGCTGGGCAGCCTATGCTGAGCAACGTCTCTTCGAGCCAGCAAAGTGAAGTATCTGGCAAAAGATCTGGTGCATCTGCTAGTCTGCAGTCTATAGAAGACGATGCAGAGAACTCAAGGACAAAACGTCTCCGTCTCGACGACACGACGTGAATAACGTCATGTACAAATTTTCCTTTGGAAAATTGCACATAACAAAACTATATTTTTAGTTGATAATTTTTTAGTAATTTTTTAGGAGGTAATTATGAATATATACAATGCATTACGCAGCTGGTGTTATCACCAAGAGGCAAACGCTGAAGTAGAAAATCTACAGGCAGCGAATATAAACGCACCAGAGGATAATGAGCGACAGAGTAATTCAGACTGGATTACGGTCGCTATGATGGTATACTCTGCTGTTGTTGCAGGATTATTTTTCAATAGTTCAGAGCATTCGTAAATCTAGTACCCAGGCTGCAGCGCCGCAAAGCGGCGCCAAGCCTGCATACGCATCAGGCTAAGGGTATTAGCATAACATCAGCTAGAAGCATGATATGTTATGCGTTTTCCTTAAGTTGCCACTATTGGACTTCTTTGGTACTTCTTATAAGCCCATAATAATCTCTGAGCGTTCTCTCTAATCTTTTTCTCCAAACCTTCCCCACCATCACCTCAAGCACCCCACACGCCTCTGACAAGCTCTCTCTGTAAGCTCTCTCCTGCAGCTCTCCCTGTGAAAAAAATTCCCCCAGACCTTAGCTCTCTCTGTAGCTTTCTCTCGGTCCCAATTCTTGTTTGCGAAAAATCCTCTTCATCTGCATACTCCAAAAATATATTCAAAACCAAATCGGAGGTATCAAGCAATATGAGTCGTGTCGCAACCATAAAACAAGAAGAGGCAACAGGATTAGTAAAGTCACTCTACACAACCCTCATAAGCCGGATAGGACATGTTCCCAACATTTTCCTTACCATGGCTAATTCACCGGAGGCGCTCGCTGCCTTCGTGCAGATGCAAAAGTGTGCTGCTATGTCGTCCCTGCCTGAAGATATTAAGTCCTACATATCGCTGGCTATGGCTGAAGCAAATGAGTGTCAATACTGTCTGTCAGCGCACTCCGCTATTGCAAAAAGTATAGGATTGCAAGAGAGCGATATTCTCAAGGCCCGCAGCGGCGCTGCTGACAACAAAAAAAATGATCAAATTCTCAAATTTGTAAAATCAGTCGTCCAAAAACGAGGTGCTGTTTCTGACAAGGAAGTCCAAGACCTCAAAGCCCAAGGTGTGACTGATCGAGAAATATGCGACATCATACTCCTCATTTCCCTCAACAATTTTAGTAATTATTTTAACAAAATCAACAATACTGATATAGATTTTCCGCCAATCCAAAAACTTGAAAGGTCCTGAGGTCATATGCTCTTTGATCTTGACATGATCGAGCATGCCTATGCGCATCTCGAGCAAGCTATGCGAGCTGTGCGCCACGTAGCTGGGGAAAAACCTCTGACGCTTACAGAAAAGATCCTCTACACCCATATGGTAAAGCCTGTGTTGTTAAAGCGAGGGCATGACTATGGGGAGTTTTTGCCAGATCGCGTAGCGATGCAAGATGCGACCGCTCAAATGGCGCTGTTGCAATTTATGCAGGCTAAAAGAGAGCGCGTTCACGTACCTACCACAGTGCATTGCGATCACCTCATCCTCGCGGAAGTTGGGGCAAAACAAGATCTTGCGCGATCGGAGCAAGAAAGTCGTGAAGTATACGACTTTTTATCCTCTGTTTCCAACAAGTATGGTATTGGCTTTTGGAAGCCCGGTGCAGGCATTATTCATCAGGTGCTCCTCGAAAATTATGCCTTCCCAGGTGGCCTTATGATCGGAACCGACTCACATACGCCCAATGCAGGTGGTCTTGGCATGCTGGCAATAGGAGTGGGAGGAGCTGATGCGTGTGATGTGATGGCTGCCATGCCTTGGGAGCTCAAAATGCCAAAAATCATTGGCGTCAAGCTTACAGGAAAACTGCAAGGCTGGACAGCACCTAAGGATGTTATACTGAAGGTCTCAGGCATCCTCACTGTTAAAGGAGGCACCGGATACATTATTGAATATTTTGGTCCAGGGGCAAGCTCTATCTCGGCAACAGGAAAGGGCACCATCACAAATATGGGTGCAGAGGTCGGCGCCACCACATCCATTTTCCCTTACGATCATCGCATGAAAGAGTATCTTACAGCTACGGGAAGAAAACAAATAGCCGATCTTGCAGAGGCCCACGCCGCACATCTTATGGCAGATCCCGAAGTCGCTGCCCATCCTGAATACTACTACGACCAGGTTATTGAACTCGACTTAGATCATTTAGAGCCTCATGTCAATGGCCCCTATTCACCAGACAAGTGCTGGAGCATTTCTGAGCTTGCTCAGGCGGTGCAGACACATGAGTATCCAGATACCATAAAGGTTGCCCTCATTGGCTCCTGCACCAATTCCAGTTATGAAGATATCGAACGAGCAGCGTCCATTGCCATACAAGCGAAAAAAAAGGGGCTACGAGCTCGTTGCCCGCTCACCATAACGCCAGGATCCGAACAAATACGAGCAACCATCGAGCGAGATGGCCAGCTTGCTGCCCTTGAAGAAATTGGTGGTCTTGTGCTTGCCAATGCGTGTGGGCCATGTATTGGACAATGGAAGCGATCAGATGTTGCCTTTGGCGAAAAGAATACTATTTTAACTTCATATAACAGAAATTTTTCTGGGCGCAATGATGCCAACCCAGGCACACATTCTTTTGTCGCAAGCCCTGAAATCGTCGTTGCCCTCTCACTTGTAGGACGGCTCTCTTTTAATCCGTTAAAAGATACCCTTGTCAACGATAAAGGGCAAGAAGTTATGCTCGAGCCCCCAACAGGGAGAGAGCTACCTACCCAAGGCTTTATAGGAAGCGGTGTTGGCTACTCAGCTCCTGCTGCCAACGCGGCAGATGCTGTGGTCAAGATCGATCCTCAGAGCAACCGCCTGCAGCTTCTAGAGCCCTTTGCCAAGCCTGAGATAGGCGATTTTGACAACCTCGTTGTCCTTGCCAAAATTCAGGGTAAATGCACAACCGACCATATCTCCCCTGCTGGCAAATGGCTTCGCTATCGTGGTCATTTAGATCATATCTCCGACAACCTCTTCAGTGGTGCTGTCAATGCCTTTCGAGATGTTGTTGGGCAAGGCAAAAACATCTTTAGCGATGCCATAGAATCCTTTGCAGCAACTGCTCGATGCTATAAAGCACGCAAAGTCTACTGGGTGGCCATAGGCGATGAAAATTATGGCGAAGGCTCCTCTCGAGAACATGCAGCCATGGAGCCGCGCTACCTCGGTGGAAAAGCAATTATCGTCAAAAGCTTCGCTCGCATTCATGAGACCAACCTGAAAAAACAGGGTATGCTTGCTCTCACTTTCCAAAATAGTGCCGATTACGATAAAATTCGTGAAGATGACCGCCTCGCTATCCATGGCCTCGAGACTTTCGCCCCTGGAAAACCACTAGAACTCGAAATAACGCATGCAGACAGCATAAAAGAAAAAATTTTATTAACGCATTCATATAATGCTAACCAAATTGAATGGTTTAAGGCCGGATCGGCATTAAATCTCAGATAATGTCATGTGCAAATTTTCCTTACGGAAAATGGCACATGACATTAAAATTTAAGCACACGTTTATGGTAAGTTTATCATCTATTGCATCACCTTATGTTGCACCAAGCAGCACGTCAAGCAGCACGTCAAATAGCACGTCAAGTAGCGCGTCAAGCAGTACATCAAGCAATATAAGTAGCGAGAGTACCTCACAGACACGTGAGAGCCAACATCCTCTTGTTACACTCTTTAAGAGGCGAGGTTTTTGGGCCGCTCGTGAAACAGCCGCTGCGCTTAAAAATGTATCCGCTGTAGATTTACGTCAGGTTATAGAGACACTCTGCACAGATATTGCTGCTGGAACTTGGGATGAAGATCCTTTGGCTGTCTGCCAGCGCATTGTCGAGCGTATTCCTCTTGAGCAGCTTCAAGCAGCAGTAAAAGAAAAGTATCCCAGCGCTGAAAATGCCGCTACAGCCGCTGTAGCGATGCTCGAGGAGGCTCGTCACTTCTTACAAGTGAGTGAAAAACAAGGTAGCAGCACAATTCAGGCACTGCTATCTACAATCTGTGATTCTGTCATTTCAATTATTGAGAGTCTGCTCTCTACATTCGGTATTCATGAATTTCTACGGCCTCCTGAAAACGAGTTTGAAGCTAACCTAAAAGCACAAAAGGTCATGAATTTACTCACATTTTTTTCGGTGCTCACCTCCACACTGTTGCCTCTTGTTGGCATTGCGCCTAGTATGTTAATTCTCGGCGCCACACTGCTCTTTTTATCAGTTCTGAGTTTTCTCTATCCCTACTGCAGGCCAATGCCGAGCATGCTCCCTCGTGCAGAAAACATCTCAAGACAAGTACGGCAAGTACGACAAGGCACCCATCTCCTCACAGATGGCAGAAAGCACTATGTAGATCAAATTGCCCAGACACTTATTGCCTCAAAAACCACTAATGCACATCCTCTTCTTGTGGGCAAATCAGGAATTGGGAAAAACGAACTTGTCAAGGCCTTAGCGGCGGCAATCGATGAAAATGTCTATCCAGAACTTGCTGGCAAGCACGTATTTTACATTGCCACTGCGGATCTGTGTCAAAATACCAAACAGTTTGGAGGACCCGCTCGGCTTTTAGCCAAGATCTCCGAAGCCATGGGACGCCATCGCGATCGCTTTATTCTTGTCTTTGACAAGATACACCTTGCAGCGGATACAAGTCACCCAGCACTGTGTGAGCATCTTAAAATACTTCTCGGCCCCGCTGCAGGCAACTTTCCCTATGTGATAGGGCTGACCAACGAAAACGACTATGCCCAACATATCCTTCCAAATACTTCCTTTGATCGCCATTTTACTCGCATCAATATTACCAATACCAGCGATGAAGAAACCCTAGAGATTCTGCATAACACGCTTATCCGCCAAGCACCGAGCCTGCTTGTTGAGCCGGGGGCACTACAATACCTCATTGCAAAAACAAAAGAGGCCTTTAGAGACCTACCACAGCCAGGCAACTCCATAAGAATACTGTCAAAATGTATCCAGCTCAGCTGTGATATGCAGCGTATTCCCTTAGTAGAAACGATTACAAGGATTCAAAGAGAGATTCATACACGCTCGGTACAAGACTGGCATAGTGGACATGCACGAACAACCGAACAAGAGGACGTGATAACAAGGCTTGAAGAACAGCTGAGAGGGCTTCAAAAACAGTTAAGAGAAAATCTTCCAAGATATAGATCGTTTTTCAAAATACGCAATAACTTTGCTCGTGTGAAAAATGCGATGTACCGGGAAGTGTATGCAGCATCGTTATCAGCAGCGCGGGTATTGCATGGCAGCCGTGCAAAACATCTTGCTGCTTTTCAGCTGATGCATCGTTTCTTGCTTCCCGCCATGGAGGCTGAGATCCGTAGAACAGCCGGAAATCTTGAGCTACAAGCCGTCTTAAATAATGAATTAGTTAACAGTGCGTTATTGCAATCTACTGCGCCATCGTTACACTCGGCGCAGTAGAAAAATGGGCTGTTCTGGTCCTATACATTTTCAGCCTTAAATGGCCTTTCTAAGGTCCGTAGGACCGAAATATGTATAGCCCAGGGCGAAGCCCTGGGTGGGTTGGCCAGGCCGAAGGCCTGGCCAAAAAAACAAAATAATAGAGGCCTGAAAGGCCGACACACGTTGTATATCCCGTATCCTATGGTTGCCCTTCAGGCAATATGCAGGGCATCTTCTCGTTATATCATATTCTTATTTGCTTGTATGAACGCATAGATGATTTAAGATTCACAAAAAGATGCTATTTTTGTGAAATTTGACACAATCATATTGCATATTTTACAAAAAATTGCCTGAATGCCTCTAAGGAGGCATCCATATTCAAAGAACCATCGGAACATTTTATCCTTGCAATAGAATGGTAATAGTATCCATTACAGCAAATAAGCTTATGATACCACCTATAACATAGACAGGTAGCCAGCTATATTGCCGGCTGGTCTTATAATCACTCTGCAAATACCGGGACCACATAAGATAAAGAGCCAACAGAATAGACAAAGGCATCCAAAAGTATATAAATATGTTTAACAAACCTATTGGTATCGATATGCTGGGACTATCAAATACCATGATACTAGCTACTGCAAACATAAATAAAAAAGGAAATAATAAAAGATATACAATTGTTACGATTCTTAGGAAATTTCTTGTTTTTTTTCTTTCGTCTTCGTTAGTAGGTGGTGTCATAACTCCTCTCTCAAACTACAGAGATAATTGCTGGTTTTTTCTCAATTAGTTTTGCCTGCATCTTTTTTGAGCGGTATTTCTCAATGACGGCTTGCACACAAGCTTGATAGCTGCCATTGTTAAAAGAGTGTTCCCACATACTTCCTGACTCAACAACAGTTATATTAGTAATTTTTTTAAATTCTGCCTGGTAATATTTACACCGTTCTTGGGTATATTTTTCAATTAATCTGGTATCTAAAAAATCTAAATCTTGAAGGGCGTCTCCAAAAGCCAAGCGTCTAATAATTTCCTCATCAGTCAATCCTTTTTTAAGACCTTCATATTTTCTGATTGCAAGATCCTGCAGATTATAGGAACCAGCTCGAGGAATGAGATCACCGATGCTCGCATAATTATGAGATTCTGGATGTGCAGCATCAGGCGCAATAAATGACCAACCTCCAAATGTAAAAACTCGAATTTGTTTTTTTTCGTCATCAGATAAAGAAGTCAAAGCATGTTCAGCAATAGCAGCTCCTTGGCTATGTGCAAACACAATAACTGGAGAATTATCTTGTTGCTCAGATAGTGCAAGCAAATAGCGAAGAAATTGGACAGCATGCGTAACAATCGGAGTATCGACACCCAGTTTTAAAAGAATTGACACACCTGTTTCTTTAATTCCTTGAAATAACTGGTCATTACGTAACGAAATAACCGCCTCGTTACCAGCGTGGACGGAAATTAAACTACATGATTTAAGCGCTTCTTCTTTTGTATTTCTAATACCATTAATAAAGCCCCACACACATTGTCCAGGTGTTTTTTCGCCAACGAGACGCGCCACTGTAGTCACTTCTCCTGCAATCTCACAATGTTGTTCCCAAGTTAACTTTAATGTCTGCATACGATAACGTGGCCTGGAACGTAAATGTGTGCTTCCACTTGGACGGTGGACTATAACAGCGTCAAGGCGATGTGAAACAATCCAATCTATGGCTTCGCTATGCGTTAAAGTTAGATCCTTACCAACAAGGTAGAGATCTTCTTTACCAGGGCATTCAATTTTTGCAGCGATTTTAGGAAGCAGGAGAAATTCTTCATCACCTCTGTGGACAAATCCACATAACTTTTCTATTGAAGCAATCAAAGATTCTAATTGAGTTTGTGATAAATCCTTTATCTTGGTCTCCGTACGCACTCCTATAGCTGATGCCAAATTTTGAGCACACTGTTCTGATAGCTTTGGTTGATAATATGCAGCCAGAGTATGTAAATCAGACTGATAAATTTTCTTAGAACACAACCATGCTTTTAGTGCTTGATGTCCTTGCAACACATTAGAAAAAATAGCAAATTTACCCCAGACACCTATGGAGCCATTTTTTTTAGCGACAGGGCTATGGTGCCTAATTAATCCCGGATTATTGATGCGCCATGCTAAATTCCCATTCTTTGCTGCGTATTTCCGATCAGAAGCATCGATGTATAGAGCAGTTTCATCTTCCTTCCACCCCGTTTCATATATCATATACCCTCACTCCCCTTTGAAAAAGATACCTTACACGAGTATAACAAACCAACATATTTCATTATAGACATAGCCACAACCATCAACATCCCCAGATGGTGATCTTCTTACCCTGCACTTCTTCTACTCTGCGGTACATCTTCTCATCCCACGAGGTATTGGACGGATCGAAAATCACGAGGTGTCCTGTCGTGGCATTGCTCGTGTCCATGTATTTTGCCGTTTGCTGCAATCCGTCCTGCACATACTTTGGATGATGGCCGATCTTTAGTTCAATCACGATGCGCTGCTCCCGAAAGATCACGAGAAGATCCACACGACCTGTGCCAAGGGCATACTCACGGTTGATTTTGCCTCCCCCGTTGATCACACGCTGTAAAAAAGCCATCATAAGAAGGTGTGGGCCTGATTCCTTGTAATCAAATTTGTCGAGCCAAATTGCGGAGTTTTCGCGAAAAAACTGCCTGAATGCCTCTAAGAGGGCATCCATATTCAAAGAACCATCGGGATTCTGATATGAGCTCAGTTGCTGCGTAATAGTATTGCTGAGCGTCCGAGAAACAATGGCGCGGGGTAGGATTTCTTTATAGATAGGATTCGCGATCTGGAATGCGTTATCTCGTTGCACAAGTAATCCCAGGTCGATTGTATATTGCAAGTCATCATCCGGAATATCTTGCGTCCCTCCCCTGCCAGATATCATGGCATCGATCACACGGCATACACGAGGCTCATGCAGCCGGGCAATTAAGGCATCAATATGGGTATCACAGCGAATGATGAGCTGATTGCGCGCTCGTTCCATCACCGCTGCATCGATGACCTTTGTTCGGTCAGTGACGTCTCGGAAACAGGCTTCATACGCTATCGCATTGACAAGCCACGGCTGGCCTTGTGTCTGCTCAAAAACATAGTTGATAGCATCTTCTGTAATCTGTTGACCAGTTTCTTCTGTATGTTGTTGATAGAGCTCTCGGACTTCTTGAAGCGAAAACGAGGGAAGTACTAGGCTCTCAGTCTTAATATTAAATGCAGAGCCGCCGATGATAGATTGCTGGTTTTCATCTGACCAAATGCGGTAATCACGAACATCGCGCACCCCAACAAGGCAGAGCGATTGTGGAAAGTGCTTGGGACGCTCGGCATACCCTGCTCGGAGCTGTCGCAGCACGGCGATCAGCGTGTCTCCAATGAGTGCATCAATTTCATCAATGCATAAAAAGATTGGTTTTTCTGAATGCTCCGCCCAATATGCAAGGAAATTTTGTAGCTCATCGCCTGTTGCTTCACTCGCTACGAGTTTTTTACCTTCGAAGAATTTGAGAGCGGGATCATCAGGCCCAAAGGTAAGCTGAATGGCCGCCTTTAGGCAGCTTACAATCAGCATAATCCCTTCCAGGTATCTTCCTCGAGCCGCCTGTGCTGATTCTACATTCACATAGAGGGCTTTGTATTTCCCTTCTCGATTCAACTGATCGACGAGCGCACTCATAGCGGTCGTTTTGCCCGATTGCCGAGGTGCGTAGAGAGCAAAATAGGATTTTTGATCAATGAGATTTTTGATTTGCGATATATCCAGACGCATTGACAGACAATAATGGATTTCGAACTTGACGGGACCTGCAGTATTAAAAAACCTCATAATCACTCCTCACCCAGGGCGTTGCCCCAGGTTATACATGTCATGGCCCTTCAGGCCACCGAAAAAAATCATCACCCCCAAAGTATATAGAAGACGCGAGGGCATTTGCAATCAAAAAATTGCCTCCTCGTTACGCCCAAGGGCTTGCGTTAAGAAACAAACGGCATCATGCGTTTCATGAACTGTTAGCGCCGTATTTCTTCTAGCACAGCGTCTTTCGCACGAACTATAAGATTGCCAAGAACACCGCCTAATGCTGCTCCCAAGAAAGGAACTGGAATAGCAGCCTGTAGTGTGGTCATACAGGCATAGTTAATAGCCATATTTGCGCTCACATCTGCAACGTTTCTAGCTCCCTCTTCAAAAGACTGCGCTTTTAAAACTGTATTTCCGACCTTGTAGACTGACATCACGGTACCTAAAGCAGGCAGTCCGTCTAAATCTAACAATTGCTTCCCGCCTTCAAATGCCATATTCTGAAGTGATTGCGCTCCTGTATTGACTGCTACTTGTGCGCTCATTTCAGCCCCAGCCATAGCAGCATCGCCTAGAGTATCATAACGTCCCTGTATAACATTAGCTGTAAAATCAACGGTTGCAGAACCAAGCCCAGAGCCTAATGCAACTTGTGCCATTTGTGCTTCTTGTTGCACAATCTGAGCCGCTGCTCGAATGGCAGGCCCTGCTACGTCATCAACTCTAGCAATAGTCCTTTTGAGGGCGGCATCTCCAACCTTCCTAAGAGTCTCTACCTTGGCAGCATTTGCAAGTTGTCGAGTCTGTTCCGGAGTGAGCGTGACAGTAGTGTCGCCAACTTGCATTGTCACTCCACTGGTAGGATTCTGATCAATATGAGTTTGTAATTGAGTGGCACCTTGTCCTATTCGCTGTGCTGCCCTCAAATCTGCCCTGGCACCTTGTATTCTACTAGCAACTGCTATTCTTGAAATGTCTGTGAATGAGAGAGTTGTTGCTTGTGTATCCTGTTCCTCTTCTTTTTCTTCTACATTTGGTGGATTTTTAGGAGCATTCGGGGCATTTTGAGGGTCTGAAGTACTTTGAGAGCTTGAAGGATCTGAAGAGCTTGAGGAACTGGAAGAACCAGAGGAGCTAGAAGGATCCGAAGTGTTAGAAGTACTCGAGGAGCTAGAAGAACTTGAAGTGCTTGAGCAGCTCGAAGAATCTAGGGAGCTTGAAGTGCTCGAAGAACTGGAAGAGCTCGAAGTGCTCGAGCAGCTCGAAGAGTCTAGGGAGCTTGAAGTGCTCGAAGAACCAGAAGTACTGGAGGAACTCGAAGTGTCTGGGGAGCTTGGTGGGATGTTGTTCATCGCTTGCGCTAACTCATCTTTGCAGCCACGCGCTGCCCTCCATGCATGCTTGCCTTCATGATTGTGGGATGTCCAACCTTGAAGTTCTTCCAATCCTGGCGGAACTTCTACTACTTGTATCGCACAACTATGTCCCCATTGTCCATAGAATTTATAGAAGTAAACTCTGCCTTTTGGCGTATCGATATGGTCTAACTTTGGAGTATGGCCTCGCTGTATAAGTGCGTGATTGGGATCCGGAAGTGGCCTGCCATCAGTCGTGTGAAATGGTCCACCCGTATTTATACTACACTCATTAACAACTATTTGTGTGGTAGCAGATGCAAGTTGTAAAGCAATGTCCACGACAACATTGCTCGTACTCGGCGTTTTATTCGTGTTGGAAGAAGCGCTTGTGCTCGGCGTTGTACTTGTATTGGAAGAAGCGTTCATACTGTTTTGCATAGCCTGGGCAGCCAGCGTGACTGTATTTCGTACAACGCCTGACTGCCGAATTATGTCTGCATTCTGTTGAGAAAATAATCGAGATACTCCTTGTTCTGCTAAGGTCGCACCTCCAGCTACAGCAGCCTTAAAAGCAAAATTTTTTACAGCATCTGTAAGCGTTCCCTGTCCGTTTGTTTGCCCAGTTTGTGTTGCATTGTTAGTTGTGGATGCAACAGAGGCAGCACTACTTGTATTCACAGGCGATACCATACATTCTTCCTTATTTTATAGTTTGTTCAAAAAAGCAAAAATAACATTGTATATTTCTCCAAACAATTTGTCAAGGAGACCGTTGCCTCTTCCACAACACACGCGATGCTGTTAAAACATTTATTATAAATTGTATTTTTTTATACCGTCGTTTATAATAAAACGAAAAAACACATAATCATGTGCAATTTTCAGTTATGAAAATTCACACATGACTACACATACTATTATTATGTCAAATAACACACCAAATACTATACAATTCCCAGCTTCGGCACAATCAATACGTCCGAGTCTTGAGGACGAGCAAAACCAAGAGACACAACCACAACAAAGCGATCGTGTTATACAGGAAGTAGCTAATATAACACTACAAAGTGAGCAAACACAAACAACTCAACTTCCACGACCTGCGCGACCTGTAGCTCCAGCCACAACCAGTGAGCTTATAGCACGCATACAACCACTCATACAACAGTGGCAGCAGAATCAAAATCGGCAAGCAGTTGTGCAGCAAATGGACACAATTCTTACACCGCTTACTTCAGAGCAGCACTCAATGATTACTCAGAGCTTGGCCCAGACGCAAGATGCGATGACGGCCATGCATGAAATCGAGCAGATGAGGATTTTGCAAAACGGATTGAACGATGTGATTACAAGGTTTAAAAATAACTGCCTCTCAGAATTAAAGGAAGTTGAATCAATTGCAAGTCTAACATGGTGGGAAGCGCTCACTCCTGAGAGAGTAGCCGAATTGCCTGCATCTCTGCAAACCTCGCTTCGGGAAAGTGCTTTTTATAGAATGATAGTGGGACCACTATTTCAGCTCGAAATAGCCTATAAAAACCAGGATGTACCTGCTATGCTTACGCTACGCTTTGATCCTAATCACGGTTTAGCAATTTCTGTGCTGGCAGAAACAAGATCTAGATGTGGGGCCAAGACACAAGTGACCCCTGGGATTGACTACTACAACAGCCTTTGGTATCGCCTCCACCTCCAGGAAATGGTTGGAGTGGATGACCACCACGCTTTCAGCATCAAAAAATGTAGAGATTTGCTCACTGTTTATAATCACCCAGATAATTATCGTTTGCGTTTGGAGCCTTCTACACTCAAACAACAATTGATAGATTTTCTCGATATGCGTGTTGCTTTTGAAGAAAGGACAGTCCGTATGGATCAATTCGCTGTATGCACTGCTCTTTCTGACACAGATCGCAGGTTTTTGGAAAATCAATATTCAATGCCAGACGAAAACCTTACTGGATTTCTGATAGCATATGTACGCACCAAAGAAATACAGCAGGACTGTGTACATTTGGGACAACAAGATTTACCCGCATCTCAAAGAAAAGACTACCAGCATGATATCTATAACCACTTGTCTTGGTTCAGATTATCCGCTCAAGACAGGCATGAGGGCCGTGAGGGCTATGATACACTCTCTGACTCAGTATTTCAGTACGCAGAAACCTCGCTTCGCCCTTTTATCAATGATATCAACAGGTTAGTAAGAGATGAACTGAATAGAGATGCGTTAAGCAAACAACTCGCGAAGTTTCAACGTACCCAAAATCCAACGGTAGAGCAGCAAAATCAACATCACACTCGTTGTTGTCATCTCATCCGAAACATCGAAACGTTCTCTCCGCCCGTGTCTGTTGCAACTGCATTTCCTATCATGCAAGAAGCTTTGAGAGCAGAAGATCATCGGACCACGGGCAGCGCTCTCATAAAATACAAAATAGCCTTGGAGAAGCTGCGTACCCTATCAGACGATACACAGCGCATACCCATTATTTGGGAGCTTGCATACATCGATGCTCACATGAGCTCAGAGGATCTTGCTATTGTTAAAACACAACTTACCACTTTATATCCCAGCTTACTCGCCCCACTCAATGGTATTACCAACACATATGAGCTGCAATATGCCACGCTATTAATACGGGTAAACACAAGGCGCAATCGTGTAACGCTGGATGTGGATACAATCCTTGCCTTACAAAATATAGCCACCCATCGTAGTGCCACTGAGTGCGAAGCACTACTACGGAAGTTTCAAACCTATCTTCCGGATTTTACTACGCGTATTCCCAATGTTGAGGAGCTATATCCCATTATTCGTACGGATATGGGAGCTTTGCGCGAGACTTGTCGCCTGTCTGATCCATGTACACCTTTGACGCTTGCAGCGCATACCGATATTGTGAATAGTATCAAACGCTATCACGATAGTATGGGTGTTCGTCATTATCATCTTGCGATTGCCTACCATCTTGTTGGTTCCGGTAAGAAGAATCCGAATGCAAAAAATCTGCTTAAGGATATCTACGAAGCTGATCTGGAACTCGCTTGCACTGAACTTACAAACCAAGATGCTCAAGTAAGGAACCGCTCTCTGGTTGAAATTGGTGAAACCTTAGCATCCGCTACTGCTCATGCAATAATAATCAGAAGTGACTTTCTGGAATATCTTAGAGCCAATTACCCTGCCTTTAGAGACCAGGAAATGCAAGCCAAATATGTGCAGATTCTTTACGATTGGGATAGCTTGGCAGACGCTAATGAGCCGAATGACAGGCTCATATTGCTTATGCAGGAGGTCGCAATGCACATGAGCGCTGATGCATGCCAAACATTAAGAGAGACACTCAATCTTAATCAGAGTTTTCCAGATATACCCGATACTGTGCACGATCAGATGAAGTACTTACGCTGTATACAGCAATTGCATGACCTGCCCACTACTGCTGATCAGATGGAAACACGAACACAGTGTCTTCATGATATTGTGAGTATATCTCTGGCTGGAAATATGATAGAACAGCAGAGACACATGTTAGCGACCACGCCAGAGGGCCGAGACCTGCTCAGAAACTCCTATGCCGCAAAACTTGAATGGCAATACCGAGAACTCAAGATAATCACTCAAAATCTTCAGATAGCAGATAGACCCGTACAAACAAGCATTGAAGCAATACAAAATAGTGCTTTATATATACTAGTACGCGCCCTACATCAGATTCAAGAGCTCGAGACGACAATTAGGCAGATGAATATTTTAGATTACAAAATACTTGCTCCAAATACCCTTGCTACTCTTACAGAAAGATATCCATCAGGTATACCGCACGAAGAAATAGAATGCATGACATACATATTGCTCTTAGCCAAGTGTGAAACGGATCGGCAACATGCATCTCCCGAAGAACTGGTACTGGTCAACGAAAGGCGACACGAGGCGTTTACACACTTGAGTCGGATAGCTACTACCAATGCAAGTCAATTTACAACCTACATTGCCCGCACACAAAGAGTGCTTGAATCAGGCACAGACTCTGATGAACAAGTCCCTATTAATTCTATTCGCAATGTTATTAATTCACTCAGCATATCAGAATTTGGATACAATGCGCGCTACAGCTTATCTACCGACCATTATAATCATGTACGTTTAGATGATACTATTCCTGCACTCCCATCTACTGTGAATGCTGACACCACCTTCAGAGAGGGCCTTACTGCCTTTTTTGATGAGATATCCTTTGAAGAGCTTCAAGCATACCTTACTGACACAAATATGACCCGGGATACTGCGCGCAGCGCCCTTACAACCTATATACAGAATGTACTGAATAGGGCGCCTCTTTTTGGAGCACCCAATCCAACAACCCATCCTGAGCAGGCAAGAGCGTGGTGGGATGAAATTACACACACTATTGTCAATGTCATTGTGCATATACGGCATCTCCAACCTGGGTCCCAGCAATCTGAAACCGAAATACAAAAGAAGAAAAAAAACCTCTTAGCAACGCTCATAGGCTCGGTAGGTATGTGTGCAGGCAGATATAGAGCCGATGCGGCTCTTCTGTATCAACAAATTGTGTTGGGGACACCTGTTTCTTTTGTAACTGAAGTCAATCGTCAACTGAATGCGCTTCGTGAGAACAATGCCCGCAACCTGAGTGTCAGAGATGCTGAAGATGAAGGTATGCAGCCTCATGAATATATCGGATTTTTGCGTCTTATAGGTCGGGAGCTTGCAATTCCGGGCACTGAGTTAGCTGCCCGCAGTGATGCTGATATTCAGTTTACACAAACTCGCATGTACCGACGATATGGAAATAATACGCCAGCACTACGCAAGCGCTTTGAGGAGAAGTATACGCCATTTACAATCATTAGCTGTATTGCACAAGAAGTAGGTCCACGAGGCAGCCAGCAGATGCGCGATTTCTTTTGGAAGTGGTGTTATGATCATATGCCTGTATCGCAATACTGGGGTATGACGAAAGAGCGTAGTGATTGGGGCAATTATTATGAAGATATCTGTGGCATCGATCTTACTAGAAAGCGGCTTCGAGAAATTCGAAGATGCCCCTCACCTGATGCTATCGACACTTACCTGAAAGGGCAGAAAATTCAAAGAAAAAGCACTGAAACACCCGAACAAGCGGTACTACGAGTAAGTTTGATTCCTTATAAGTCTCCGGAAGAAATAGATGTAGCCGTGAACGCTTGCGAGAGCGACATTCAGAAAAGAGCTTATCTCGATCACCACATGTATGAGCTTCCACCATCGCAATGGACTCAGGCAAATAGAGCAGAGCATCTGAAAGTAAAACTCGAATTTATTGCCCAGATGCTTGGGCAGATGGGGGTCTTGCGCTCTACTGGCTCCTCATTGCACTCTGGGCAGTAGAAAAAAAAGCGACTGGGAAACTGCATGCTGTTACCCACAAGTCCGGAAAATGCCTCCACATGAATCCAGAAGTAAGGAGAGCTTGAGAGATAGCACAGGATCTTAAGGTTCTGGCAATTACAAGTTGCGGGGGCTTTTTTTTACAGGGAGAGCTGCAGGAGAGGGCTTACAGAGAGAGCTTGTCAGAGGCGTGTGCGGTACTTTGGCGCATTGGTGGTCAATCAGAACCGAGCCACGGCAGTGGCGAAATTGCAGCTCTAGCCCCGCGTGACCGAGAGAGCACGCATTGCGTGCGACCGAGGGAACGTGGGGTTTATGAAGCATAAATAAAAACAGAGCTGCGGTAGCAGCGACACCTATGCCCTCGTTCTTCATGCCGCGGAGAGGCATGAAGAACGAGGGAACAATCAATTATTCCGATTCCGGGCCGAGCGGCTTGGTGAGCGTCCGCTCGGCCAACGGATTCATCAAT
>Ga0207126_1081_pt1 | contig 20604 bp, 13 predicted proteins | sample Alteio_BWMinHeat_20_FD_153586 | JGI IMG/M metagenome (GOLD analysis project Ga0207126, IMG submission 153586) | Enriched cells from forest soil in Barre Woods Harvard Forest LTER site, Petersham, Massachusetts, United States -... | ecosystem: Environmental > Terrestrial > Soil > Temperate forest >...
AAAGTGCATATAACGTTCCCATTAACTACCGTGACCTAAAGCCACCTGCACGGGGTTTGCTGCTGCCATAACTCGACCTTCTCGCACCACCAAAGCCTCCTGGGCCTGATCGACCTCCTGGGCCGGATCGGCCTTCTGGTCGGCCTCCTGGGCCCCCTGGGCGGCCTCCGCCCATGCGGCCTCGAGGTCGCGAATCACGGCTGTTATCTCTACTGCTCGAAGCTTTTGGCTCAAAGCCAGCAATGGTGTGCGGCGTGATTCTTTTTCCCATAAACTGCTCGATGCGTCGGATAAGAGAGCGGTCTTGGAGGTGCGCAAAAGATATCGCAACGCCTTTGTTACCTGCTCGGCCGGTTCTGCCAATGCGGTGCACATAGTCTTCCACATTGTTGGGAAGATCAAAGTTGATGACATGGGAAATGCTCTGTACATCAATGCCGCGTGCAGCAACATCTGTAGCAACTAAAATTTTTATTTTACCACTCCTAAGGTCAGCAATAGTGCGGGTGCGCTGTCTTTGGTGCATATCGCCGTGAAGGGCAGCGACGGCATGGCCAAGTTCAGCCAGTCTATCGCTCAGGACATCAGCATGGTTTTTGGTTGAGGTAAAGATAATAACTTGATTCATTGTGGGGTCAATAAGAAGGTGTTCCAAGAGGCGGTATTTATGGTCAATATTATCAACAGAATGCAAACGCTCTTCAATAAGGTCATTCTTGACCACTTCTGATTCAATGTCAATTTCCACAGGTTTTTTCAGCAGGCTTTTTGAAAGGTGCATGATATTGCCCTTAAGCGTTGCTGAAAAGAGGAGTGTTTGACGCTCTTTGGGTGTTGCCGCAGCAATTTGCTGTACAGCATCAATAAATCCCATATCAAGCATACGATCTGCCTCATCGAGAATGAGCATTTCAATGCCTTGGCATGGAATACGACCCCGTTCGAGATGGTCAATAAGGCGCCCTGGCGTTGCTACCAGAATATCATATGGTCTTGATAACTCTTTAATTTGTAGAGGATAGGGCGCGCCTCCATAAATACACACCGTTTTGAATTGCGTGGTATACTTACTGTATTTCTTAGCCTGCGTAGAGACCTGCATAGCAAGCTCGCGTGTGGGTACCAAAACAAGCACACGTGGTCCTTTGGAGGGTTTACCCTGTGTCTGCAGCAGCCTGTGAAGCGTTGGCAGCATAAAAGCAGCTGTTTTTCCCGTTCCCGTATTCGCCGAAGCAAGTATATCGCTTCCTTTGATGATCTCTGGGATCGCCTGTTTTTGAATAGGCGTTGGTGTGGTGTATCCTGATTCTTCAATTGCTTTGAGAAGCCCAGGATGTTCTATAATATCTTTAAATGACATCTATTTTTGATTTCCGGCCATGTGCGAATTTGCTGACGGAAAATTGCACACGACTTATCATGTTCCGCCAGGTCTCCCCATGTTGTGCCAGTCCTGTTATGCCCTTTTTTCCAAATGGAAAATGCGTACATGACGTGAATTTGACTTTTTGGGTCGATTTTTTATAATGTATCAGGTAAGTATATCATAAGTGGTGATATTTAGGAAACATTATTTAAAGGATTTTTTTAAAGGAAAATTTGACGGTTACAAGAAGACGGTTACAAGAAGACGGTTACAAGAACAAGGTTACAAGAACAAGGTTACAAGAACAAGGTTACAAGAACAAGGAGGGTTGTATGAACATTATATTGTATGATACGAGTGTGACAGGGCATGGATTACTTAAGCCTTGCTACTGGTTTGCAGATAAAATAATTGATGGTGTTGAGGGTGTGCAAGACAGTCTCCAAAATGGGGTTTATGACTGGGTTGATGCGCAGCTCTTTCTCATTCAGACAGTAAAAGCGGTGGGATATGTTGCCCTTGCCATACTGACGAGCCCACTCACCACACTTTTGTTTATTGGGGGATGCGCTGTCAAAGGCGTTGTCGCCCTCATATGGGGTGGTCGGCGCTTTACGATACAGCAGGTTGGATCCTTTCGTGCAAATGCGCGAGATATATACGATGACGTAGCACTGCGAGCAAGATCGTGGCAGAGTCTTGCCACGCATCAAGCACATATTGAGGCAACACAGTCAGGGAAGCTACTCCTCACAAGATGTGCTGAGAGGGCGAGACAGATAAACGAGATGATAACAAATGATAGCCAAAGTCAGAATACAAGTCGCAGTAGAAGCGGGAAAGTTGCCGAGCGCGCGCCTGCTTTTAATGGAGTATATGTGTGCAAGGATACAAGCCCTGAGCAATACATACAGGCCATGGCTCTCGTAAAAACCGAGGGAATCACCGCACGAACTAATTCTGGCCGCAAAACATATGTAAAAATTGTCCACCTTATCACGCATCCTTATAATATTCGTGTACGTGCGAATCGCAGACCAACCCGAGTAGTAAATGAAGCGCGAAGAGTACTCGCTGCAGCTCGAAGAGGCCCAGGCGTAGCTCAAAGAGAGCAAGGCTCGGCCCTAAGAGTACGAGACATGGGTCCACGAGTACAAAGCCCAGCTCAGAGAGTACAAGGCGCTGCCAGTGCGCTCATTGCGCATCTTGCCCGGGATCTTCCTCACGGGCGTGATGGGCTGTTTGTAGAAGTGCCTGATGATGCGGTGGAATTTTTTGAAAATAGAGGTTTTGAACATGTGCCTGCAAGCCAGGCTGTGAGCGAAGATGGGGTGGAGTCTCATATGAATTTTACACGCATATTAGCAGACCATCAAATGGTACTCAGCACCGAAAGAATACAGAGGTTGTATGCTTAAAGTTACAGTTTATTGCGGAATCGTGTATATTCATTCTACTCTTCACTGAGTGTCCTCAGTGAAGAGTAGAATATAACCCATGTACGCTTCAGTCATTTTAGAACTATCTATAGAAAAAGCACTCGATTACCTCATCCCTGAACCACTTCTTGGGATGGTGCACAAAGGGGTTGCAGTCGAGGTGCCACTCAGAGGGCATATACAGCGTGGGATCGTCATTGATGTGAAAGAGGTGAGCGCTGCTGCCAAAGTCCTGCCGATTCACCGCGTAGTTACCGATATTGTGCTTACTGCCGATCTTTTGGAGCTTGCGCTCTGGATGGCGAAATATTATATGACTCCGCTTGGCCGCGTCTTGAAAACCATGCTCCCCGCAGGAGTTCGCAAAAATACTCAGGCCAAGCAGCAGTATTATATCATGCGCAAGGTAAGCCGTGAGGTACTTCGAAAAGAAGTCGTCACTTTGCGCGACTCTGCCCCGCAGCAGGCTGCTGTCCTTGATGTTATGCTCCGCGTGCGAAAAGGCATTTTACATACAGAACTCTTAGAAAAAGCTGAGGTATTGCCATCTTCTGTAAAAGGCTGCATTGATAAGGGACTACTCTCCTTCGATATCGTTCGCAGCGATCGCTCTCCTCTTCAGGGCCAAGAATACTTCATGAGTAAACCTAAAATCCTAAGAGACGAACAACAACAATCATTAGATAGAATAAATAACAGTTTAGAGCGAGGTGGTTTTCATACGCACCTTATTTTTGGCGTGACTGGAAGCGGGAAAACCGAAATCTACATTCAGGCAATTACAAAGGCTCTGCAGCTCGGCAAAAACGTTATTATGTTGGTGCCCGAAATCTCACTGACCGAGCAGACGATTGAGCGTTTTCGTTGTCGATTTCATGAGTCTTTGACTGTGCTCCACCATCGATTAAGTGATGGGGAGCGAAAAGAGGCCTGGGAAGTGATTCGAGAGGGAAAAAGTCGCATCGTTATTGGAGCTCGCTCAGCAATTTTTAGCCCCATGCCAGCACTTGGCCTCATTATTGTGGATGAAGAGCATGAACACAGCTACAAGCATACCGATGGCAGCCCCTGTTATCAAGCTCGTGATGTGGCTATTATGCGCGCTAAGCTGACTCACGCAACGGCATTGCTTGGTTCGGCTACGCCGGCCATTGAAAGTTATCATAATGCACGCCTGGATAAATACACGCTGTCAGCGCTTAAAGAGCGGTCGGCAGCCAAGCTTCCTTGTGTGCATATTGTCGACATGAAAAGGGAATTTGAAAAGGCCAAAGGATATACTATTTTTTCTGACTCGCTCCTTACGAAAATCGATGCCAGGAGAAAAGTGGGCGAGCAAAGCATTCTATTTTTGAATCGTCGCGGCTTTCACACAGAGCTTTCCTGCGCCTCTTGTGGGCAAGTACTCATGTGCGAGCACTGCTCCGCAAAACTTACGTTTCACAAGGCAGCAGGGGTTGCTTCTTGCCACCTTTGCAGCAAAGCGATATCTCCTCCAACTATGTGTCCTTTTTGCCGCGCAGTAGCAAGCATCAAGTATCAAGGCATGGGGACAGAAAAAGTACAAAGTGTCCTCTCAGCCATATTTCCAGGTATTGAAACACTGCGTATTGATGCCGATACTACAAAACATAAAGGCAGCCTTGAGATGCAGCTCAGAGAATTTCGATCAGGAAAGGCAGATGTGCTTATAGGCACACAAATGATTGCTAAAGGTCTGCACTTCCCTGAGGTCACCCTTGTAGGTGTGCTCAATGCCGATGCGCATTTTTATATTCCCGATTTTAGGGCAACCGAACAGCTCTTCCAGCTCATTACCCAAGTCGCCGGGCGAGCAGGACGAGGCGCCTCTCCTGGTGAGGTTATTATTCAAACTGCAACCCCCGAGCACCCTGTCATTCGACAGGCCGCAGCGCAGGATTACGAGGCGTTTTTCACAAGTGAAATCGAAACACGAAAGACCTTTGGCTTCCCACCATTCTGTCGTATAGTAAAAATTTTATTTACAGGAAAAGTCGAGCGCTTTGTTGGGGAAGCGGCGCATCGGTATGCGCAGGCACTTGCTCGGCTACTGCCACCACAATACATATGCCATCCTGTAGTGCCTGCAGGGCATAGTAAAATCAAGGATACTTTTCGGTATGTGTGTATTGTGAGGGGGGCATCTCAACAGCCCATTCGCACGGCTATTGCTGCTTGTGATGCCAAGGATCTACTCCCGGCAAGCGTGCAACGTTTTGTGGATGTCGACCCGGTCTCAATAACTTGAGGCAGGGAGGCAGGGAGGCAGAGAGGGTTGGGAAGGGTTGTGGTAGCCGTGTGTGTAGGTGGGAAAGGTTTGGGGAGTTTTTTTTAACAGGGAGAGCCACAGGAGAAGAGCTGCAGGGAGACTTGATTAGAGGCGTGTGTGGGGCTTGAGGTGTTGGTGGGAAAGGTTTGGGTAGTTTTTTTAACAGGGAGAGCCACAGGAGAAGAGCTTACAGAGAGAGCTTGTCAGAGGCGTGTGTGGGGCTTGAGGTGTTGGTGGGAAAGGTTTGGGTAGTTTTTTTAACAGGGAGAGCCACAGGAGAAGAGCTGCAGGGAGACTTGATTAGAGGCGTGTGTGGGGCTTGAGGTGTTGGTGGGAAAGGTCTGGACTGTGTTTCTAAGGTCCACGTTGTGACCAATATGGACCCCACCGCGGCAGCGGTGGAATTCATTAGCCCCGCGTGACTGAAGAGCGCACGCATTGCGTGCGATCGAAGGAACGTGGGGTTGTGGAGCATGAAATAAACAGAGAGCTGCGGTAGCAGCGAAACCCATTTGTATGTGGCATATGTGTTTCGCTGCTACCGCAGCTCTGTTTTTTTTACCCGTTTCCCAACCCCACGTTCCGCTCGGCCCGCGCGCTAGCGCCGCGGCCTTCACTGCACGCGGGGCTAATGAATTCCGCCACTACCGTGGCTCGGTTCTGATTGGTTACAAGTTCTTTAAATTGACTACGGTTTGGGAAGTTTTTTTTACAGGGAGAGCTCCTTGCAGAGACAGAGGAGGCTTGAAATTTGGTCTTACGAGCTATTGAGAACTTGTTTCAGCGATTTCCAAAGAGCAGCTTTTTCTTTCTGTTCATACTTTTCCGGCTCTGTGAGGCAAAGATCAATAATAGGTGTTTGATATAAAGTACTACGTAGCTGCAATGGGGAGAGTACTGTGCTAGATGATGTCGTGGAGCAATAGGGGAGCACATTTGTCATAAAATCACTTACTTTGTGGGCTACTGCGTTATTCTGAATGAGTATAATAGCCTTTATAGCGTGATGGCGGGCAAGTAGAGTGAGTTGCAAGCTATCTTCTATAGAAGGATGGTAGGAGAGTGCGGTTTGTACAAGATGTGTGTTAATACCTTCATGCAAGTTCTTAATAAAAGCGTTGGACGGGAGAAATGAAAGCAGGATGACCTGCGGGTAGCTCTGGCGCCATTGAGATGCTATTTCTGTAGCAAGAGCATCGGCCGGAGGTGTATCGTGGAGAGACAGATGGGGCGCTACTTTTTGTATCGTTTCTTTCATAGAAGTAAAAACTGGTGGCATGTGTGCTGGTAGAGGGCGTGGCAAATAACTATGAGGTGGTGATGTCACGGGAGGCATAGGAGAAGGCGAAGGAAGTTCCGGAACTGCTTCTGTAACTAGTTGAGGCGGGGGAGTAGGTTTTGGTTGTGACACGGCTTTAGGAAGGGCCTGTGGTTGTGATGGTGATGGCTGCATCTGGGGTTTTTTCATAGGTGTAGGCGGCTGTGGTGTAGGTGCAAGCAGTATAGGGTTCATAGAAGCACACTTGGAAGCATACTTGGAAGCACACTTGGAAAAAAACTCGTACGTTGTGGTATCGAGGTAATTGGATACCATGGAGCCCGTATTTGTTGTAACAAAATACTGGCATAAGGTAAGAAGTTCTTTATATTGTTCTAGAGTATTCATAAGGCTTATAAAATAATACAACAATTTCTCCCTTGAACGGGGAGTTCTTGTAGATAAGTAAGGGATGGTGCTGGCGATGTCCGGATGTTGACAGAGTCTGTATCCACAGGAGGCCCGCCAGAAGTGACTCTTTGGTGGTTTTGGGTGGATTGCTGGTTTTGGGTGGGTGATAGGTGAGTCATATCTGTAACATATACCTCGTCTTGTAATGATACCGCATTCGGCAGTGCTACAGAAGACGGAGATGAAGTGAGAGTTGGCTGTGTTGAACTTGTAGTCACTGGAGGAGATTGAGGTGGCTGCGCTGTATTTGTTGATGTGTCCATACTTCCTTGTATTACACGTAGAGTTCTTATCGCATTTGGGTTACGAGTTGGTGGACGTGGTGGCAACTTCAGAGGCAAGGGACTAGGCCTGCGTGGAGGGAGTGTTTTTTTACAATCTGATCTTTGTGTATATAATCTATCAGCTGCACTAAGTATGTCATTGTCTGTAGGGCGCACAGTAACTGTGTCTGTAGGGTGCACAGTAACTGAAATAGGGTGCATTTCGTAATAGCGAGCAAAAATGTCTTTTGTTACCGCTATGATATATGCTATTTTAAGCGCTATACTTGTTGTTCTTGCGTCTACATTCAGTTCTACAAGGGTTTTTACACGGTCAACGAAATCATCTAAAGAAGGGAGACCGGGCGTAAAAAATGGGGGAGAAAGGCGATTATAAAGATTTGTTGTAAAGCGACGCATATCCATTACAAAACTTTCAGGGGGAGTTATACCGCGTGGTGTATCCATTACGGGATCAGATGATGTAATTGGTCTTGGACTGAGTGTTGGACTTAGTGATGAACTTAGTGTTGGACTTTGTGACCAAGCAACCCTGCTGTTCACGGACCCTGTGCTAGGCAGCGTGAGAAATCTCGATGATGATGAAGAGCCTCCAGTTGAACTTGAGGAATTGAGAGTCTGGGTTACTGCTGCTGTTATGGATAATGATGGTATACTTGATATACTTGATGTAGATGACATATACATACTTGACATAGATGACATACTTGATGTAGATGCTGTAGATGGTATAATTGACATGTTTATTTTTCCTCCTTATTAGTTAACGCCATGTGCGCTTAATGTGTCGGCCTTACAGGCCTCTATTATTTTGTTTTTTTGGCCAGGCCTGCGGCCTGGCCACCCAGGGTTTAGTCGCCCCTTCGGGGCTCCTGCACCCTGGGCTATACATATTTCGGCCCTACGGGCCTTTACCAGGGCTACCGGCCTGTTTTTCTACAATTCATGGCTTTTCCCCCACCCTGGTTCCCAGGGCGTCGCCCTTCATATAACAGATGCAATCCCCCTGTTATTTGTAGAGGCCACTTAAGGCTGAAAATGTATTGGCGCTATGTGCCTATTTTTGCCATGTGCACTTTTCCGTCAGGAAAAGTCGCACATGGCGTTAATTATACAATTGGTATCTTATAAAATAATACAATGGCTCCTATTCTGTGAGGGGCGTGTAGGTATTGGCGATGCCACGTAGCGTACGACAGGGGTTGCAGTCAGCGAAGGCACATTAGGAGGGACGCTTACGAGAGTAGTTGTTGGAACTAAAGGTGAAAATTCGCTAGTAAGATCTGTAAAAACAACATCGTTAGGTAATTGTTGTACGGAGTGTGGTAGGAGTACGCTAGAGCTTGCAGTCAGCGAAGGCCCACTAGAATGGACGCTTGCGTGCGTAGTTGGCGATGGAACTAAAGGTGAAAATCCGCTAGTAAGATCTGTAAAAACAACATCGTTAGGTAATTGTTGTGAAGTTGACGGCGGTGGGGATTGATGTGAGTGTGGCTGCGCTATTTGCATTGCATGCTGAGGGTTTGTAAAATTTCCAACTTGAGGTGGTGGAACATGAGTGAGGTTTTCTTGTTTCGTTTCGTTAAACGCCCTTTGAGTGGCTGCCCATATCTCATCGTGTGTAGGGTGGTTGTTCGGTCCAAAGTGGAGGTTTAGACAGCGTTCTGCTGCTGCCATGGTGAGTGCCATGCTATGTGTTACACAAAGAGGAGGTGAATTTTGGTGCACAGCATCTTTTGCATTACGGATGAACTGATCTAAATTGGGAGCGGAAGCGGAGTTACCAGTCGTATAATATATCATATCAAATTGTCTCAAAAGACAATGTGTAATTGGCCGCAATAAATCAGTAAATGCCTGAGAGTGGCCACTCGTTGTACTTTGCGGTGTGTTACTTACGAGTGTAGATAGGGGAGTAGTTCTGTTATTGGATCTAGCACTTTGTGGGCGGGATGTGGGGCTTTCTGGCATCGCAGCTAGGGAACTCGATACAAGTGAAGGCGGCATAGTAAGGCTTGTACATAATGATGAAGAGCTTGTAGAGACACTTGAAGCTGATCCATTAAGAGTCAGGGTGACGGCAGTTGTTATGCTTAATACTGATGAACTTGATATACTTGAACTTGACATATTTATTTTTTCTCCTTATTAGTTATATAATATGCAGCCAGTATACCATGTTGAATAATTATGCGTAAATGGTAATTTCCTTAACGTAACGGCAAACTTCATTAGTGATCGCCCCCTCCCCACGTAGGGGAGGGGGCGATCACTAAAATACACTTATGCGTATCTTAATAGCAGGTGCCTCTGGATTCATTGGCTTAAATTGTAAAAAATACTTTATGTCTCATGGGCATGAGGTTGTGGCCTTACAGAGGCAGCAGGGCAGCTGGGATCCTGCTCACAACTGTCTTGCCGTGGATCTTTTAGAAGGATATGATGCCATCATCAATCTGGTAGGGGAACCCATTGCTTCTGGATGGTGGTCGAAGGCAAAGATGGATCGAATTTTCTCTAGTCGAGTGCAAGCCACCACACTCTTAGCAAAAGGGATACAGCAACTCAAAAACCCACCCAAAGTATTTCTTTCAGCATCAGCGGTGGGCTATTATGGCTCGCGCGGCGATGAAATACTTACAGAAGAAAGCATATCGGGGAATCTCTTCCTCTCTCACGTATGCCGTGAGTGGGAAACAGCGGCATCTCAAACTACAAACACTCGGGTAATAATTTTGCGCCTTGGTGTTGTGCTTGACAAAGATGGCGGTATGCTTGCAAAGATGCTCCCACTGTTTCGCATAGGCCTTGGAGGGTATGTCGGCAGTGGCAATACATGGATCAGCTGGATTGCTATAGATGATCTTTTACGACTTATGCAGTTTTTGCTCTTTGAAACCACAGCTCAAGGCATTTTCAATGCAACGAGTCCTGAGCCAGTCACAAGCCGCGATTTTGCAAAAACGCTCGCTGCCATGCTGCATCGCCCGCTACTTTGCCGTATGCCTTCATGGCTCGTCAGGTTCATTTTTCGACATATGGCAGATGAGCTTTTGTTGCCATCGGTACGTGCCATACCAAAAAATGCCCTTGAGGCAGGATTTTGCTTTCAGCAAAGTACTATGCGGAGCCTTTTGCAAAGTTACTTTTAGAGTAAGCTGTAGATTTTCGTCATGTGTTATTTTCCGTCAGGAAAATAACACATGACGTCACGTTAACACGTGGTAGTTGATGGTCGTCTGTCATCGAAGTCATCATCATCATCATCGTCATCGAAATCGTCAAAATCGTCGTCATCATCAAAATCATCGTCATCAAAATCATCAAAATCGTCAAAATCATCATCGTCATTATCATCGCGATTGCTATAATGCTCACGATACACACCATGACTATCCCACGCCGGGAGCTCGCACACCACTATCCCAAGCAAGAGTGCCGTTATAAGAATTTTTTTCATAGACTTTCACCTCCTAAATATGGTACGAAAGAATGATAGTAACTGAATTCTAAAATTATGAAAACCATTTTTTTCACTATAGCATTGGTATGCGCCTCATGTGTGCAGTACCATCCAAAAAAAGTAGAAACCCCTGAGGTGACCTCGTGGAAGAATAAAGAAGAGGTAGTCGCGACAGGACCACCATGCCCAGAAAAATGGTGGGAAATATTTCAGGATCCACAGCTGAATGAACTCGAAGAGACTGCCATGAGGCAAAGTCCAACCATACAAGCAGCAATTGCGCAGCTTAAAAATGCCCAAGCAGTCTATGGAGAAGTACGTGCCGATCAATTTCCATCTGCCGATCTCTTTATGATGGCACAGAGACAGCGTATTGCAAAAAGTACTGCAGGGCAGCTTGGGGCCGTGTCTGCGGGGCAAGCTACGAGCACAAGTGGCTCTTCTAACCTCTCATTTACACCTAAAGATCTTGCAGCACCGCCATCGCCACCATGTCCGCCATCTCCGCCCACCACTGGGCCAGTTGAGCCTACGGCGTCTGAGAGTGTAGCTCCTGCTGCTGCAGGGACAGCAGCGGCTGCGGTCCCATCGGCTGCACAGACACAGATACCGCTACATTTTTCTTTTTTTCAAATCACGCCTGAAATAAGTTATGAAGTGGATTTATGGGGAAAATACTGGAGCGCAAGTAAATCTGCTCTCATGCAGGCTAAGGGAGCCAATGAAGATCTTGCCGCTACGCGTTTATTTTTGGCTGCAAATGTGGCCGCGACCTATTTTCAGCTATGTAACTATGATGCAAATATAGATGTCACACAAAAAGCCATCATTTCGCGTACTCATGAGGTAGAGCTTAATCAAAAAAGAGCCGAGTTTGGGGTTGCGACCAATGTGGAGCTGCGTGAAGCACAGGTAGTACTTCGCGGGGCCGAGTCAGATTTGGAAGATCTCAAACGGAGTCGCAACCTCACGGAAGATGCGCTCGCTGCCCTTGTAGGTATGCCAGCATCGATTTTTCAAGTCAAGACGAATGGTATTATTCCCAAGGCGCCGCCTATTCCTGCTGGCTTGCCATCGGCACTCTTGCAAAAGAGACCAGACATTAGGCGGCTAGAATATTTGATTGAATCAGCGCGGCTTGATGTGGGGGTTGCCAAGACGGCATTTTTCCCAGCAGTAATGCTTTATGCGAATGCAGGGTTTGAATCCAATGCTATCCACTCACTCTTTAAATGGCAAAACCATGTCTGGCAACTCACAGGTACGCTCCTTCAGAACCTATATGATGCAGGCAAGCGCAGCTCCGCAGTGAAGGCAGCGAAAGCAAAATATAAACAGTCTGTTGCTAATTTTCTTCAGAATGTGATGACTGCCTATCAGGAAGTAGAAGATGCACTCTATTCGATAGAAGCAGCAAAAAAGCGACATGCTATTCGCGAAAAAGAGCTTTTCGAATCGGATGATCTTTATAAACTTTCAAGCCTTCGCTTTAAGAATGGTGTGGAGAACTACTTTATTGTTATAACAGCCGAGCAGACCTATCTTCAATCTGCTCAGGCCGCAAATGATGATGCTCTCCAAGCCGTTACAGCAACGGTGCAGCTGATACGTGCTCTTGGAGGCAGTTGGCAAGATACGTAATAGCTTATACAAGCCATGGTTGCTTTTTTTTACAGGGAGAGCCACAGGAGAAGAGCTGCAGAGAGAGCTTGTCAGAGGCGTTAGGGGGGCTTGGGGTGTTGGTGTTTATGGCCTGGGTTGCTTTTTTTGGAGAGCTGCAGAGACCCGCGACGGTTTGGAATGTTCGATGCATTTTTTCGCTGAAAGCGAAAAAGTCCAGCATATAAAAATAGACTGACAAATTAATTTGTCAGTCTATTTTTATATGTCTGGACTTCAACGAGCATATGCTTGTTGAAAATGCATCTTTGGTGCTTCTTATAAGCCCATAATAATCCCTTAGCTTTCTCTCTAATCTCTCTGTCCTGACCTTTATTACCAATGCCTTTAGCACCCCACACGCCTCTGACAAGCTCTCTCTGTAAGCTTTCTCCTGCAGCTCTCCCTGTTAAAAAAAATGTGCCAAAGCCTGTGAGAGCCATGGCTTAGCCTGATGCGTATGCCCTTTACGGGGGTGGTGAACAACTATTCTACATAAGTTTTTTGATCTCGATGAGAAGTTGGCTTACCGTCTTGCGCTTTTGGGGATTAGGTTCAATCATGCGCAGTATCAGGAGCTCTAGCCGATCTCGTTTTGAAAGATAATGGCCACTTTGTAAGGATAATTCTGACTTGCGATGCTGCGTTTGACTATTGATAGCCTCTACTAATTTATGATAACGGCTGTTTACGGAATGCGTTTTGTTTTTTGCATACCAGGCATTTTGCCAAGTTGCTTTTTTGCCATGGAAAACCCAGTACAAGCTGCAGCCAAGGGCATATACGTCTGAAGCATAGTAGCTAGTTTTCTTCATTTTCCAATAGTACAGCCCCTCCGGAGAGATATAGCTTTTGGTGCCCTGAGCTTGCCGAAAACAGACTTGCTTGGCAATGTCTGCCCACCCAAAATCCGTGATCACAGCTTCTATCTTTCGCTTGCCTGGCTTGCCATGAGCAATAGAGACAAGAAAATTCTTTAACGCTAAATCTCTATGCACGATGCCGGCTTTGTGCATACAAAAAAGGCCTCGTATAAGGTCGTGGGCAATATTGATTTTTTCTTTAAGGGAGAGTGTGCCTCTTTTTTCGATAAAACTCTGGAGCGATCCTGGTTTGTATAATTGTGTATAGATAGTGTGATATATTGTTTTACCTTTTCTATGAGCGCCAAACCCGAGTGTTTTGAGGATGCCCGGTTTATCGCAGAGTCGTTTTATGATTCTTAGCTCTCGTTCCATATTGCTGCTTTGCTCAGCACTTGCAACCACTGTGGAACCCATGCGATTATACCAAATGGCTTTGGTGACCGTTTTGTATGCACCACGTCCGATATAGGCTGAGCGCATGGAGTCAAGACGAATGAAGCGATGTTTTGTCCGCCAATCGACATCTATGGAAAAAGGAAGCCCGCTCTGCAGTTTATTCACATAATACTTGTGCTGAGAGATATATTTGGGAAGCGTCGCTTCGATAAAAAGTGCCGTTTCTAAAAAATGACCTCGAGAAAGCTTGACGCCTGGTTTTTTCTTATAAAATGCATCGGCTGCTTGCGTTGCATGCAGAAAATGTGTGGCAAGAGAAGAAGCCCCAGGAGCGCTTTGGAGAGTCTTTGCCAAGTCAGTAAGCTCGGCGAGCGTACATTTTTTTCCTAAATAGGCTTTGAGCAGCTTGCCAAGCTTTTTTGGCTCGCGCATTTTTACTGCAGTAGTGATTGCCTCTTTAACTTCTTTTTCCATGGCATAGGTGTTTGCGAACACACAGGAAAAAAGAAGCGCGGCATGCACGACAAATGATCTGTTCATGATTACCCCTTATGTATTTTACCATCCCTCACAAAGCTCGGGATGGTAGAATAATGCTGAATATAATGCTTGAGGATTATCTACGGCAGACGCTTTTTTTGCAATTTTTTTCTGGATAACGTTAATCTACATCGTCGATGCCGCGTGCTGGCATTGATGCGGCGGCGGCGCGTGGCGCTGCTGTTCGCACATCACCTATCTCCTCTACGCGTGGTCGTGGTACTAAAATATCGTAATGAGGAGTTGGAGAGCGATGAAAAAGAAGGCTCAGCTCATCGCCACCACTATGGACCTGATATCGGACAGGGGCAGCATTAATGCTATTCTGCCTGCCAATTTCTACAGCATCATAGATACGAATGTTGGTGCCAAGTACTCGTGCAATGAGGCTCATATTCCCCTTCAGAGCCGTTACAAGGCTGCGCATGCAGGCGTTGATGGCATCTGATCGTCTACGATCTTGCATGACTGCATCGGCTGTCTGGTTTTGCGCTACTGCCTGTCCAAGTACTCTTTTACATTCGTCATATTGGGCGCGAAGTGTTGGCTGATTAACAACTTCTACAAGTTCATCAAATGTGTGTGTGAGGTGTCTTCGTTTGCGTGGATTTTCTAAGAAGCTGCTTACAACATGAAATCCAAGAGCGCGAGACAGGCTCTGGCCATCATAGGAGGCAATACGCTTGCAACGAAATTCTGTATCCAAAAGCCTACAACCATTGCGTATGAGCGCGGCATTTGGGTCTCTAGAGTATGAGTCAGCCACTTGTGTTACTGCTATAGGCGCTCCAATAGAGGGCGCACTGTCACTTCGTGGCGCTGTTGTAGAAGTGCTCGCAGGTGCAGAAGCAGGAGTAAATACAGGAGCAGGAGTTGCTACAGGAGCTGTAGGAACAGTCGCTGGACGTGTTGTTGCTCTTGTGCTCGAAGAGGACTGTGAAGAGAGCGCCGCTGGAGTTGGGAGTGAAGAGCCTTGTGCAGCTGGCTGGGCCGCTTTTAATGCCTTGGCACAGCGAGTAAGCAATTGGGGCGCATTGAGTGTTCGAATTTTTGAAATATTCGCCCTCTGGCCTTTTCCAATGACTGCTCCTATATCCTTGGCCAAAATGTGTATGAACTCATAATCAATTGTTGCCGCACGGCCTGCAGCAATACTTTCTTGGAGTGTTCGAATATTGAACATAATCTCCTCTATAGTAACTGGCTCTACAGAAGATGTAGCCCTCGAAGATGCTGTAGAAGCAGATCGGGCTAATCTATTTGGTGCAGTAAATGTGCTGTTTACATTACTTGCACTTGTATTTCTTATGGGTGTTGATGAAACTGACATAATAACCTCGTTATTGTTATGTTAATATAAATAACAAACCAATTATATCAAATTGCGCATTTTATTTGTCGGTTTTTTATTTTTTGTGAATTTGTGATTGCAGTTAATTTTTTAGTCTGCTATGATATTCTCAATGTCTTAATTTATTTTAACATAAGGAGAATAGTATGAGTTCAGTATCAAATAATAATAACATAGAAAACATTGAGCAACAGATAGCCGCTGAGATTGTTGAGGGGATTAATGGGGTGTATCAGCGCGGAATAGGCTGCGATGAAAGAATACGTTTAATCGTACAAGACGCGATAGGTGCGTATTCGATATCTATATCTGCAGAGGGCCGCACGCAGCTTGAAAACTTTACACTTCGGGAAGTTGTCCCAGCAGCTGGTATCTCTTCTAATAGTATAACGTCTCTCACTAATATGCTCCGTACACAGCTACGAGCAATTCGAGAAGCGCAAAGTTCATCATCATCTTCCTCATCGTCTTCGTCCTCATCCTTACCTTCCCCTTCTGCTCCAATGACCTCTGCAAACTATGAGTCCATCTTGCGCTATAACCCGGCTGATGGCTATATTAAAGCTGCAGGCACACTCGCAGCCTGTTTGGCACGTTTTATACATGGACATTCGGAACTAGCCCCGTCAAGTGGTGAGAGCGTTTTTGCACGCCTCGAGCGCACTCGTAATCTGCCCTTCGTTATTGCAAACCAAGATGGTCTTACGCTGCTTGTATCTAAAGAGCTCTTTACCAGCGAACAGGGATATGTAAATAATTTTTATAAATACTTCCGCCAATTTGCCTCCACAAATGCTGGGGTGCAAGTGCAGGCAAACCCTACTCGAATACCGCAAGAAATGGAAACGCTCGATCGCCGTTTTATTCAGCGAGTCGGGGAATATACACTCAAAGTCGTGATCCCCAGAAATCATGTGGAAGCACTTTTGGGAGCACTGCAACTGCCGAATTTTTTAATTCGTGAGCTTCATTCTGTGTACGCTTCTTTTCCTGTACACCATACGCCTCATGTGCCTGTAGCACCAAGTGCACCATTACCAGTTGCGCTCCCTGTAGAGCGTGAGCTAATCCCAGACAGAGCTAAAAGAACCGAAATACTGCGCTCTACCAATGGGCTGTCGCTATATGTTATCAAAGGTGGACAGCTAGCTCCTCGCTCATGTATCAGTGCAACTATTCTCCAGCATCTACGAGGAGAAGAGAATCCTTTGAATGTTACCGCTGACCAGTACTCGGAATTGGAAAGACAACAGCTATTACCCCTCATAGAATTTGATAATCAAAAAAATCTTATTGTTCATATACCACAAACCTGGAACATACAGCAATTGATTGCTACTCCCACTGCTGCTGCGATAAACCGTTATCTTAAAACTTCAAATCATAATGTTTTTTTGAATGACAGCACTACCATTCGTTGTAACTATAAATATGTTATTCCTGCTGATCGTGTACAGCAATTTATCGGAGGGACACTCGGGCTGAGCGACCTCTTTCGAGAGAGGGCAACTCCTGCGAATAGGAACCAAGAGCGACACAATATTAGTGTCTATAAAGAACTTATGTGCGCACCCATCTCGATGAGATCTGAAGAGCTTCCCTCAACGCCTGTTTCAAGTAACGTAGCATCGCTGCGCACACTTCTTGAAACCAATGATACTGCAGGGGTTATGAGAGCCGATCTTACTGATTATCATGGTCTGATCTTTGCTGAAAGCCTTTTATCCACAATACCAACACCGAAAAGATTTGCTGCGCGCCTTTCACTGCTGCAACGCTCTTCTCTCCAATTAGACGAACAAAAAAGAATCTGGAGACAGCCTAACAATTGCAGTGTCAATGGATGGCTAGCTGCAGATCGCGGCTTCTTTGCTATGCAGCAAAGTATTCTTACTGAACTTCGATCTCTTGCCTCTGAGATGACTGAGGGAGAGTATAGCAATATGATCAATGAGTTTAAGACTATAGCAACGGGGCCAATGGCAGTGTTGCTAGCAGAGGTTGATATGGCAGTGCGTTATAGATTGGATGTGACGCATTACCAACATAGAATTATCGATACTGCGCCGCCAACAACAAAACCCCCAGGCGTAACTCTTGGTTCCGTGCGTCAGTTTTTTAACGATACTATGAGTAACGCATCAATTCGAGATTTTCAGGATGTCGCTCTTCTGAAAAGTGCTTTTAACGAAGATCACAATCTCGTTGGTTTGAATTCGGTAAGTGCTATTCACGCGAGACTTCGCGCAAGTGTGGCCTCCTTTTTCGATCGTGTCCAACGAAGAGCAGCGGATACAGGAACTGCTTCTCATGCGTATCTTGAAGACTATTACTCAAAAATAGAAAATGCCCTTTTACATATCGTTAAAAAACTCAGAGATCCAGCCACATTTGACCGCGAGGGTATGACGGTAGCATTCATTAAGAAATTAATTATTGCATCAGCGCATTGTGGCCTTGCGACGAGCGGTGCTATCCTCGAAAGTTATGGAGAAATATGTGATAGGCAAGAAATGACACCAGAGACTCGTATTTATTCGAACTTAGGAGAATATCGACGCCAGGTGGCAAGTGAGCTTGCTCCTCCTGCTGCCGAATCCATTGTGTATAATCGCAGGGTTTTAAGAGCTTTGGGAAGGCAATATAATATTCCAGGAACTCAGGCTATATTAGACCAAGACGCTATGGGAGTTAGCACTTTTCATACTCTTGGTGGTGTATTTTCCCCAACAGCAGATCGTACGCGATTTTTCGGATACTATACGGAGCAGGGTATTGTTGGTCGAATTGTTGATCTTATCTGGAGCGATCCCGCTGTGCGTGATTATCTCCTCGAACGTTTAGAGCCGCCCGCTTCCTGGACCGCTGTGGAGCTAGATGCCTTGAATGCAGAAGTTGCACGTCTGAGAACAAGTGGGGCCTCAGAAGAAGCCATTAAGCGCCATCTTGCTAACCGGGCCTTTGTATGCCGCCCAGGCCAGTCTGTGGATGAGGCGATCACTGCCAATACCAGCGCATGGACAGAGACGCAAATAGCGACGCTGCGCGCTGAGATTGCCCGTATCGAAGAAGAAGGCGAAAGAGCTGTTGTAAACAGCTTGCGCACAAGGCTTGCAGGTGCTCCATGGAACTATACGATGGGGGCATCAGAGACTGCCGCTGAAGCTATTGCCGCTATGCGCTCGCAAAGCAAGTCGGTAACACTTCTCGAAGTTGAAATGAAGCGCATTCGTACCCGAACCACCTTACAGGTTCAAACATATGCCTTGGAGAGAGGTATCCAAATCCTACCCGGACAGCCAGTGCAGGAGGCAATTACGCAGCAGACACGTGGCTGGCATGAAGATGATATTTGGCGCCTGATGACAGAAGTAGCAGAGCTACGAGGGCAGGGGCTAAGCGAAGACAAAATAAAAGAAAAACTTAGTCTTCGTGCACTGCAGGTGGGCCCTGATCAAACGATTGCATCGCAGATTCAGGAGCTCAGGCGTGGACTATATCGTGAGGCAGTATGTGATAAGAGGGGACGTTATGCTCCTGAGGTGGTTGCCCGCCTGCTTATGGAACATCTACATGTCCTGCAACCAATTACCTTTAGAGGTGCAAACTCAAGTTCAAGTACAAACTCAAGTTCAAGTACAAACTCAAGTTCAAGTACAAGCTCGAGTTCAAGCACACGCTTGAGTTCAAGCTCGAGTTCAAGCACAAATGGATCATCCTCATCTTCGTCACTGCTCTCGGCTGATTTTCATCGGTCCCGTGATGTCGAGCCTCTTGCTTTTTCACTTTCTCCATACGATGCAATGCCTCTGAACGTAGAGATTACAACACCCACAGCTGTCCCAATTGCTGCAGTACAAGGCGCCTTTTCAACGGTGAATTCACGCGCTCTTATTCCAACATTTGCAAGACTGCGAGAGCACTTCTTGCAAAGTAGTAGTGATGGCACTGCTGGGACCGAGGCACCTGTGATCGGCGTAAGCAGTTTTATACCGCTTGCACTGGTTGCGCATCTTATGCGCCGTAAAAAGGACTTGGCATGTGGTCAAAAATATAATCCAGGTGATGCAATTACTAACATGGAAGCCGTTGCACATCACTTTATAACGCCTTTGGCCCGCGTGCGCATGACGGAACACCATGTGTGGGATAATGGGCATTCACATGTGCCTGTAGGCCCGAATCAGGGATGTGATGTAATTATGAGTGCAGCTGTGCAGCCAGACTTTGAGTATGATGGCGATAAGAGCGTTATGCTCCGTTTTGCTTGCGGGGCAACTGAAATCGTTGGACGCCCGACGCCTCCGCCGCTTTTGAGTGCAAGCGCACGGCAAGATAGAGCCCAGCTTGCAGCCTATGATCAGGCACTTCTTGAGTACTATGTATACTCACTTATGCAAGATCATAGAATACCTGCACGAAGTGCTGTCCAAGGCTCTGCTATGACGCCATCGATAGCAAAGGCCTTCTTGGCTGGTCTTATTGCTGAAGAGACCACTTCTACTGGCATTATGAATGCGGTGCGAGGGCAGTTTGTGAACTTAAATGGGAATATATTGCCTCTTGAGCTGTTTTTGAACACTGCCATACATCAGGTGCGCAATGAAGCCAGGATGCTTGAAGCAACAGCTCCTCAGGGATATGTGAATACTATCAATCCACCAGCCATCTTTGCGACAGCTATCGGTAGAGCAGCGGGTGCTGAGATACTTAATCGCTTTCAAGCTCTTGGATTGAGGATTGTACAAAATGAGGCACCTCTTACCAATTTGAAAGAAGTGGTGGTAAGCGCCTATCAAGATCCTGGTATAGTAGGTTTACTTGCTCGGGTATTGCCGGCCAGTGTTAAGGTTAAGGAGAAAGCCGAGCTCTTCCCTTCTGGTCGCTATGCTGGGCCTGATAACTATGCCCTGGTAATCCACAACAACAGCGATGGATTTGGACAAAATATCCAGTACGAGGAAGGGGATGCGAGTTTGGATGCCGTTGTCGGCAGGTATTCCAATGCTGCATGCTGCTTACTCCGCAGACGGCCGGATCTCTTGTCCCGAGTCGTGCAGTTCTAAGCTATATTAACGCCATGTGCGACTTTTCCTAACGGAAAAGTGCACATGGCAAAAATAGCGCACATAGCCCTGCGACTTATGAGTGGTAGTTACAGTTTGGGGAGTCTTTTTTACAGGGAGAGCTGCAGAGGAAGAGTTTCAGAGATAGCTGCAAG
>Ga0207126_1082_pt1 | contig 20559 bp, 10 predicted proteins | sample Alteio_BWMinHeat_20_FD_153586 | JGI IMG/M metagenome (GOLD analysis project Ga0207126, IMG submission 153586) | Enriched cells from forest soil in Barre Woods Harvard Forest LTER site, Petersham, Massachusetts, United States -... | ecosystem: Environmental > Terrestrial > Soil > Temperate forest >...
CTGATACACATGCGGAACTTAGGGGCGTCATGTGCGTAAAATAAAGGGAGCTCAATAACAATGCGCAATGCTATTGCGGTCATGATATGTCTGATTTTTTTCTCTTCTCATTCGCTCTTTGCAAAAGCATTTCACCTTTTTATGGTGGGTGATACCAAGGATAAAAAGATTGGCAAAATCGTCGAGGTTGATTTAAAAAATGTAGCGGAGAGTTTTGTGTATGTGGCTGATGTATGCAAGGTGCCTTTACATGTTCACAAAATGACCAGTCATGATAAGAAATTTACCTACACGCACCTGAAAGAGAGCCTCCATAAAGCCCATATAGCAAAAGATGATGTTATTATTTTCTATTATAGTGGGCATGGTTGTCGTTTGTACGAGACACACATGATATGGCCTTATTTATTTTTTGAAGATGGGGTAGTAGATTCCGCAAAAGTGATGAAGAAGGTGTTTTTGAAAAGAGCCGCACTCTCTGTAGTGCTCATGAATTCTTGCAATGGATTAGCAACAAATGTGTTAAATAAAAATATTAATTTGTTTCGCATCAAGCCTTTCCTAGCATCACAAACAACGAATAATTGCTTTGAGCTGTTTTTTAAAAAATGTGGGATACTCATTGCTTGTGCCACAAAACCAGGCGAGTTAGCGGCAGGCCTTCTGCCAGGCTATAAGAATAACGAGCTAAAATGTGGAGGCTCTTATTTCACCAACGCCTCTTTAAATAATTTTTTCGAGATATTGCATTCATCTTCTGCTGAGTGGAAGTCTATTTTTAAGAAAATAAAAAAGATGTGTCAAGAAGAGGTTCGGGAAGGCTCTCAGACCCCACAATATACTATTCTTCTTGGGTCAAAAAAGAAAAAAGTGCGCGAATATATGCATCATCTTGCTACCCATTGTCTTTATCGAAGAGGCAAGGACAGTTTTGATGCCCCTTCCGATGAGGAGCAATTTGATGAGGACGTGCGCAAGTCAGTGGATTTTGAGATGAACATCGATGAACCAAGAATCATGGATCAGGTTCCCTGATTGAAAAAATGCCTCTACATGAATTCAGAAGTAAGGACTAACGTCTTTAACGTTAAGAGAAAGAGCGTTTAGAGGAGGGCTTGAGAGATGACGAAGGATCTTAGGGTTTTGGCAGTTACAAGTTGTGAGGACTTTTTTTACAGGGAGAGCCACAGGAGAAAGCTTACAGAGAGAGCTTGTCAGAGGCGTTAGGGGTACTGGGGTGCATTGCTGATCAAGGTCTGGGCAGTGTGGGGAGATAAGGGAGAAAGTTGAGGGATCATTATGGGCTTATAAGAAGCACCAAAGATGCATTTTCAACGAGCATATGCTCGTTGAAGTCCAGACATATAAAAATAGACTGACAAATTTATTTGTCAGTCTATTTTTATATGTCTGGACTTTTCCGCTTCCAGCGGAAAAATGCATCGCACAACCCAGGCTTCTCTCTGCACCTCTGTGATCTCCCTCTTAAAAAAAGCAGCTAAGGCTTGTAATTGCCCACACCTTATGATCCTGCGTCATCTCTGTGACCTCCTCTAACCTCTCTATTCTCTTTGTCACCAAGCCATGGCACTATCTAACTTAAAATAGCATCCTGAAAATTGTTCCCCCAGTCTCACGCCGCTTCGCGAGCACTTCGACTGGAGTGCTTCTTAAGCCCATAATAATTCCTTAGCTTTCTCTCTAATCTCTCTACCCAGACCTTCATCACCAATGTCTTTAGCACCCCACACGCCTCTGACAAGCTCTCTCTGTAAGCTCTCTCCTGAAGCTCTCCCTGTGAAAAAAAACTACCCAGACCTTCCTCACCATTCACTCAAGCACCCCACACGCCTCTGACAAGCACATGCGGGCCTACCCGGGTTGCGAGAGCGCCGTTTGGTTCGTAAATTGTGGGTTGAAGAGAGCAATAAGGGACTGCGCAGGGTCTGTAAGGGCTTGCATGTTGGGGTTCGTGTCAAAATAGGCAAGCATAGATGTTTTGAGTTTGTTTTGTGTCTCTGGTGGTAAAAGATTCAGCTGTTCATGAATGAGCTTGACGAGTACAAGGCGCATATCTCCCTCGGCAAGAGGGGGCTGGACAGTACCTTCCAGAAGGGCCTTCATATCTGCGCCGCGAATTATCACACCACCTGTTTCAGCCTTATCGAGCGCTGCGAGGGCGCTTGCTAATAGGAGCGTTTTCATAGAAGCCGTAAACGCCTGAAGCTTTTCTGGTGGGGTTGTAGCCAGATCTATATGGCGCAAAATACGCGACTTGACAAACGCATCAAAGTTGGGTTGCATAACAAATTCTACGAGTGTTCTTGCATAGGCCTTTGTCGCAGTAGCTGATACATCACTCGCATTTGCAGTCGCAACCCCACTCGAAGCGATGGCTGCCATATTCCAATAGGCGCAGGCAGCGCTTGTATTGGCCATCACTTGAGTAAGGTCAAGGGTAAGGCCGCTTTGGATGCTTACAGGCAAGCCAGCACCTAAGGATTGTATGGTGTTTGTAAGGCTTGCGCCACCGAGAGGCATGAGGGAATCGCGAGCAAGATCTAAGGTAGCAACGCCCGTTGTCTGGTTAATAATCATTGGAATTTGCACGGCTGCACCACTAATGATCCCAGCGAGTACTATAGAGAGTGTGGACTGATCCAAATGCTGCTTTCCAGAAGAAATATCAGCAATATAGTCGCGCACAATTTCTATCTGTACAGCTTGCTTGCGCTCATAGTCTTTTCTTGCATCTACCAGGTCTGTTTCCCCCTTTTGGTGTGTTTGTTCAACCCATTTTTTGAGCATATTCAGAATAGCGTCTTGCTGCGCGAGAAGACGCTTGTTGGCGTTGTTTACAGCAATGGCTTCATCATTAATCGTTTGCAGGTGTTCTTCTTCCATAGAGTTAATCATGTTAAACAACAGAAACATTTGCTGTGGCGGAATCAGTGGTGGCGATTGAGCATCGGTATCTTCAGTTGATTTTTTATCACTCTTTTGAATAGTCGATGTTCCATCATTAGAAGGTGTTGTTTGCTGCGAGGCGGTAGGGGGTGGTGGTGGCGAGGGTGGCGATGCACCTTGGGCTTCAGTATTTTGTGTGCCCTCTTGAGGGGCATTGGATGAAGAAGATATATTACTCATATGTGTCCTCCATTTTTAAACAGGTATTATATTACTTGTTTGCTGTCTTCCCCCGCTGCCGGGCTCGGCAGTGAGTAAAGAGAAGTTTTTCACGAATGATTTTGCTGGGTCGAGAAGAAAATTAATAGAGAACTGATAGAAGTCATTCTGCGTTGCAATGAATTGTGAAAAATTCGTAATAGCGGTGTTGACGATCTCTCTCTCTACTTGGGTGATAGTCAGATCATGTATTGCATTTCGAATATCTAATATATTATTTACAATGGCACTCTTCGTGCCGGCTATTTTATCTAGCTCAGCATTTTCGTGCTGGTTGGCTGCAAAGGCATTAAGGGCTCTAACGATCGTGTTGTTATTGAGCCCCTGTGTTTGTAAGCCTATAAGCGCCGCCAAGATGACTTGAGCATTGCTTGGGGTAATAATACCCGCGCCAATAGCAAGAGCAAGGGATGCGCTACTTTGTGGTGGCAGCGAAGAGATGGAAGATGGCAATGCATTCGCAGTTTGTTCCGTCAGCGATGAGAGGGCTGCAGGAGGAAGGGCGCCAAGATTGATGCCGAGATTTGCAATAAGGTCTTCGGCGAGATAGGAAAGAGCAAATTCGAGTGCCAGCGCTACAGGTGTTTGTGCAGACGTTTCTCCTGTTGTACCCTGAGCCGACGCAGACGTAGCTGCCCCCGTAGTAGAAGTGCCTGATAAGTAAGGCTCTTCCTCCGCCGTAGTGGCTGCGTGAAAGCGTGAGATGGTTGCTGGAGGCACGCCCAAGCTTTGTAAACCACTGGTAAGAGTTGGTATGATAGTGGTTTGATTTTGTGGTGTTGCTGTGTTTGCAAGCTGGAGAAGCGATGTAAAGGTAGGCGGTGGGGTAGTTGGAGGAGTAGGTGGTATAGTGGCCGTTGGAGCCGATGGTAAAGAAGTAGAAACAGGTATAGGGGCAGGGGCAGCTGTAGTAGGCGGCGTGGTAGGTATTGTAATAGGTGCTGGCTGCACTGGGGTGCCTTGCGTTGTAAAGAGGGGTGTGTTTTGAAGTGTTGTTGTTGGAATAGCTTGTGCAGTAGAGATGGGAGCGCCTTGGAGTGTAGTTGTAGGCGTACTCAGTAGTGTAGTGGTTGGGGTGGCTTGAGCCGTGGAGATGGGTGTGCTTTGAAGGGTTGTGGTTGGAGTGCCTTGTGCTGTAGAGACAGGAGCGCCTTGAAGCGTTGTTATAGGTGTGCTTTGCAGCGTAGTGGTTGGAGTGCCTTGTGCTGTAGAGATGGGAGCGCCTTGGAGCGCCGTTATAGGTGTGCCTTGTAGCGTAGTGATAGGGATACCCTGAGCCGTGGAAATAGGAGTGCTTTGAAGAGTGGTTGTAGGCGTGCTAAGCAAAGTGGTTGTTGGAGTGCCTTGAGCTGTGGAAATAGGAGCGCTTTGCAGCGTGGTTGTAGGAGTGCTTTGTAGCGTTGTAGTTGGGGTTCCTTGAGCTGTGGAGACAGGGGTGCTTTGCAGTGTTGTAGTTGGAGTGCCTTGAGCCGTAGATACTGGGGTGCTTTGAGGTGCTTGGAGGAGTGTTTGCAACACTGCATTTGGCACAGTAAGGCTTTGGAGTGTGGTAGCAACTTGTGTAGCGCTGGTATGCTCCCCTGCAGAGGCCGCTGCAAAGGCAGCATAGAGTAAGAGGGTAAGTTTTTCTATAAACACCAGTTTCTTTTGGAGTTCCTGAAGGTCTGTAGCGGTCAGATTTTGTGCTCCTGTGGTGCTGGCAATGAGTGATGCTGCGCCATGCTGGAGGAGTGCTTCGTCTTGAGATTCATTGACAAGCTCTGCTGCCACAGCAGTGAGTTGCGTATTTTGGAGGTTGGCAGCTTGTATGGCGGCATTTATTTCATGCGTTTCGCTGAGTGCATCCTCGTCGCCGAGTTCTCCGTTCAGGATACCAAGAGTGGAAAACTGACCACCGGTACTTGTGGCTGCTCCTGCGGTAGCAACTCCAGGGGCCACATTGATGGCAGCTTGTATGGCTGCATGATTCAAAAACGTTTGGATAAGGCTGTAAAAGGTTTGCTGCTGCAAAAGTGCTGTTAGGGCGCCACTTACTGCAGAGGGCTCTATGGTTCCGGTACTACTGAGCCCTGGGTTACCGCCCGAGTGTTGCACAGTTGCTGCATCTTGTGGCGGAGATTGTAGAGGTACTTGAATAAGACGACCGGCTCTATAGATTGCGAGCGCTGGGCTATAGTTGTTTGCAGTGGCTCCAGAGTCAACAAGGTTTGAGAGGGATGAAGTAGAAGCAGTTGCCGTTTGTGTGTTATATGTGGCGTTTACTGGGATCTGTTGTTCATAGTATAAAAGCGGGATTTGAGTGACTTGTTGTACCCCAAGGGCCTGTAGGACTGCTGGATTGGCAAGTGTTTCGTTAATCTGTTGCACTTGCGTATTGTAGGCATTTATTTGGACAGTCGTTGCGGTAGTGGGATCTGGCGGCTGAGGTAAGGTGGTAAGGAGGGGGATTTGCGAGGCAGAGGTGGCAGGGACTGTCGAAGGAGTTGGCAGCGGAGAAGGGGGTATAATAGGTGAATCAGTGCCAAATAAATTGAGAAAATTAACGGCATCAGGCTCATTAGCATTCGTCGTATTAATGGTAGTGACTGACGACGCAGCAGCTTGATTATAGCCACTGATGAGCTGATTCGTTTGCGAGACCTCCGTATTTAGATTGGAATTGACTTGAGTAATCGCAGCATTATAGGTAGAGAGGTTTGCGTTATAATTATTAGTAGCAGCAACCTGCGTCTGATAGGTAGCATTGTTAGTTGTAACAACTTGGCTATTATAGGCTGTTTCCTGTGAGAGCAAAACTTGGTAAGCAGCATTGAATGCGCTTGTTGCGGCTAAGATGTCTGACCATATGCTCATCCTGAGTCCTGCAATCTGCGAGGTAGAGTTTCTGTTTTGGATCGATTCCGTTTGCAGAAGGAGAGCGACGCTGCCAAAAATCTCCATAATTTGCAGTATAGAAAAAGAGCCTCCTGCTGTAATAGTGGGGACGGAGATTTCACTCAGTCCAAGTGCCGATGCAAGAGAGGATGCAAGTGAGGGCGCGTCGTTTGTAATGCTTGTGTCTAGTGCTCCTAGTGCGGCGTTATTTGCGCTAATTTTTGCATTCAGCGCTGCTTGCATAGTACTATCGGCTGCAGTGACTGCTTGATTGAGCTGGCTCACATAGGTTGCTAGATCGCCTGAAAGGTCTAAATACCCTGTCTGGAGAATGTTTGTAATAGTACTCAGTGCTGTTTGATAGGAGGAAATATTGCCTGAGACCGTGTTTAAGGCATTGTTTCGTGTAGTAGTGTCGGTATTTGTTTGGCTCTGTTGGGTTGCGGCGGCGTTTTGAGCATTAGTGACATCTTGCTGTGTGGCATTACCGAGGAGGAACTCGGCTTGGGTTACTTCTGAAGTGTCTGTAAGCTGCAGGAGCGTGATGAGGTCGTCGTTTACTGTTGCGGCAGCCTGATTATAGGTCGCAAGATCACTCTGCAGGGTGCTTTGCGCGGTTTGAGCTGTGCTATTGGCACTTTGAAGCTGGGCGAGCGCGTTATTTACGTTAGGGTCAGAGGTTGTAAGGCTACTATTTGCACTTACAACGCCGTTAATAGTAGTGGTTACTCCATCCGCGGTATATTGCTGGAGCGCACTATTGGTGTTTACTAAATAGCATGCAGCACTTTGATAGCTGTTTGTAGCGCTCTCATATGTAGATGCTGCGGATTGAAAGTCGCTGAGCGCATTCGAAAGTGCGGACTGATCCACATCAAGGGTCGACTGCGATGCATTATTTGCCCTATCGGTCTGCATTTGGAGAATAGCAGCTTGGAGTACTGCAAGCTTGATATTATATGTATTTTGCGCAGAAGAAAAGGTCTGCTGAGCTTGATTATAGGAAGTCTGGCCCGCTGTGATCGCTTGTTGTATCTGGCTTAGAGCCGTTGGATTCGATTCACTCGGGGCAGTATAGCTGCCGATCGAGCCATTGCATGCAAATACAGTCATAGTAAAACCCCTCCATTCTTATTTTTATTATATCAAATAATTATTTATAGTTCCATCCATATATCGCATCTTTGTGTTGATTTTAGCACTCTGGCACTGAGTGTGCTAAAAAGTGATTGACGTAAACTCTGCACTTAGCATATACTCTTGTCTATGAACGCAGCAAATACACGCGAGGCAAAAAAAACAATACCTGTCAAAGTCACCAAAGAAGTGCGAGAGCGTAAAGTGCTTTTGGGGCTAGTTGCGTATTTTATCAAAACTGGGAAAGCAGTGGGATCTGAGGTACTACGGGAGCTGGGCTTTCAGGATTTGAGTGCGGCAACGATTCGTAACTATTTTGCAAGTTTAGAAAAAGAAGGATTTTTGCGACAGCAGCATACCTCAGGTGGCAGGATACCTACAGACAAGGCATTGCGGCTCTATGCTGGCTACGCTATAGAGGAGCTTGCGCGGAAGAAATTTGACGAGCATAAAACGTATTGGCCTGAGCTCGAAGAATGTAAGGAAACGAAGGAAGTAATCCTGTATTTACAGAGGATGGCAGAGACAATCAGCAATTGCACACAGACAGCATGCTTTATTTCAGCGCCTCGATTTGATCAAGATTTTATTGTGGATATGCGGCTTGTCGCTTTTGATCAAGGAAGATATCTTGCGGTCCTTTTAACTGATTTTGGGCAGATCTACACGGAAATGCTTCACTGCAGTAAAGAATTGAAAGGACTCCAAGTGCAGGAAATTGAGGCCTATTTCCGTGCAAGGCTTTGCCAAATACCAGGGGATGTTGCTTCTATAGAGCCAGAGGTGCAAGAGATTGCCCATAGGTTTTATCAAGAGGTTATGGCTCGCTATTTTGTAAGTTATGCGAATTTTTGTGAGGAAGATATTTTTAAGGCAGGGTTTTCGGTGCTGCTACGATATCCAGAGCTGCAAGATGCGGCCGCTCTTGCTTCTTGTTTGGCCATTTTTGAAAATCACGCCACCCTCAAGAAACTCATACATACTGCAGTGAAAAAAGATGCCTTAAAATACTGGATCGGGGATGATCTTATGACCTATTTAAATACGCCGCTTAATTCGACCGTGGTCATTTGCCCTTACAAGATAGGACAAAAAGCTGTGGGAGCACTTGGGATAATTGGGCCAGTGAGGCTCGCCTATCAAGAGCTGTTTGCGTGCATCTATGAGGCATCCCACGTGCTTTCTAGAACACTTACAGATACACTCATGAAGTATAAAATTTCGTATCGTGTGCCTATGGCACATGGACAAGAATTAGAGAGCAAACGTCATGTACAAATTTTCCTAACGGAAAATTGCACATGACGAAAATATAGGAAGGATGTGATGTATTATGAATGAAGGAGAAGGACATCCTCAGAAGGAGTCACAAGAAAAGGAGACTCAAGAAAAGAAGCCTCAAGCCGCGCCACAAGAGCAGCTCCAAAATGAGTTAAATGAGTATAAAGATAAGTATTTTCGCTCCCTTGCGGAAATAGAAAATTCGAGAAAGCGGCTGCAGCGTGAAAAGCTCGAGTCACAAAGCTATGCCATTCAAGGTGTCGTTGTAGATTTTTTACAACCTCTTGATCATTTAGAGCAGGCATTAAAACATGCAAAAAATGCAAATGCTGAAATAAAGCACTGGGCATTTGGCTTTGAGATGATTGTAGAGCAGATGAAGCAAGCGCTGGCAGATCATGGCGTGGAGTCCTTTACCTCTGTCGGTGAGCAGTTTGATCCGCATCGGCATGAGGCTATTGAAACCGAGGAGCGAGAAGATGTCGCTTCAGGCACTGTTTTAGAAGAGTTTATACGTGGCTATACTCTAGCCCATCGGGTGATTCGCCCTGCAAAAGTGAAAGTGGCGACACCAAAAGGTGTAGTGAAGGAGTAGAAGGAGAGAGTCATGTGTGACTAATCCTTCCGGAAAAGTGCACATGGCGAAAATAGAGCACGCGTAATGTAAGCAAAACGTTAGAATCTAGCCCCGCCACGGTAGTGGCGGCTGTGGTTAGCCCCGCGTGGAGCTTGAGGCGTGCGCATCAGCGCACGGCCTGGCGGAACGTGGGGAAGCCATGTGCGAATTTTCCTAACGGAAAATTCGCACATGGCGTAAGGAGAATAAAAATATGACAACCAAGAAAAATAAAATTATAGGTATTGATTTAGGAACTACTAATTCCTGCGTTGCGGTCATGGAAGGTGGACAGCCTGTAGTGATTGCGTCAGCAGAAGGTGCACGAACAACACCATCAGTAGTAGCTTTTAAAGGGCCTGAGCGTTTAGTGGGGATTCCTGCAAAGCGACAAGCTGTTACCAATTCTGAAAATACTATTTACTCTTCAAAGCGCTTTATTGGACGCAAGTACAATGAAATTCTCGAAGAGGCAAAGATTGTAGCTTTTAAAGTAAAAGAGGGCAATGGTGGCAACGCCGTCTTTGAAGTGGCAGGCAAAACCATTACTCCAGAAGAAGTAGGGGCTTTTGTCTTGACGAAGATGAAAGAGACTGCAGAGGCCTATCTGGGAGAGACTGTTACCGATGCGGTGATTACCTGTCCTGCCTATTTTAATGACTCGCAAAGGCAATCTACCAAAGATGCTGGGAAGATTGCAGGCTTGAATGTGCGCCGGGTGATTCCAGAGCCCACAGCTGCTGCTTTGGCCTATGGTCTTGACAAGCAGAAAGAGCATAAAAAAATTGCTGTGTTTGACCTCGGTGGTGGTACGTTTGATATTTCCATACTAGAAATCGGAGACGGCGTTATTGAGGTGCTGTCAACCAATGGAGATACGCACTTGGGAGGCGATGACTTTGATGCCTGCATTTTAAACTGGATTGTCGACACCTTTAAACAAGAGCATGGTATTGATCTATCCAAAGACAAGATGGCACTGCAGCGCCTTCGTGATGCAGCTGAGAAGGCAAAAATCGAGCTTTCAGGAACTGCATCAACAGAGATTAATCAGCCATTTATCACGATGGATGCAACAGGTCCAAAGCACTTGTCGATGACACTCTCACGCGCAAAGCTAGAAACGCTTACACACAATTTGATTGAGCGCACCCGTGAGCCATGTCTGAAGGCTATGAAGGATGCTGGTGTTTCGAAAGATGACGTCAAAGAAGCTATTCTCGTTGGCGGTATGACGCGTATGCCAGCAGTACAGGAGATGGTGCGTGAGATCTTTGGAAGAGAGCCAAATAAGAGCGTGAACCCCGATGAAGCGGTGGCCATAGGCGCTGCTATCCAGGGCGGTGTGCTTGGTGGCGAAGTAAAGGATATTTTACTTCTTGACGTGACGCCTCTTACCTTGGGTATTGAAACGCTTGGCGGCGTGATGACGCCTATTATTGAGCGCAATACCACGATTCCAACGCAGAAAAAGCAGGTATTCTCGACTGCTTCGGATAATCAGCCAGCAGTGACGGTGCGGGTGCTACAGGGCGAGCGTCCAATGGCCCGTGATAACAAGGAGATTGGTCGTTTTGACTTGTCAGAAATCCCACCGTCTCCTCGAGGGATGCCGCAAATTGAAGTGGCATTTGATATCGATGCTGATGGTATTCTGCATGTTTCTGCCAAAGATCTCTCTTCAGGCAAAGAGCAGAAGATCCGTATCCAAGCCAAGTCTGGCCTAGATGAGCATGAAATTAAGAACATGATCAAGGATGCAGAGGTACATGCGGAAGAAGATAAGAAGCGCAAGGAAGAAGCTGAGGTAGTCAATGAAGCCGATGCTGACTGTTTCCGTGCCGAAAAAGCGCTGAAAGACTTCAAGGATAAAATTCCAGCAGACATTGCCTCAGATGTGCAAAGTAAGGTCGATGCCTGCAAAAAAGCGATTGAATCCAAGGATGTCGGGCGTATCAAAGCTGCCAAGGAAGAGCTTGAGCAGCACATGCAGCACATTGGCGAGGCTATGGCAAAAGCATCGGGCGGGCCACAGCAAGGTGGTGCTACCCCTGAGGGTGTAGCAGCAGGCCAAAAAGCGCAGACAGGGCAGGCAAAAAAGCCAGGCAAGCAAGAGGACACCATCGAGGACGCAGAAGTCGAAGTGATTGATGGGGAATAAATAAATAATACAATCCCCCTCTCGTCGCCCCTTTCAGGGGCGACGAGAGGGGGATTGGTGTTCTTTTATGGCCTACATATTTTAGTTAAAAAGCCTTTCCTAAGGTCCGTAGGACCGAAATATATATAGCCCAGGGCGCAGCCCTGCAACTGGATAATATAAACCCCACTCATCAGACCTTTCAGGCGCGATGAGTGGGGTTTGTTATTTTGTGGGGATTTTTTGACCTACACATAATAGCTAATACCAGCCATGGCCGTAGCCCAATGGTGTCAACTTAAGGCAAACGCATAACATGTTATGCTTCTAGCTGATATGGACCCCACCGCGGCAGCGGTGGAATTCATTAGCCCCGCATGGAGCACATACTTTACCACACATCTTTAATAGTGGCGTAAACCCAAAGGCTGGAGTGATGCCAACTTAAAGAAACTTGTAACCAATCAGAACCGAGCCACGGTAGTGGCGGAAGCTCATTAGCCCCGCGTGCAGTGAAGGCTGCGCGCATCGCGCGCGGGCCGAACGGAACGTGGGGTTGGGAAACGGGTAAAAAAAACAGAGCTGCGGTAGCAGCGACACCCTATACCATGATCTATTATGCCTTTACATTGCGACCGCAGCAGCCCCTGATTCTAGAGTGCTATGAACCGTCTGAGGGTCGGGTTCCCGTTCGTTTTCGCTGTTCGCTGTCGGTGTGGTAAGTTCTTGGAACTTGCGCCCAAGCCCCTGTACAGCCACCATCCAAAGAGCGATAACGGCGAAGAGACAGATACCAACATAGGGGACCGATGCGGTGATAGAGCCGCAAGGAATGAGTAGCGCCTGATAAATCACCGACCCACCCGATTTTCCAAGGCGGTTACAGATACCATCGATGGCTGCCTTGGCCTTTACCTTATCCTTTGCACTCAGTGGCACAAAAGTCATCTCTTTAGTGGCATCAAAAACGGTATATTTGGCAGCACGGCTCAAGCAGTTTTGTGCTGAGCCAAAGAGGACAACAAGTGCAAGCGGCGACATGCCAAAAAGCGCTGTGATGAGATCATGGTGCCCTTTTGCAAAGAAAAATCCAAAAAATCCAATGCTTGTAATAAGTAGGATGATAGGTGTAATAAGCGCAGTGAAGGTCCATCCACAGCGCCGTATGGCATTGCCAGCAATAAAGAGCGAAGTGGCTGTTGCAAGGATGCCTGTGATGGTGGTAATTTCATTCATATACGTATTGTAGGCTACGGGATCTGGATGGAGCTCACGCACTTCTTGCTTCCACAGTACCTCGACGAGGTTAATAATCACATTATACGCAATGACAATCACGGCAATGTAGAGCACGTATCTAGAGGTGGTTAAAAAGCGTATATTCTCACGCATAGAAAACTTTTTCTTCTCTTTCTTGGTTTGCTCTTCGACACTTTCGTGTGCGTGTGCCATGAGGCGCGGATCTTTCATGGCAACACGCGTAAGCCAATAGAAAATGGCCATGGTAATGAAGCCACAGAGTACCACAATTGCGAGGAGTGCCGACATAGATTTGCCCCAGTCATCTTTAAAAGAAAAGGTGGCGAGGCTTGTAAAATACTGGGTCACAATAATCGAAAGAGGTCCTGCAACAATTCCTGAAAGGTTTGTCCCAACACCAAAAAGACCGTAAAAGCGCTTGGCTTCGTCAATTTTGGTAATTTGATTGGCAAATCCCCAAAAAAGTAAAAAGAGAATGATGTTGCCCCAGAGCTCTGCCATGACGTAAAAACTTGTGAAAATCCAGTAGCGATACATGGCGACAAAGCCCTTCATACCTTCTGGGAGGAACTGCTGCAGGGTATTGGCTGAGGCATGGGCATGAAGCTGCTCTCGTGCAGGATACAAGAAGAGAGCAAAAAGAGCGAAGTAGCATAAAAACGTGCTGAGAATAGTGTAAAAGACGGTTTCTGTCGAAAATCGATTGGAAAGGCGGATGAAAATGTAGGTGAGCACAACTGACATTGGGAACATTGCCCACACTTTTATGAAAGGAATTACATCAGCCCCTGAATGTTCTGCTGTCACGACCAAGGTATCCTTCATAGGACGCAAAATATTGTAATCAAGGGATAAGAAAAAGAAAATGAAAAGCATGGGAATGAGCTTCTTGTACTCGTGGCGATGAATCGGCCACAGAAAGCCGCGAAGCTTGGAGAACGATGTGGAGAACGTTTGTTGGTTCTCTTGTATTGCCATGCACTCCTCTGGGTATACAATTTGGGGTATATGTAGGATACTATACCACGCTTGTTGGGGTATTCGCTAATGATTATACCAATTCCTGCAATTTAATGCCAGATGTTCCATCGAATTTTTTTGTGGGTTTGCATATGACGTTGATTAGTTCCTCCATGACATGCTACACTGAATATGTTTGCATCGAAAGTGTGTGGTTTGGTACATTAAAAACTAGAGCAACAAGGATATGCATATGATTACTATAAAAACACTGCTGTATACAGTAGGTGTATTGTTTTCAATTAGTGCGGGAATGTCTTCATTACATGCAAGGCACCATGCACCCAAAGTTACGGTGCGTCCGGCAGGGTATTTTTTTTCGACATCGTATAAAGTCGTGATGCCGCACGCACTGGTAATACCGCTTAAGGTATGGTTATCAGTTGGAAGAAAACCCACTATTGCATTAGACTCGCCAATTCATCAACGCCTTTTGTCTCACTCAGGCAAAGTTCATGCAGGCAAATTTTGGGGATATTTAGAATTCGGAGCAGATAAAAAAGCAGGAAGTATAGAGTGTATCGCGGGGAAACATAAAAAACTAGAAGTTGAAAAAAAATATAGACCTTTGTTTTCTATCTGGACTGAACCGCTGAACAAAATATTAGAAAACATGTGGAGATACGATACGAAAGCTCAAAAAAGAACAGATTTACTGTACATATATCATCATAAACGCATTCGTGCACGCTTTCGCATAGAACCATCTAAGAAAAGTACACTGGAGGCTATATATTCATTGGATCCCAAATCTCATACCTCTACTTCCTATCCTGCCATACCTGTACATATCATCACCAAAAAAGAAGTGGTTACAAAAGGTAAAAGGCCAGTCATTACAGTCACTGCAGCATTTTATCCTCATAAGGTTCAAAGTGGGGAAAGTCCATGTTCTGTATTAAAATATGCAATGACAAAACAAGGGCTTCGAGAGATACTGCGAAGGAATGTTAATAAACATCATATAGGGTGGTGCGAGCCAGTAAAAAAAGCCGCAAACTATAGTGTGCGCCAATATTTCAAGCTCATATTAGCAAACAAAAAATTACACAAAACCTATTGAGGGAAAAGCGGGAGTATTTATGAGGCTTTTTACTGTTATATTGTTTACAGTGCTATTTTTTACCACTCATTCTCTCCCTGCAAAGGGCATTCATCTTCTTCTAGCAGGAGACACCACAGCCAAAGGAAATAAGAATCTTGCTAGTGGTGTGAAGAGGAATTGCAAGAGCATAGAGAGAAGCTTTTCCTATATAGCAAAAATATGTAAGGTGTCTTTTCATCTTACAAAAATTACAAGTGAGAGCCATACACTTACAAGCGAGCACCTCGATAAATGGGTTACAGAAGCTCATATTGCACCTGACGATGTGGTCATATTTTATTATTGCGGCCATGGCGACCGAGATCTAACAGCGGAATTTATCTGGCCACGCATGATATTTACGGATAAGAAGCTGGATTCTACCCCAATCATTGAAAAATTTGTAGAAAAAAGAGCGGCTCTAACCATTGTACTGCTTGATTGTTGTAATGTACCTTGTTTCGATTATTTATTAGATGAATTACAGCTGCGTAGTAAAATGATAGAATTATTTAATATAAATAAATATAAAAACGAAAGTATTGCTATTAGTCGCAATAAGCTTTTTTTTGAAAGAAGTGGAATCATCATTGCATGTGCAGCAAAACCAGCAGAATATGCTTGGGTTGACCCTGATATCTATAAACATCACAAACGCAAAGGTGGAGGGGGGTTTTTTACAAACGCATTTTTAAACAGTCTCTTTAAAACATTACGATCACGTTCTCCACATTGGCGTTCAATCTGCAAGGAGACTAAAAAAATATGTTATAAGGAAAGCAAGGAAACAAATGAAACCATTGAAGAGCCTCCACAAACTCCTCAATACGCCATGCTTATTGGCTCGACCAAAAAAGAGGCTCGCGAGTACATTGATTATGTGCATAAGCATTGTATTTATCGAACTGGAGTCAATAGTGCAAAAGACTTGCCGATTGATAAGCGTTTTGATGAGAAGGTGCGTGAATTGATATGTTTTAAAAAACATATAGATGGCGCGAAAGGCTGCAGTCCACGAAGCGCCAATCACTAAACAACACCTCTTAGACTGATGCGTATGTCATAAGGGGAACTGACCACTACAGTGATGTCAATATCCCCAATCGCACAAGACAGTTGATGATACCTTGTCGCTTAACTTTCCAGTGCTCTTGCTTATTGCTTTCTGTCCATTCTGTGCGCGGGACTTTGTAGAAAAACCAGCCAATATAGGTTTCCTTTTGTAGGGCAGCTTGGGCCTTTTGAATAGCCTCTTCAGCAGTTTCGCCTGATTGAAGTTGGACGTTGTATTTTTTGAGAAGCGCATGCTCTGCAGTTTCATTTGGGCCTTTTATGATTGTAAGGGCGCTTAAAAAACGAGCTATCTCTTCTGGTGCTGGTGATGTACCTAATGCTTTGAGCTCACGCAGCTTTACTGCAGCGGTATCAAGATCCCTGATGATTTCCAAATTACTCCCCCAGTCATTTTGACTGCGACTCTTTCCCCAATCGCCAGGTGGTTGTATGTTGGCATTGCACCACTCTTGAAAAAGCTCTCGCGTTTCTTGGCGCCCACTTGGGCCCACTTCTTGTTCAATACAACTGATAATGGTAAAGGGCGTGTACTGCTCTTCAAAACGCTTAAGCAAAGCGCTGGGATTGTTTTGATACCGCGCACGTATGTTGATACGAAAGGGGTCGTCAAAGCGTACTGCAGAGGCCCCGCGAATTGCAAGACTTTGCCCTACAAGTTGCAGAAAACCGAGCCATTCATGGGTCTCCATGCCGTTATCCGCACTGCTCCTACTGAGCGTTTTTGCGATGTTTTCACGAATATCATTCAAGGCTCTCGCTATCGCTGTTTCGAACGTTCGCGGCTTTCCTACCACGATGTCGAGATGGTAATCAATCGCGTCTCCAAGATATCGTGGGCCACAGTTGCCCACACAATTGATGATGGAGGCAAGGAGCTGTATTTTTTTCCTTTTCAGGTCTCTGAGTGCCTTGCTACGCGTTGTTGCTGCCTCTACAGTATTGTGAGGGAGCTCAGCCGCTCTTCGTTCTGCATCGGTAAGGTGTGCCAGGATGTGTATCATTCTGCCCTTTACCTCCCCCCAGAATTGATGTGCTTCTGCCGGCTTAGTTTGTGGATTGGGTGCGCCCGTAATGGGTGCGAGGTTTATCACATTGGTACTATACGTTGCAGTAGCTGTGAGTGCTGCCTCTTGGGTCATTGCAGTGTTCTCAAGCTGCGGCTGCAACTCGTTGAAGGGGATAGTGTCAAAGAGGTTGGTAAGGCCGTCTCCGAATACCGTATTGGCATTGGAGGGCAAAGGAGGAATGACATCATCGAGGCGTACTCTAGTATAATGATCGGGGGATAAGGCACACAGGATATTGCAGAACAACTCTCCTCTTCCGATAGCATCGAATAAAGGTCGAATTTCGGGTTTACAGGATCGTAAACGGTTCATGCAGTCACGATATTGCGACGCCTCATGGGTGCCTTGTAGTCCTTTCCACATTTTTAGTTGTAGTCTACGTATGCGAGGACGCTCTGCTTCAGGTGCAGTTGTAAGCTGTGTTTGACACTTGTGTAAACGAAGAAGATAGGCGCAGGAGCATATTTCAGACAGCGGGATAGTGGAGGGATACCGCTCTGCAATTGCCTCTAGAGAGGCTTTCAATACGATTGGGGCTTCGCCTTCAAGGGCTATTTCCTCAAGTTCTCGAGCCCACCCTAAGCACTCGGCCAGTTTAATCATACATGTAGTTTTATTTCCTTCATTCGAGCCTGCTTCGTGAAGATCACGATAATATATTTCCATATGAGCAGTAAATGTATTGCGAAGAAGAGTACGTCCTTCTTCGCTTTGTAGTAATATTTCTTTGATCATGTGTATTGTTTTCCAGCCTTGTGATGCTATTGCTCGGATGGCATCAAGACACTGCATTCGTGCGGTATGGTCATTAGGGGTGGTCCCAAGCATGTCTAAACGCTCTATGTGGGCAGCATACGGTATGAAGTTCGTAAACTCACTGAATACTTCTTGAGAAAAGCGGTCATCATCCTCCTCCTCTATGTCATCTTCAGAAAGATAATACTGCTTCAAACGTGGAATGTCCGGACTCAGCTCGTCTATAAATGTTCGATACTGATCAAGTTGCATACTTCTTGCCATGTTTTGCAGCTCAAGGAGGTCCGTAGCTTTTTGGGAGAGGTTTTCACGCTCTGCAAACTGGATGAAGCGGCGCAAGCATTCTCTCTGCCACTCGCGCTCTTTAAAGGCCGGATAGTTACTTCTGAGGTATGCAAGAAATTCAGCCCTGAGTGGTGTTTTAGAAGAGAGTGATAAAATGTGCCCTATTTCAAAGAGACTACGATTTCGAATGTGGCTATCTTGGCTTGTAAGTCTTTGACATGCACATTCCATGATTGCTTCAAGGCAGGACTTTAAGAGGTTTTGTGCCTCTTGATTAGTTTCTGGGGCCTTTGAAAGAGTGTCGATAATATCTGCAAAATGATGGAGTGGTTTTATAGTATTTAGGAAGCATTGAAGCTCGGTTACAATAGCTGTACGTGATGCAGGATCAAGCGGCGCATTTTGGAGGAGATGTATTTGACGAAATACATTTATATCAGTCATGGCTCTATCACAATAGTTGTCAGGCGTATGTTGCTTGAGTTGGGTAAATAATGTATTACTCTGAGAGGTGCTATACTGTTTAACTGTATTGTGAAAATCAAGTATGGTATCTACTCTTTCGAAGTTAAAATGGTGTAATATGCGTGCATGTTGAAATTCTGGAGTAAGGATAATAGAATTTAGAGTAGTAGATAGATCAGGATATAAAACAGCCAAGTGATTTCTAACAGAAATTAATGAGCCCAAATACTCTGCGCGCACGCATTCGCCTGCTAGCCCACACGTCCATTCAATACGAGCATCTTCGTTTACATGGGACTGGAGCTGGGTAAGAAGATCTTTAAATTTTATAATACCGTCTGCGATGTGGAATTGACGAAACTGCGTTTCCACCCGTATTTGAGAATACTCAAGGCGTATACTCTCTTTTACCATCTTACGAAAAGCAGTTGATGGAAGTATTCTTTGTCCTCGTACTGTTATTGTGTGAATGAGTGCATGACACTGCCTAATATGCGACGTATGAGTATCTGTAGACTGGGTTGATGGCTGCTCAAACGTGGTGAGTAACTGAGCCAAATTACGTATATCGCTGTAATAATTTTTATAGTGGGTTGTTACTTCGATACAAGTACGCAGTGGTTCTTGGGTATAGTTAATTAATCTATTAAACGTAGTATTATCTATGTTCAGACAATGGGTAAGACAACTGGCGATGCAGTTGCGTTGATGGAACTCTTCCTGCAGCACACAAAAGCTGCAACCCAGAAAGCAGAAGGTATCCCAATGAGGAATTCCATAGTGCCTTTCAAAGAATGCTACATCTTCTGGTGTCCACAGGACATTATATATGCCTGAAGATATGCTTAAAGAAAGTTGAGCACGAAATGCGGCCACGGCAGGAGATAATGTAGTGTCTCGATTTGTTTTGATAAACTCTTTAATATCAGGCATACTAATTATTGCTTTAAATATTTGTTCTGCGTTGTAGTTTTCGAGAGCAAGGCGTGTGCGAAGAAAAGAGCGGAGCGTGGAGGCTGTCGGGTGAATGGATTCTGGAAGGAGAGTGAAAATATCTTTAGATTCTTTGATGGAGAGAGAAGTACGTCGACTATAGGTATCGGCGATATTACTGCATTGCGCGCTAATTTGCGTATAGTATTGAATGCCAGCAACTACTAGCGGATCGCTTCTTTGTGCGAGCCATGTCTTATATCGCTTCGTCTCACCAGGTGATGATGAAAAATATTTCTTTTTCAGTTTTTCAATAGCCGCAATATCTTGGTTTTTATATGCCTCATCGATGGCAAACAGAGATGTCAAATAGGCATTCAATGGGCTCCTGAGAAGCTGCATGAGAAGCTGAGCAGGCAGGGCTGCCACCCTCTCGGCCGTTACAGTATTTAGCCATGTGGTTATCTCAGGTGAGAAGGGTGCGCGAGGGTTAGCACGAAAACGCGTCACATCTCTATCATACGCTGTAATTGCCGCACTCAGTCCATTTTGCAGTATTTTCATCTGCTCTATCTCGTGCAGTAGTGTAGGGTGTCCCTGACCAAGGGTTTGTTGTATGCTGGCGTATTGGTCTGTAGGCAGGGGAAGCACCAATGCAGTGACTGTCCGTAGCGTCTCAGCGCGATTCTGCCCTTGTTGCCATAGTGGTATGAGCTGTTGTATTGTCAGAGCTATCAGGTTATTTGCCTGTGGTGGTGGCCCTATTGGTCGAGGAAGTGTTGTAGGCGGGGAGGCTTGGTTGTTTTGGAGCACTTGATTGGCGACTTGCCTTGTGGAGGCATCTTGCGCAGTATTATTTGATGTGTGTTCTGTACGGCTCTCTTCTTGAGTTGTGATAGATCTCAAAGCAGAGATTTGTGTGTGTATATTATTTGACATAAAATTGCTATAATTAAATTTGTTAATAACAATAATAACAATATACGATGTAATATGTCAATTTAATTTTGTTATTATAACGGGGCCACAGGAGAATTACTGCAGAGCTCCTCAATAGCGCTTATACGCTATACATACCTGTAAAAGAAAGATCCGGGTTGTTCGATGCATTTTTCTGCTGAAAGCAGAAAAGTCCAGACATATAAAAATAGGCTGACAAATTAATTTGTCAGCCTATTTTTATATGTCTGGACTTCAACGAGCATATGCTCGTTGAAAATGCATCTTTGGTGCTTGATTCCTCAGTTTTCTCTCTTATCTCCCCACTACCCAGACCTTTCTCACCAACGCGTCTAAGCACCCCACACGCCTCTGACAAGCTCTCTCTGTAAGCTTTCTCCTGTGGCTCTCCCTGTTAAAAAAATGTGCCAAAGCCTGTGAG
>Ga0207126_1083_pt1 | contig 20160 bp, 17 predicted proteins | sample Alteio_BWMinHeat_20_FD_153586 | JGI IMG/M metagenome (GOLD analysis project Ga0207126, IMG submission 153586) | Enriched cells from forest soil in Barre Woods Harvard Forest LTER site, Petersham, Massachusetts, United States -... | ecosystem: Environmental > Terrestrial > Soil > Temperate forest >...
CCAGTCGAAGCGCTCGCGAAGCGATGCGAGACTGGGGGAACAAACAATTATTCCGATTCCGGGCCGAGCGGCTTGGTGAGCGTCCGCTCGGCCAACGGGTTCATCTATTATTCCGAATTCCCGTGCCCGACTACCCAGGTTTCAGTGTTCGCGTAAGCGACATCTGAAACCTGGGGAACAATCAATAAATTCCGATTAATTACCCCAGTCTTCATGCCGCAAAGCGGCATTGAAGACTAGGGGGGAACAATCAATAAATTCCGTATTTTTCGCTCATAGTGTACAATAGATTCTATGAATATTGTGATCTTAGGCGCCGGTCGTATTGGCCAGTATGTTGCTGCGCGTCTTACAAGTGAAGGGCATACTATTACGTTAGTCGATACAAGTCGGGAAAGGCTGACTGAGGCGACGCTGAAAATGGATGTGATGACGGTGGTGGGTACTGTCACGGATTATAGGCTGCTTCGGGAGCTTGTGCGGGAAAAGCCTGAGCTTATGCTCCTTCTTACTGATAATGATGAGGCAAATTTAGTTGCTGCCAGGCTTATATATGCCCTGCAGCCGGTGCGCACGATTGCGAGGCTACAAAATAATTACTATAGCATCCATGAAGAGTGTAATCTTGCGCATTTGTTTGCACTGCGTCATATTGTGATGCCTGATGTTTTAGTAGCGCATCAATTAGCAACGATTGCTTTGAACGACACTTTATATGGGCAGCGGTTTTTCCATGGGGAGGCGCTTTTACGTACAGTACGACTTCCGAGTAGTGCGAGGTGCCTTGGCAGGCCATTGAAAGCGCTCAATATACAAGATAAGGGTATTATGATTGGCCTTATACGGCGCCAAGATGTCATTCACATTCCTCATGGAGAGGATGTGCTTCTTGAAGGTGATGAGGTTACTTTTATTGGCAATACGAATCTTTTGCCAACACTTCAAAAACTTATAGGCGGCAAGAATTTACTTCCTCGTTCTTGTTTGATTATGGGAGGTGAGCTTGCATCGGTATATTTTGCGAGGGAGCTGCAAAAGCAGGGGGTGGGAGTGAGTCTTGCGGCGAGTGTACGTGATATGGCAGTACAGTATGCGAGGGATTTGCAGGGGGTGCCTATTTTACATGTCCAGGGTTCGGCTTTTGATTTTCTCCAAACGGAAAAGGTAGATCAAGTAGATGTATTTGTTGCTGCGAGCACAGCTGAGGAGAAAAATTTACAGCTTGCTCTTTTTGCTAAGGAGCTTGGTTGTAAAAAAACTATCGCTCTCTTTTCTGATGAGGCCACGACGCATATAGCAGAAAAATATGGTATTCACCATGTTGTCTCACCGCGTATAGCAGCCTGTGATCGCATTTGTGCTTTAGTGACTACAACCAAGTTTATCTCTATGCAATCCCTCTATGATGAGCGCGTTGAAATTCTTGAGATAAAAGTGTCGAAGCATGCTCAAGTTGCTGGTATGCCGTTATCGCAGCTAGGACCACTTATGCCTAAAGATGTGCTGATTGCAGCTATTCAGCATCAAGGGCGTGTGGTCATTGCGACAGGCAGTCATACTATTTCTCCCCATGATGAAGTTATTGTAATTTCAAAGCCAGAGCATAGAAAATTCCTCGAGGAGTTGTTTTAAGGGATGAATATTCGTGGTATTACTGGAGTAGTTTCTTCGTTTTTGTATTTTCTGACTGCAATTGTAGGCGTAGGCTGTCTTGTGAGCGCTTATTATGCCTATCTGGACCCGGCAAGTATAGGCGTTTTGTATGCGTTTATAAAAACTCTGATTTTCACTACTTTCGTAGCTGTCTGTTGTGAGTATTCAGCTGCTCATGATGAGGAGCTGCAGCTCAAGGATGCTATCCTGTCCGTGTTGAGTATCTGGCTTTTAAGCATTTTTTTTTGCTCGCTTCCGTTTACGCTTAGTGGGGCGCTGGATCATAGTGTTGATGCGGTATTTGAGACTGCCTCTGCTATTACTACCACAGGGGCAAGTATTTTGCATCCGAAACACTATGCACCCGATGGTGCCGAGATACCCATTCATGCGGGTGCATATACGTTTTATGGGACTGTAAAGGCATCAGGGCTTATAGGTACTGAGGCCTTTCCAGCAGCGCTCCTTTTCTGGCGCAGCCTTCTTTCCTGGGTTGGTGGGGCAGGAATGGTGCTGCTGTTTGTAGCTTTTTTGCCATCGCTTGGTATGGAAGCGAAAAAGCTATTTCGTTATGAGTCGACGGGGCCTACATTTTCACCCATTTTTCCGCAGGTGCGCAAAGCGGCTACGGTGCTTTTGAAGATTTATGGTGGCCTCACGCTGCTCTGCCTGCTCTTTTTGTTAGTTACTAATGATGCGATGCATTTTTTTGATGCGCTTAATATTTCTTTGTGTACTATATCTACAAGTGGTTTTGGGGTAAAAAACGCCTCTATTGCCTCCTATCACTCTCTTGCAACTGAAGTGATTATTATGATCTTTATGATTGCTGGTGCGGTGAATTTTTCTTGGTATTACGATATGCTTCGTGGGCGATGGTATAAACTATGGAACCCAGAACTTGTAGCGTTCTTTACTATCCTTCTGGGATTATCTTGTCTAGTCTCATATAGCATTTATAACACCATGCAACACCCATTGACAGCTACAGATACGCAGGCACAATATGGGTGCTTCGAAGCACTGCGCTATGGCTTTTTCCAAACCATCTCCAGTATGACGACCACGGGTTTTGCAACGGTCAATTTTGATCTCTGGCCCTATTTTGCGCAGGCGCTTATGCTTGTGTCTATGTTTTTTGGAGGCATGTCTGGCTCCACTACTGCTGGTCTTAAAATTATTCGAGTATGTATCTTGGCCAAATGTCTTACCTTTGCAATTCAATCTATTTTCAAACATAATGAAGTGCGAATTATGCGCATCGGAGGGAGGGAAATTCAAAGTGAGACCATTGTTGGGGTGCTTACTTTTTTTTTAACCACCATAGTTACCTCTCTTCTTGGTGTTCTCCTCTTAGTATTAAACAATGTGGATTTTGAAACGGCCTTCAGTCTCAATGCGTGTATGATCAATAATGCTGGAATGAGCTTTCGTATGGCGGGTCCTGTAGAGAGCTGCGCTTTTTTATCGCCTTTTTCAAAGAGCATTTGTGTTATATGGATGCTGCTTGGGCGTCTCGAATTTTACGCATGGTTTACGTTGCTTTTGCCATCCTTTTGGAAGAGATAACGCAATTCTTTATAAAATCTTCATAAAACTTTTGTGGCCTAATTATATTTACTGTTGCTATAATTCAATTCGTCTTAGTTAATTTGTTAATTTTTTGAGGTAAGAAATATGAATATTAATAGAATGGCTCCTAGCCTTACAGAGAGTGCAAATGGTGCGCAATCATCTTCATCCAGCCCAAGTAGCAGTAGTACTGCAGGTAATAGTTGGGAAGGAAGGCAAGTCAGTACCCGCAATGAACCGCTTCATGCGGCACTGGTCGCATTTCAAAAGGATACCAATGCGCTGCCTCCATGCCTTGTAGATATAGTGAGTGATTACGCTCGCACTACTATGGGTGATGTATTGAAAGAAACGGTAGACTCCGTCGTAGATACCGCAGAAGCACTTATTGCAGATTCGCATGTGCGAGATTATTATATGAATTTTGAAAAATATCAAAGACAAACAATATATCTCTCATCTTCTTTTTTGAATGCACTTGATGCTTCAGAGCGAACAAAGTTTTCCCGATATTCTGGTGATAAGAAGAGTCGATTGAAACAATGTATTCTTGAAGTAGCAAATAACCCAGCATTTATACAAAACCCCGAGCAGTACATGAAAGACTGGGAGGCGAGGCATAAAAGGTTTGAATCAATTCTAAAATTGGCCCCTGGACGATCTGAGGAAATAAGTAAGCGCAGTTTATATCTACTTATGTTTCCAGAACATCCTGCAAGGCATTGCATTGCAAGCTTCTTAAAGGAGAGAACACAAAATAGCGTATCTTCCCCGTTATCCTAACCCAGGGTAACGCCTTGGATATAAGGTACAAATTATAGTTTCATGTTCTATAGCCTCTTTTAAGAGGCTATAGAACATGAAAGCTTCCTTACCAATTAACTCCGCGATCTTTATGTACTTTTTCGTGATCGATGAGTGATTCCCAATATAGTTTATTACTACGAGAAAAGAATCGTTCTACTCTTTTGAGGTCGAAGGTGCGGCGTGGGTATTCAGTATCGATGCAGGCAAATTTACCATTTTTCGTGCGAGCGATGTTTTGATCAATGGCCAAAGAAGCATATCCATGATTCAATACGCAGTAGAGCTCGCGCAAAACGCGCTTCGATGCTATCTTCTTCCACGCTTTTTTGCTCTTTTCCATCTTCACAAGCTTCATATCCTGTACCACGAGCACATAGGTTTTTATGCGCGTTTTGGCAGCTGGAGGCAGCACAAAAAGATATTTTTTAGGGACTTTAATTTTACGCAGCTTATTTTTTTTAATTAGCTCTCGAAGCTCAGCGGCAACGCCAGCACGTGTGATGAGGGTTCTTTGCCTGTCCCACATTTTTTCGCGTGCTTCTGATTCAAGAAACATTTTTATAAGATATCCTTTCAGCTGTGGGTGTGAGGCCACTCTGAGCGAGCCTCGGACTCGAAAAAACTTTGTTTTAAATCCTGCCTTGGTGAACCAATAATTATCTTGAATTACCTTTGGATGTGAAAAAAGGCGTTCAAGAGTGCGTCTCAGCTTACATTTTTTTGGAAGCATGTATTGGTCAGGATTATAATATTTAGCCTGCAACTTCTTTGCTATGCATCGAAGATGCTCTTTATTTTTTTCGCGTGCTGTATGCTCTTTTGTCGCAGCATATGCGCCTGATTGAGCAAAACTTAGGGACACGCATGTTAATAAAGCATTTAATAATATCTTTTTCATAGGCACCTCTTTTTTTATTAATAATTAATATAAACACACTTAAGCTTCTTCATATCAAATAAAATATTTTTTGAAAATATTTTTTTAAACAATAAAATGCATTGGTAGTTAAGGCCATGACTCTCACAGGCTTTGGCACATTTTTTACAGGGAGAGCCACAGGAGAATAGCTGCAGAGAGAGCTTGCCAGAGGCGTTAGGGGTGCTTGGGGGTGTTGGTGTTTATGGCCATGGGTGCTTTTTTTACAGGGAGAGCCACAGGAGAATAGCTGCAGAGAGAGCTTGTCAGAGGCGTTAGGGGTGCTTGTGGGTGTTGGTGTTTATGGCCATGGGTGCTTTTTTTACAGGGAGAGCCACAGGAGAATAGCTGCAGAGAGAGCTTGTCAGAGGCGTTAGAGGTGCTAGATGCATTTTTCCACTGAAAGTGGAAAAGTCCAAGCATATAAGAAATCGATTGGCAAATTTATTTGCCAATCGATTTCTTATATGCTTGGACTACAGCGAGCATGCGCTCGCTGAAAATGCATCTTTGGTGCTTCGTATAAGTCAATACAGATTCTTTAGTTCTCTCTAATCTCCTTACTGCCCAGACCTTAATTACCAATGCATCTAACACCCCACACGCCTCTGACAAGCTCTCTCTGTAAGCCCTCTCCTGCAGCTCTCCCTGTAAAAAAAAGCAACCATGGCTTGTATTAGCTATCACGTTTGTCATGTTAACATCCATTAGCCTGATGCGTTGGCGGCTGTGGCGGCTGTGGCGGCTGTGGCGGCTGTGGCGGCTGTGGCGGTTGTGGCGGCTGTGGTTAGAATGATTGCAGAATGCGCCGCCATAGTAATGGATGCTCGCTTCACTAATCCCAGATAGGGGTGTCGAGCCTTTGCATCAGTGCAGACGCCCCATGCCCATCGTCTCTCTACGGGTGGCTGCGGGAGTGTGATTACAATGGGCTCAGGACCTGTGTAGAAGGCAATATAGAGATCATTATGCGCCTCATGATCATGTAGCGTAAAGGCTACAAGATGAGAGGTGTCACTCCAATCGGGCGCAAGCGGTGCTACCCCATGCCAGCTGACATCGCGCGCCTCAAGAAAACAAGAGCGGCGAAGCAGTGAGTGTTGTTTTCGAAATGCAATCATTTTTTTGTAGAACTCGAATATGATACTCTTGTCGAGCTCATCCCACTGAAACCAGTTTATTTTTGAGTCATGGCACCACGTGTTATTATTCCCTCGTTTGGTGTGCCCATACTCGTCACCCATAAGTGTCATCGGAGTGCCCTGAGAAATCATGCTAGCAACAATAAAATTTTTTATGCGGCGCAGGCGAAGGGTTCGAATAGCACTCTCCTCTGTAGTGCCTTCACAGCCTGAATTCCAGGAGTCATTATTATTGACACCATCTCGGTTGTCTTCACCATTTTCTTCATTGTGTTTGTAATTATAGGAGACAAGATCTCTGAGAGTAAATCCATCATGACATGTAATGAAATTAATGCTATTCAATGGGCTGCTGATGTGCCCATACACATCTTCAGAGCCTGAGATTTTTGCGGCAAAACTGCCTGCGGTGCCCCTATCTCCTTTGAGAAAGCATCGGACCGTGTTGCGATAGGAGTCATTCCACTCCTTCCACTGACCTTCACTCTGCATGGTTTTTTGGAAAAAAGACCCCACTTGGTGTAATCCTGCTGCATCCCATGGTTCTGCGATAAGCCGCACATGGCGTAAAATGGGATCATCGCTGATACGCTCGAGCAGGGGTGATTCGGTGAGAGGCCTACCTCTCAGGCCACGGGCAAAAATAGAGGCAAGGTCAAAGCGAAAGCCATCGACATGAAAGGCATCTACCCAGTAGCGTAGGGCATCAATAATAAGATCTTGTGTAACAGGGTGATTGCAGTGCATAGTATTGCCGCAGCCTGAAAAGTTCATGTGTCGTCCATCTGGGCCGAGCAAGTAATAATCGGATTCAGCAAGGCCTTTCCAGGAGAGTCTACGGCCATCTTCATTGCCTTCTCCCGTGTGGTTAAACACAATATCTAAAATCACTTCAATACCCGCATCGTGAAAGGCTTGGATCATCGTTTTGAGATCCCTGATAGCAGAAAAGGGATCGCAGCTTGACGCATAGCGCTGCATGGGGGCGAAAAAGTTGAGTGTCGAATATCCCCAGTAGTTATAGAGTTTTTCGGCAGTTACAGGATTCACGCGCACATATTCCGTTTCATCAAATTCTTGGATGGGCATAAGCTCTACGCAGTTCACACCCAGATCTTTCAGGTAGGGAATTTTTTCGATAGCTCCCAGAAAGGTTCCGGGGTACTTGACCCTACTTGAAGGATCCTGAGTAAAGCCACGAACATGCATTTCATAAATTACCAAGTTCTGTTGCGCATGAATCTGTTGCGCATGAAAAGGATGCGTATCTGCTTCATTTTGTTTATATTCAAAAGCAAGAGCATAGAGCATTTTTTTGCCCCACAAGTTATTGCCGAAGCTATTGCCTGTATCGAGAAGGCGTGCATAGGGATCAATGAAAAACGCATCATCATGGACGTAGGCATAATAGAGCGTAGGCTCATCATAGTCGATGGCAATATGCGAAATCGAGCCTGAGCGATGCTCTGGGCCAAGAGGATAGAGTGTGATTGATTCTCTATCGTTAAAAGGCGCGATGGCTAAGGATTGGATCGGTTTCTGCGAATATACAGAAAAATTCCATCTTCCATTAATTTTCGAGGCACCAAGAGGAAACGTGGTGCCAATATGAGATGATGTTTGCGCATGACGTATTTTCTCTTGCATTTTCTCCTTCCTTTAGGGTATCTTTGATCTTTACCATGTAACAACAATAAAATGGAAGGTTATGTGCGAATTTTCTTTTCAGAAAATAGCGCGTGACGAAAAACAACAACATGAAGGTGAATTATGCAACAAGTTATTATTGCAGGCCATGTAGGTGCAGATCCTGAGTCTCGGGTGACGCCCAGTGGACAAAAAGTCGTCAATATACGGCTGGCTGTTAATATTCGAAAGCAAGGTAAAGAAGAAACTGTGTGGTGGAGAGTGGCGGTTTTTGGTGATCGTTTTGATAAAATGCTTCAATATGTGAAAAAGGGATCTTCTCTCATTGCAATTGGATCTATGAATGCTCCAAGAACGTATCAGGATAAAGAAGGTGCTACACAAGTCTCTATAGAGATGAATGCTGATTCGATTCACTTCAGCCCCTTTGGTAAATCCAATTCTGAGCGTCAACCCCAGCAACAAGAAGGACAAGGATTCGGCTTTGGCCACAGCTCGCCTTTTGGACAAGGTGGAGCTGTTGGCGGCGGCGCAAGTGGCTTTGCTAACAGCTTTCAGCCCTACGCTGCAGGTGCTACACACCCAGTAGCAGCAGGCTCCTATGGTGCTCAGGAAGAGCTCCCTGATGAAGACCCTCCATTTTAATGTGTAGCGTCATCTAACCCAGGGCGTTCCACAAGGTCGCCTGAAGGGCGACAATTGCAACAGCCCAGGGCAACGCCCTGGGTTAGCAGTCACCCCTATATCGTTGCCTGAAGGGCAACAACAGGGCAAAAAAATGTATTGAGATCAACGGGTTTATGACAAATAATTTTTTTAGTGGTCAGCCCTCCGCAGGAGGGTTGACCACTCACTTTGAAATCTTCCCGAGTGTGGAAAGGCGAGGCAGCAGCGATGTCCTCATTTTGCCCTTTTGGCAAAATGGCGATGTGGCTCAGCCTGCAGCCCCTTTTGAGAGCCTTTTGGAAAAGGTATCACCGCCGCTTCGCACAAAAGACTTTACGGGTGAGCTATACACAACCTGGTGGACATATAGCAACGAGCCTAATGAAAAGCGTATTTTGCTATTAGGACTGGGAGTAAAAGGGGAGCTTACACAGGAGAAGCTACGTGCTGCATATGGCAAGGCTACGAGAGCATGCCGCACCAAACGCGTTGGGGAAGTAAGTATTCTCTTTCCAGAGATGGATCTGATCACACATACCGAGGCTGCTAAGGCTATTGTCACGGGTCTTATGCTTGCTAATTATTCCTACGACAGTCGAAAACAGGATGAGAATAAAAAACGCCATCAAATATTAAAATTTTCATTTATAGGCTATACTCCTCATGTACAAGCAGACATCGATGAAGCGGCATGTATATGTCGTTCGGTCTGTTTTGCAAGAGATTTGATTAATGGTAATGCCGATGCTATCACACCTGCTTTTCTTGGGCAGCAGGCTATGCGTCTTGCTCAAGAACAGAGTAGCCTGCGTGCTACAGTCTATGAAAAGCAGTGGATTGAAGAGCAGGGAATGGGGCTGCTTGCAGCGGTGGGTCAGGGTGCCGAACATCCGCCGGCCTTTATAGTGCTTGAATATCGTGGAGCGCCGCTCACACAAGATCTGACAGTACTAGTTGGAAAGGGGGTGACCTTTGATAGTGGTGGTCTTATCCTCAAACCTAAAGAAAATATCCTGATTCAAAAAAGTGACATGAGTGGAGCTGCTGCCGTATTAGCAACCATGCAAGCAGTTGCAGCTCTCGAGCTTGCTGTGAATGTGACAGCGGTGATTCCTGCCTGTGAAAATGCAATCGGATCGAAATCCTATAAGCCAGGTGATGTGTATAAGAGCTTTACTGGGAAGACGGTGGAGATTACTAATACGGATGCTGAGGGCAGGCTGATTCTAGCGGATGCGATTGCGTGGGCAAAGAAGGCATTAACTCCCTCGCGCATTATTGATATGGCCACGCTTACAGGGGCTATTATCGTTGCTCTTGGCACAGAGGTTGCTGGGCTATTTTCCAATAGTGATAGTTTGGCGCAAGAGCTACTGCATGCAGGGGAGGCGGTTCATGAACGAGCATGGCGTATGCCGTTGTATGAAGAATATGGCAAGCTTCTTGAGTCTGATATTGCCGACTACAAAAATGCTGCGGCAGTAAGGGATGCTGGGAGCATAGTTGCGGCCCTGTTTCTTGCCGAATTTGTTGGAAAAACGCCTTGGGTGCATCTTGACATTGCAGGCGTTGCCTATAAGGGCGAAGAGGGCGCCTACCAGCCAAAATATGGTACAGGATATGGCGTGAGGCTGCTTGTGGAGTATCTTGTGCAGGCTGTACATACTACATACGCTACCTCGCAAGCTCGGTAGCGTACGTAGTATGTAAAAAAGGCACCCACAAAGGCCTATTCCGGGCCGAGCGGCGCGAAGCGTCCGCGAAGGCAACCGGAAATCAACTATTCCGAATAAATTCCGGGCCGAGCGGCGCGTGAGCGTCCGCGAGGCCAACGGAACAATCAATTATTCCGAATTTCCGTGCCCGTGCCCGTGCCCGCGCCCGTGCCCGACTACCCAGGTTTCAGTGTCCGCGTAAGCGGCATCTGAAACCTGGGGAACAATCAATAAATTCCTTATTCAATACCCTGGTCTTCATGCCGCGTAAGCGACATTGAAGACCAGGGGAACAATCAATAAATTCCGATCTGTGTCGCTGCTACCGCAGCTCCGTTTTTATTTATGCTCCCAAAACCCCACGTTCCCTCGATCGTGCGCTAATAGCGCACGATCCTCGGTCACGCGGGGCTAATGAGCTTCCGCCACTACCGTGGCTCGGTTCTGATTGGTTACAAGTTTCTTTTCCCTAACCCCACGTTCCGCTCGGCCCGCGCGCGCCGCGCGCGGCCTTCGCTGCACGCGGGGCTAATGAGCTTCCGCCACTACCGTGGCTCGGTTCTGATTAGTTACAAGTTTCTTTAAGTTGACACCACTCCAGCCTTAGCCTGATGCGTATGTCACTACCGTTACCTTTACAACACTTACTCCTTGAAATAAAAATAAAATTTTATTTATAATTCAATTTAGGGGGTAAGTTATGCAAAATCTTTCTAATATACCGTTACAACCATCACAACCAATACAACACAGTTCTTCACTTGGATCAAATCCCGTGTTTGCAGGATTTAAAAATTTCCTGGAAAGAAACCTTCCAGGGGGAAGCTCGAGATGGGTATTGGAAAATCTGCCACTTGATAGACTGGGCAGTAATTTTGATCGAGGACCTAATTGGCATGATAATTATGTTCAACCAAATGATCAAGCCTTTATTGAAGCTATTTTCACTCAATACAGGCGAGGAAATAGTTCGAGGGAGGCTGTTACTGAAAGGAGAAGCATCATTGAACAATATACGCAAAGATTTGGCTGCGCAACTTCTCGAAGCCGTGATATTATCGCTCAGCTTGATGCTACTCTCCAACAATTACCTCCCACCACCTCTTCATCATCACCACAATTCTCTTTCCCATCAGTAACACCATTATCATCCCATTATATTACCACTGCTCCTGAGCCACAGCCACCTTCTTTCATGACTTCAAACAATTTGCCTTTTCCTTCATTCACGCCTCAATCTACCTTTTTACCATCGCCACCGCCGCAAGATAGTCAGCCAGTCCTTTCTCAAACTCCAATGTTCCCCCCATTTCCGCTTCAATCACAGCTATCACAGCTACCACCTACTCCTCTACTGAATCAAATATCGTGGACTGCGAGTAACGCATTCCCCAGTGTCTCGCCCATGCCTAATCCATTTCTACAGCCAGAGCCTCAATTACCACCATCACAACAACAACAATACCAATTTATTCCTAATCTACAGCCCACATTACCATTAGTGGAGTCATCTATTATACCCCCACAAACACAGCAGCAACCATTTCAGCTATTTCCTTCTCAAATGCCATCCTTTTTACAGCAGCAACCTCAACCCACATTACCATCAGTACAGTCATCTATTATACCGTTACCAACGCCGCAGCAACCAATACAGCAATCTCCATCACAATCACTTTTTATACCAAGTCCTACGACTTCTTATCCATCACCGCAGCAGCCTCAATCACCAGTACAGCTACAGCTGCCTATAGAGCCATCGCCATTTCAAATGCCATTTTTTCTACAGCAGCCACAAGAGCAGCAGCAGTTTCAACCTACACTGCCATCAGTACAGGCATTCTTTCCAATGCAGCCTCCTTCCTCAACACAACAACCGCAAGCTTCTCAATTACAATATTCATTTATTCCATCGGAGCAACCAAACGTGCAATTACAGCAACCATTGACTGTATCTACTGCTCAGCCTCAGTCTCCAACACCCTCAGTGCAGTCATCACAACCATTACCACCACCTGTTATGAATTTTTTACCCACCCATGCTATCCTGCAGCATAATCCCCAACAGTGGTTGTCTACGTTTGCATCCCAGCAAAACTATACCCAAAAAAAGGACATGCGTGTAAACATTCTTCGACAAACTCAAGAGGCATGGAGTGCAGTCCCACCTAATGAAGTACAGGCAATGCTACAAAGCACCACACTTTATGAAACTGAGACAGGTAGGACCCAGCGTATGTCACAACTTGGAAGCGGTATACCACCACAACCACAGCAACGCATTATCCCACCAGTACTGTCAGAGCAACCTCGCTATCCTACGGTGTTCCAAGTAGAGGTTCAGGATAGTTTTGAGGCTGGGAGAGCATTACAAGTATTAGACCCAACACTCAATCCTGTTGTACTGAATATGGCAAATGCTACGGAAGGAGGAGGTGGGGCCGAACATGGCGCAGCGGCACAAGAAGAGTCTCTTTGTCGACGTTCGAATCTTTTGCAAGCTTTGCGATACGATGCACGAACAGGGCAAGTTGCAAATGGTACACCCCGCGGTTATAATATTCCTGCGCATGGCGCCATTTACACTAACAATGTATTTGTTTTTCGAAAAAATGAGCAAGAGGGTTGTGAATTGATTCCGCCTTATCGCATGGCCGTGATTTCTTCTGCTGCAATAAACCGGACTCAACAATCAATGACAGATGAGCAGTATTGCACTGAGACACGGCAAAGAATTATTGCCCAATTGCGTATTGCCTGTGCCCAAGGCCACCGGAGCATCGTTCTGGGTGCATTTGGATGTGGTGCTTTTAGTGGAGGAAATCCCGATGTTCCCGCTATGGTTGCTGACTTATATCGGCAAGTACTAAATTCAGACGAATTCCGGGGTGTATTTGCAGTAGTGCGATTTGCAATCATTGAAGATCGCAATGCACCACTAGGGGGAAATGTTGCCCCATTTGAGAATGCTTTTCTCCCTCCAGATGTCGCTCAGCAGCGGCAGACTGCTCGCAATCCTCCATTATCTTCCACCTAAAGGCTCTAAGGAGCGTGTGTGATATTTTCGTCATGTGCAATTTTCCGTAAGGAAAATTGCACACGACGTTAGCGTTAGTAGAATACCTTATGCAGGACTAGGCCGTGGGCTGGGGCTGTGACGCCAGCACAAGGCCGAGAGCTACTCGCAAAAATTGATTTAATTTCATCTATCGTTATGTTTCCTTTTCCAATATCAACTAGTGTCCCTACTATGTTGCGTGCCATTTTGTAGAGGAAATGGTCACCGAAGAGCGTTATGCGGCATGTGCTGTGCGGCTGCTCTTCTAGCTTGACTGCAAAAAGAGTTCTGATAGTGGATTCATAACATAGATCTTTGCGATGGTTACAAAAGGCTTTAAAGTCATGAGTGCCCACAAATGCGCTGCATGCGCGCTCCATGGTATCGAGGGCCACAGAGGGGACGTGCCAGTGGGTATGGCGAAGATGGGGGAGCATGAGAAGCCCTGACGCAATATGATAATGGTACTCTTTTTTTGTGGCGTGGAGTGTGGGGTGAAAGTCGTCCGCAGCATGATAGATGTCTCGAACTACAATATCATCGGGCAAAAGCTGATTCAGCCGCTTTTGTAGGTTTGCTGTATTGATGGTATTCGGCGTGAAAAAATTGACAACCTGCCCCGTAGCATGCACGCCGCGATCTGTGCGAGAAGCTGCCTGAAGCGATATTGTATGCTGGAGGATGGTTTCAAGTGCAAGCTGCAGCGCCCCTTCGATGGATGGCCCTTCCTTGGTTTTCTGCCAGCCAAGATACTGGCTTCCATCATAGGCTATACAAAGTACAATATTACGCGCTTGCATTGGTGTAAAAAAGAAGTACTCCTTGCAACATGCGCTGAATAGCCATTAGCACCAGCACCATCCCCATAAGCTTTTCACAAGCCAGTAATCCACTTGTTCCAATTAAATTAAAAATTTTATCTGATAATAGAAAGATAATTCCCACGATGATCCAGGCAATGAAAATAGAGGATACCATAAGGACATGGGATGTTGTGATTGCGTAAAGCATAATGGTGGCAAGCAGTGCTGGCCCTGCCATCATAGGGATGGCAATAGGCACTAAGTAAGGCTCACTATTCTTTTTTTTTGCCTCGCCATTTTCGGGCTTCGGAAAGAGAATTTGTATGGCTATAAGAAAAAGGATCACCCCTGAAGCTAAGTACACTGCAGGATCATCAATATCTAATAACGTCAAGAGATAGTCGCCTACAAAATTAAAAAATAACATTGCAATCAAGGCGAATCCTAACTCACGTAGCACAATCTTTCGTTTTCGTGCTGGGGTATAGCCTTGGATGAGGGAAAGAAAGGATTTAAGCTTTCCCATGGGATCCATAATAAGGAATAAAACGAGTGTGAGTGAGAAAAGTGTCATAGTATGTTACCTTGCTCCTATATTTTGTAAAACATGCATAAATTCCGTGGCTCCTTTAACAAAAATTTCCATCGAGAGTAGGGCAAGCATCATCCCCATAAGCTGTTCCATAGCAATAAGGCCACGCTTGCCAAGAATTTTTTGAAGATAGGCGGAGGATACCATAACGATGGTCACAGCAATCCAGGCCAAGGTGCAGGCTGCAAGCAATTTAAGGTTATTTTGTTCTTGCTTCGCATACACCATAATAGTTGAGAGGAGGCCTCCCCCGGTAATAATGGGCGTTGCTATGGGCACGATAAAGGGCTCTTTTGTCATTTGACTGCCAGTGCTACTCTCTGTAGGTGGGAAGATCATCGTTAAGGAAATAAGAAAGAGAATGGTGCCCCCACAAATTCTCAGCGAATAATTTTCAATGTGCAGCGCCTCTAAAAAGGGCGTGCCAATAAACAGGAAAACGACCGCAATCAGAAAGGAAAAGATGGCCTCGCGAAAAAGAATTCTTCGTTGGTCGTGAAAGGAAAAATCCTTTACTAAGGCGATCATCACCGGTACGTTACCGATGGGATTCGCGATTAAAAAAAACGTTAGGGCAAGTTGCCAGAGGTTCATAAATGTGTGTTGTATCCATGGGGAGCCGCAAATTGCGGCTCCCTATGGATACAAAAAATATTATCAGGAACTAGTTCTTGGAGTTAACTTTTCTACAAGAATAACAAATCGTTCATTCATAATTTTATTTCCTTTGTCTAACCCAGGGCGTTAGCAATATCGCCCTTCATGCGACCTGTGGTGTCTTGAGCACTTTGCCCAAAGGGCAAAAACTGCAACAGCCCAGGGCAACGCCCTGGGTCAAGGACGCCCCCCTTTTCCCGTTGCCTGAAGGGCAACAACAGCAAAAATTCGCACATGGCGCAAATAGCGTTAATACATTTTCAGCCTTAAGTGGCCTCTCTAAGGTCCGAAGGACCGAAATATGTATAGCCCAGGGCGAAGCCCTGGGTGGCCAGGCCGAAGGCCTGGCCAAAAAAACAAAATAATAGAGGCCTGAAAGGCCGACACATTAAGTCGCACATGGCATAAGTATTCCTTCTTAAATAGCATGTGCTCTATTTTTGTCATGTGCAATTTTCCGATAGGAAAATTCGCACATGACGTGCCCTTTCAAGTATGCCTGCGCAGGTTGGCCCTTTCGTGATCATAGTGAGCACGCAGTATATCGACGTCAATTGTCAGGGCACTCAGCATTGCACCAGCGCTTGCAAAGGCGATACTCACTAAAGGCAAAATCCACGCAGTTACCGCTGCAATAACAGCAGCAATAACGTAGAGAGAAGGCCCTGAGCGCGCAAGTCGTATTGCATGGTCTTCTACGACTCTGAAACAATTATACGATCCCAAGAGGTTTTTTGCAACACGGGTTGCAAAAAAAGCCACTGCTGCCGCACACAATGGAGTAAATAAGGGGTGTTTGAAAATCAATCTTGCAACTAATGCAATGGATGCGGCCAGAGCGAATGGATACAGGGGAGGTGGCGATGGATCAAGATGCGTTATAGCATCGTGCTCTCTTGCCTGGAAAATAGACCATACAGGTTGCATATTAGCCACTCATGTTTTTAGTTGATATGGACCCCACCGCGGCAGCGGTGGAATTCATTAGCCCCGCGTGACCGATGGGTGTGCGCAAAGCGCACAACCGAGGGAACGTGGGGTTACAGGTGCATGAAATAAAAATAGAGCTGCGGTAGCAGCGAAACCCTATCATACAATGCGGTTTAACACCATTAGTGTCGCTGCTACCGCAGCTCTCTTGTTTTTTAATCGTTTCATTCACCCCACGTTCCGCTCGGCCTGCGCGCGGTGCGCGCGGCCTTCACTGCACGCGGGGCTAGAGCACAAATTTCGCCACTGCCGTGGCGAGGTCCTGATTGGTTATATGTTCTTTAAGTTGACGCCACTCAAGTTTTGTGCGAATAAAAACTAGGAGATACGCTATTTGCGATTATTTTGCAACAGGTAAGGCTCACTCACCTGTTTTTGTTTTTTTTGGTGCTGATGTCTCTGTGCTGGAATCGGCACGCGGGTGTTTGGATGAAAATAGATTTGTTATGCGATCCCAAAAGCTTGGTTGCGTTGGCGCAGAAGAAGGAGATATAATGGTCAAATTCCTGATAACTTCATTAAGACGTGACTGTGCCTCTGGCGGCATTTGTTCTCGTACATCAACTAAAACAGTTATTATGCGCGCAATTTCTAGTTGTACCTCTGGAGGTGGTGTATAGCGAGTAGGTGGAGTTGGGTATGAGGGCGTGCCTCCTTGGGGTGATGGGGATGGAGCGCTTTGGTTTATTGATGCCATAATTTTTTATCCTTGTTTTATTTAGTTTTACGTTTTTTAGCTTTGCTTTCCTGCGCTGCTGGCTCTTGGCTTCGTTTCATTATATTTCTAGTAACTTTTTGGACTTGATCATTGGTTGGAACAGTGCCCCCTGAGACAGATGTCGATGGGTTTGCTAATTCCGGTGCATCAGTGTACTGTAAGGGTGGTGCCGATGGCTGCTGATCTGGTGGCAGCGATGAGAAATCCATTGGTGATGCTGGGTTATTTTGTGGTATATTGCTCATAATTTCAATATAAAACAAACTAACAATTTTGTCAATCACAGATATAAAAAAATAATATTTACAAAAAAATAATTATTCTATATATATAAATATAGTAGCGTACAAAAAAATATAAAAATTTTAAAATAGGAGAAAATAATAATATGGAGCCACAACCATCAGCACCACCACAATTAACACAGCAGTATTCGGGTATTTACCCTGCTTTAACCACACCAGATACCCGTATCGCACAAGGTCCTTCACCCAGTACTACGCCAGCTGCTTCTCAAGAAAGCACACAGGATGCAGTACGCCAGAGAATGCAGGCAATAATACAAAAAACACAACAAAATGTGAATGCTGTAGCAACGCAACGCAGCTCCCTAGAAGGTGGGAAAGCAGAAATAAAAAAACAGGCACAGATAAATGAGCGACGAGCGTATATTCGCAATAATGAAGCTCTTATTAAAAGCTGTCAAAACACTGGAACAACTTTACAGAATGATCTTACTACTCTGGAAAACGATGTAGCTGCAAATACAACGCAGCAAAATACGGCACGAGCAGAATATGTAACGACCCGTACAAATACTCTCCAAGAGATAGATGATATGAGTAACAACTTGACAAGCACTATTGCTACTTTGACACAATTACAACAAGGACTTACCACAGCTCGTACCATAGCAGTAAATGAGAGCGTAGAGGCGCCTTCTGCACTGCCTCCTCAAACAATGGACACAATAAATCAAAACCTCCAAACAGCACAAACTCAATTTGCTAGGATCTCAGACACTTTTTCAAATAATATAGCAACAGTTAATACTTCTATAGGAACAATGAATAGACAAAAAAGAAATCGTGATTCTTTGCAAAACTTGGGTCATGACCTCTCTACGCAGGTGCGTAACCAAAAACTAAGGATTGAAGGCAATAACCAAACTATACAGCATTATGGAGAAGACAATAAGCGCTTAGAGGGCGAAATTCGCGATATAGATAGTCCACCACAGCCATTAGTGCAGCAGACTTCTCTTTCTCCGTCTCCTTCCCCTTCTTCCATGATAGCGAGAGTAGTTAGTGTTTTAAGTTTTAGGATTTTAGGGAGCTCAACCTCAACCCCAACCTCAACCCCAGCCCCAGCCTCAACCTCAACCTCAACCTCAACCCCACCTTCACCTCAAATGCAAATACCCCTGGCTGAAACGCCACAATAGGGATCATTTTTTGTCATGTGTGAATTGTCCCTCGGAACATTCACACATGACGTAGAATAGGAGGAAAGAAATGCCAACAGTTGATGAGTTATTACAGCAGATGGACGTATTAGTTTCTGCGTTAGTAGAAAATGCCAAGCGTTTGAAAGAGGCGTGTGAAAAATCGGTTGCTGAAGAGGAGCTGGAGCATTTTCAGGGCACGCAAGATAGGATTCTGCGCGAGCTTCATGAGCTCGATGCCCTTATTGTAGGCGAGGGAGCTCCCACAAGTGCAACCATACGGAAAAATATACACCATAAACTGCAGGAATTTCAGAAAATTAATAATGAGTTCGTGCACCGTCTTCATGGCCGCCTGAGCTTGATTCACTTTTTTGGTGCGCAAGAAGGTGTTTAACGTGATGTGCGGCTTTTTGTTGTTGTTGCCCTTCAGGCAAGAATGTGGGGGGTGATCGCATAGCAATTCGAACAGCTTATAAGTCGCAGGGCTATGTGCGCTATTTTCGCCATGTGCACTTTTCCGTTAGGAAAAGTCGCACATAGCGTGTGTTTAAAACCGTGTTACCTGGCTATTTTGTTCTTGTGCACATATGGTGAGGGGCAGAGTGATGCCATGCTTCTCTAAGAGGGTGGAAACAACGCTCACTGCTTTTTCTGGGGTATTACATTCGGATGAGAGGTGTGCTAGATAGACCTGCTGTAAGTTTGCATGATGTACTTGGTGAATGAGCTGGGCGCACGCGGTATTTGAGAGGTGTCCTGTGCGGCTGAGCACGCGCTCTTTATAGATAGGGGGGCGAGACGATGCATGCACAAAGGCTTCTTCATGGTTAGCTTCCACGTAGAGAATATTACACTGTTGTAATTGGTGTTGCACCGTGGGTGTGACAAAACCAATGTCCGTGCATACGCCTACTTTGATATCGTGAGCAGTAATAGTAAAGGCAACTGGGTCTACAGCATCGTGACGAATACTAAAGGGAGAAATCGTCAGATCGCCAAATTCAAATGGTTCATCAGTTGTAAAAATTTTAAAATTTGGGCAGTCGTGGAGGGTTTCACAAATGGCTTTGGCGGTTTCGCTATTTGCGATAATTGGAATTCCATATTTAAAGGCCAATACTTTCAGTCCTTGAATATGATCATGATGCTCATGAGTCACACAAATAGCATCAATATCTTGAATAGCTACCCCAAGGGTTTTTAGCCGTTCAGTACAACACTTTGCCGAAATCCCAGCATCAATTAAAATTTTTGTTTTTTCTGATCCAAGGTAGATAGCATTTCCTTTAGAGCCAGAGGCAAGGGGGCAAAAACCAATCATAATGTCCTATATTGATGTCATAACAGATGCGATCCCCTGTCATTTCAGGTGGAGGGGAATTGGGCTATATATCTTTTAGCCCTACAATATCGCGTCAACCCTGCAGTTTTCAAGGGGAGGGGGTAGATTTCCTGTGTCGGCCTTACAGGCCTCTATTATTTTGTTTTTTGGCCAGGCCTTCGGCCTGGCCACCCAGGGTTTAGTCGCCCCTTCGGGGCTCCTGCACCCTGGGCTATACATATTTCGGCCCTACGGGCCTTTACCAGGGCTACGGCCTGGTTTTCCTACCAATCCATGACTTCCCCTACCCTAGGAAGGTCGCCTGAAGGGCATACGCATCAGGCTAAGGATGTTAGTATGGCAAACGTTATAGCTAATACAAGCCATGGCCTTAGCCCAATGATGTCAACTTAAGGCAAATGCGTAACATATTATGCTTCTAGTTGATATGGACAC
>Ga0207126_1085_pt1 | contig 19626 bp, 18 predicted proteins | sample Alteio_BWMinHeat_20_FD_153586 | JGI IMG/M metagenome (GOLD analysis project Ga0207126, IMG submission 153586) | Enriched cells from forest soil in Barre Woods Harvard Forest LTER site, Petersham, Massachusetts, United States -... | ecosystem: Environmental > Terrestrial > Soil > Temperate forest >...
AAGTACTAGAAACACAACTAAACAATATTCCTGCCTTGAATGAAAATAGAAGAGCGCAAGATATAATTACATATTTTAATTCATTACCGCGACAGGATCAAACTCAAATATTCAATGGCCTCACACTTCCTCAACAAGCCTATATGCATAAAAAAATACACTCCTCAGTCACACACTCATTTATAAATAATATGAAGAGCAGTAATGCTGATATCGGCATGAGAAATCTTGCTCAAGAATATATTGAGTGTACTCCCTAAATTTCCTATTGCTAAAAAAGAGGCTCTCCGGCAAGGTAGAAAACGTAAGGAATTACGTAACAAGAAATAACTTAACAGGAGAAATATATGACGGGGGCATCCGTATCATCCACATCATCCACATCCCTCTCTACTGTGCAGGCTGTAGGAGATGGTGTCAGTTTTATTACAGCACCGGTTAATTCATTACTTTCCAGTGAAGCGGTCCAGACAACATCACAAAAAGTGATTCAGTTCATATCTAACAATAAAAGCTGGCTATTTTGTGCTGCTGTTGCCATTCAGTTTATAACCGCTCCAGTTGTATGTGTACTGACATTTGCTCTTGGGTATTGGGCATTTGACAAGGAATTCATTGTTAATCCTGGTGAGAAACGGTTTCGTACCGATTCACTCCTCAGCACAACCCACCGAGAAGTTGCCTGCCTTGTGAGCACCATTGTGCTGCGGTTTTTAATTAACCCTGTTGTTGCTACCGTTGTCGCCGGCTTTCTCGCAGGCTGCTATATCAAGAAGCTCTGCGAAGCAAGAGGTGAGCTGCCACGTGAGGTGCCATCTGAGGTGCCGACAACGTAGGTGGTGTACGTCATGTGCCATTTTCCTAACGGAAAATAGCACATGACAAATCTTGTATCGCTACTACCGCAGCTCTGTTTTTATTTGCACACCTAACCCCCACGTTTCGCCGGCCGTAGCGCGGACGCGCTACGGCCGCGCTCCACGCCATACTTTACCACACATCTTTAATAGTGGCGTAAACCCAAAGGCTGGAGTGATGCCAACTTAAAGAAACTTGTAACCAATCAGAACCGAGCCACGGTAGTGGCGGAAGCTCATTAGCCCCGCGTGCAGTGAAGGCTGCGCGCATCGCGCGCGGGCCGAACGGAACGTGGGGTTGGGAAACGGGTAAAAAAACAGAGCTGCGGTAGCAGCGACACACAAATGTATCTCCAATTCCGTATTCAATACCCCGGTCTTCATGCCGCGAAGCGACATTGAAGACCAGGGGAACAATCAATAAATTCCGATAAAAATGTGTCCAAGTCCGTGAGAGTCATGGCCTTAGCCTGATGCGTATGGGGCTAATCAATGCATATATTGTTGTTGCAGATACAATTCTGTTTCGCTGCTACCGCAGCTCTGTTTTTATTGATACTTCATAAACCCCACGTTCCCTCGGTCGTGCGCATGGCGCACGCCCTCAGTCACGCGGGGCTAGAGCTGCAATTTCGCCACTACCGTGGCTCGGTTTTGATTGGTTACAAGTTTCTTTAAGTTGACACCGCTGGGTCTTAGCCTGATGCGTATGCCACTACCGTGGCGGGGGCTATGGCACTTGTGCATATTTTTGTTTCCTTATCTCTTGCAATAAAAATTAAAAATTTAATATTATTAGGTTAGAGGTATTCACTATGAACACACAGCATGTTGAAAGTGGTGGGGGTACTGCCCTACCGCCGCCAAATACACAAGTACCAAATACACAAGTACCAAGTACACAAGGGGCACCGCCGCCAACGACACCCTTGCAGCCTATAAGCACGCCATTAGACGTATCGACTATCCGGCAAGGCTCTCCTATTCCTGTGCAAAGCCCAATACAGCCGTCATCCCCTCAGCCACCGAGTACTATTGCTCAAATTGCTATTGACTCTGTCCGGCAAGCAAGTACACCGCCAAGTATAGTGGAAGAAGATGATGATGAATATCGTCAACATGGCGAGTTACTACGCAACGAGTTCGAATCTCCCGACAACACTACAACGCAAATTTTTGAAAATGTAATGCAGCATTTGGAAATTATTGCGCCTGATGTTGATTTACTTCGTGTTGTGGAATATGCTAAAAAGTCTTTCGCCGATCAAAATCAACCCATTCCTCCAAGACTTACGGAACTCGAAAACATGTTAACGGAAGTGAAAGCGATTGCTGACACCCAAGATGCTTCACTCCAAATAGCGCGCATTATTGCACTTGGGTGTCGCACTCCAGATAAAGCCCTTTTTGAAACTATAGTACGCAAATCTTTAGTGCCGGAACTACGTGATAGAATACCAACTATCTTTTCCATAGCACATGCAGTGAGTGCAAACCACCCCCAAGCTGCTCAGTTACAACTGAGACAAATAAGGGCTGCAGACCCAGAAGGAGCTACGGCAATACTCAATGCTCTTTGGGACGAGCCTCATTTTCAAGAAAGCCTGACTCTGCAAAATGCACTGATAAAGTGTACAAGGGACTATTCAGCCCCCACACGCACATGGATTGCACAGGCCATACAAGAAGGGGAAGACACATGTAATTTCATTGCCAAAGCTTTGGGCGCAGATGACCCTCTTGTGGCACGCTTTACCCAGATTCACAGTGCCACTAGAAGTATCAAATTTGAATCCTCTGCCACTTTAACACAACCACAACTCTGGCAACTTGCTGCTTTTATTGAAAATACTGTAGAGCCTACTGATACACTCGCACATCATTACTTTTCCTCTTCAGAGCATAGCATCGCGAGAGATGTGCAGTTTGATTGGCAGCAGCGAACCGTTACTGTCATTTCACGGCCTGGTATTTCAGCTGTTCAGGCAAGTGGCACCTACAAAAAAGTAATAAGTGCTGTGATTATCCCTCTGCAAAATCGCAGCGTCGATGCTATCACTCAAGCTGTGCAGTTAACACCGCGATTACCTACTGATAAAACTGAGCGTCTCAATCTTAGAAATATCATACGCGAGCTACCATTTTATGAAGCACTGCGCGATGTGGATGGAGTGGCACGCCTGCATACTATTACATGGTTCCCAACAACTGCACGGCAAGGGACTCAAGCGCCAGAAACAACCCTCAGCCTCATTTTAAATAGAGCAGACCGTGGTACTCTTAAAAACGTCATAGAAACCGGAACTACCGCAACCGAACGGAGTAATTTTACCAGACAATTCGTGCACACCGCTGCTGCAATGGAGCGACGCAATGTATTCCATGGAGATTTAAAACCAGAAAATATACTTGCCGATAGCCAAGGACAGCTGCATATAACTGATTTTGGACTCTCTAGCTTTCTTGGGCCTAACGAACCATTCACAAGCTTTCCTCTGAACAACGATAATGCATATGGAGCATGGTGGTATAGCCCTCCAGAACTTCTCAGGAGGCGCGTACCTCCAATGCAGCCTGCAATAACACAAGATCCTACTATGCGCCCCGTGCATTATAAAAAAATCGAAAGCTGGGTCAGAGGGTGCATTTTGTTTGAAATGTATTTTGGACGTCCTGAGTGGGTCTCTACTCTCTTCAGCACAACTTACCCTCCAAACTTAAGTGATAGTGCAAGATCGCGCATGGAGAACGAATATACTAAAGAAGTGGTTGCGCTACGGGAGAGACTTGCTACAATCCCCGTAGTACAAAAAACAGAAGAACAGCACATGCAGTGGGTAATTTGTATGCTCATGCATCATAATGTTGATAGCCGCTGGACGATGGAAGAAGCAGAGGCATACCTGCAACTACACACCACACAAAGTACTACCGCTCAGGCCGCTCCTACTCAATCTACCCCTACTCAAACTGCTGTCCAGACCGCTTCCCCAACCACCACCACTGAGTTTGTACTCTCACCCCCATCCACCTCAATAGCCTCGACCCCTGTCCAGACCGCTTCTACTCAATCTATCCCTACTCCCCTCTCACCCTTACTCACCCCGATACCCTCAACTCCTGTCCAGACCGCTCTTACTCAAACTGCTGTCCAGACCACTTCCCCAAACACCCCCACTGAGTTTGTACTCTCACCCCCATCCACCCCAACAGCCTCGACCCCTGTCCAGACCACTTCTACTCAATCTATCCCTACTCCCCCCTCACCCTTACTCACCCCGACACCCTCAACTCCTGTCCAGACCGCTCTTACTCAAACCCCTGTCCAGACCGCTTCCCCAACCACCACCACTCAACTTGTACCCTTATTTACTCCACCAGCCTTGTCGGATGCTTATAGGCAAACAAGAATTGGCAATTTATTAACACTAGAAGAGCCCGACCCACCAACACGCTCTGCCTTAGAAGAAGCTGCTGCACATCTTGAAAATATACAAAATCCTGCTATAGTCGAAAATGTATTCAGGCAGTTACCACTTCATGCTGCAATATATTTGTTCTTGGAAATCCACAACGCAACTGCTCACACAACAGGCGAGCGTATCTTGCGCGAGAGAGCCAGAGGCAATACAGAAACAACCACTGAGCGCAATACATGTACCCAGATTGTCACTACACTACATAACCTGAGTAGGGAGACAACCCAGTCTTCTGGAAATGCCCATTTACGTGCCTTGATACACGGAAATACAGAAGCTGTTGAGCAGCTAAGCTCGATATTTCATGAAGAAGTCGAGGAACAGGAGTGGTAGATTTGGTTTCCGGACTAGAATTCACCACGGTATGATTGTTCACCCAATGCGTGAAAGTACCATAGCCTCCGCCACGGTAGTGGCGGCTGGTGTTAGCCCCGCGTGACTGAGGTCGTGCGCCATGCGCACGACCGAGGGAACGTGGGGTTCAGAATGCATAAACGAAATTGCGCCACGGTAGTGGCGCCTGAAGAATGGTTAACACAAGAGTGAGTTTACAAGTTATATTAATAATTAATTTTAACTCAGCGCAAAAAAAAATGCCTCGATACTCGTGTTAAGACCTGTTTTTTTTGCTTATTTCTTCAGCATGCATTTGTATTACCCTAATATATCGAAAAACCCTTTTTGGCTAAGATGCCCTGTGACGTACTCTGAAAGTCTAATATTGCAGCAACAATGTGGTGAAAAATAGCCTCAACAAGCACACTATGAATTTGTTTTATACTACGATTAACATATAATCTTCGCTCCACATTTGGGCTAACACTCTTCATGCGCCGCTACCGCGGCGCGGATCTTCTTTCGATCCCCCAACCCCACGTTCCCTCGGTCGCACGCAATGCGTGCTTCCTCGGTCACGCGGGGCTAACACCAGCCGCCACTACCGTGGCGCGATTTCGCCCAGACCTTAATCACCAATGCCTACAGCACCCCACACGCCTCTGACAAGCTCTCTCTGTAAGCTTTCTCCTGTAGCTCTCCCTGTAAAAAAAGCTCCCCAAACGTTCTCCCTCAACACGCTAAGCACCCCACACGCCTCTGACAAGCTCTCTCTGTAAGCTTTCTCCTGTAGCTCTCCCTGTAAAAAAAACTCCCCAGACGTTCTCCCTCAACACGCTAAGCACCGCACACGCCTCTGACAAGCTCCCTCTGTAAGCTTTCTCCTGCAGCTCTCCCTGTAAAAAAAAGCTCCCCAGACGTTCTCCCTCAACACGCCAAGCACCGCACACGCCTCTGACAAGCTCCCTCTGCTATGCCGAGTTTGCGAGGCATAGCAAAGGAAGCACACCCGCCACCCATTGCCTACACAGCTCCCCCTCTATCGCACACACCACTTGGAGCTGCTTGTCCCCATGAGGCCATTTCGCTATTGCTTCTTGCATCTCTCGAAGATGCTCTTTTTCTTCCAGCAAAATTGATCGCACATGCACTCGTGAGCCAGCTTTCTTCAACGCTTCGTCATAAATGGGATAGAGCTCCGCAGCACGAAGTTCAATAGCATAGGTGACAAATAAATATGCACCCTCTTTTATATCTCCAATGAACGTCCCCTTAAGATAGCGGCACGCTTGTATATCAAGTTGCGGCAAATATCGCATCGCTGCCATTCCACCAAGAAGCTCTGATGGCGTATAACCATCTAAATGAGCTTGAGAGACCTTTTTAATCTGCCGTTTTAGATAGTGAGCATGCCGAAATTCCTCCGCTGCATGCTTGAGCATCTCTTCCTTCACAAGAGTAGGATGCTCGCACGCAGCAATTTTTCTTGCCCCCACGTTTTCAAGAAAGGACAAGGTATTGAGCCATTTGGCATGCAGCACATCATTCTCAATAACTGCCTTCACAATATACCTCAAAGGCTCTTCAAAAGAAATAAAACCATTCATAGACTTTCTCCAATTTTATCATAAATATAACTAAGCTCAGCCTCCTGGATACAATAAGGAGGCAAAACATACAAAACATTGCCCAAAGGACGAAGCAGAATTCCTCTTTCTAAAAAAAATTTATATAAGCGATTTCGTATGGGATGAAAGTAGGAGCCATTATCTACCTTAAATTCGAGTGCAAGGCATGTTCCTAAGCTACTAAGTCTTGCAAGTCGTGGATGATCCCGCCATGTATGACAAAATGCTTGGTGGAGTGCTTGGATAGTCTGTCTTTGATGCGTACACTCCTCTTCTAGAAGTAAATCCAGACTTGCAAGGCTGGCAACGCAGGCAAGAGGGTTGGCAGTATAGGAGTGTCCATGTAAAAAGGAATTGCCAGTACCTGAATTGCCAGTCCCTGGATTGCCTGTTTTTGTAAAAGCTTTATACACTTCCTCCGTACACGCCGTAGCACCAAGTGGTAAAAACCCGCCTGTAATCCCCTTTGAGAGGCAGATAATATCGGGCTTTTCGACAAGTTGGTCGCAGGCAAAAAGCGTCCCTGTGCGCCCAAATCCCGTCATCACCTCATCAGCAATAGTGAGCACCCTATACTCCTTGCACCGCTGCAGCAACCTATCAAGGCCATGCGGAGGATACATAATCATGCCCCCCGCAGCAAGAATAAGAGGCTCAAATAGAAAACAGGCGACATCACCTCTTTGAAGATGCTGTATGAGGCACTGTTCAGACACATCCTCGAGGCCAGCAAGTGGCGGTTCTATGGAGACAACTTCAAAAAGGTGGCTCCAAAATGGCCTGTTAAAGGCATTTTTTCCTGCTGCAGACATAGCACCAAAGGTATCGCCATGATAGCCATGCTTAAAACTAATAATTCTCGATTTGGGAGCGCCTTGATTATACCAATACTGCAAAGCCATCTTAAGAGCGACCTCAACGGCAGTAGAGCCATTATCAGAATAAAACACCTTAGACATCCCTCCAGGCAAGTATGAGAGAAGCCTCGAGGCCAAGCCGGCGGCTGGAGCATGGGTAAAACCGGCAAAGATGACATGCTCGAGCTCTTTGGCTTGTGCGTGTATTTTTTCGATAATATAGGGATGGGCATGACCATGGAGATTCACCCACCAGGATGAAATGGCATCGATATAACGCCTCCCATCCTCGCCATAGAGATATACGCCCTTGCCACGCACAATAGGAATAGGCGGCTCTTCAGTTATAGTAAAGGGATGCCAGACCACTGTTGCGCTAACCTCTCTATAGTTTCATGGTTTATATATGGTAGTGGAAGCACTCTTCCAAGATAGGGCACTTGTGAAATCTCCAGAATCGCTGCCTCACTATCCGGATTTGGCTCGCCATTAAAAACAATGCCAGCAATAGAGACTCCCCGCTCTTTCAATGCATGCACCGTAAGTAGAGTATGGTTAATGCTTCCAAGATAGTGTCTTGAAACCACCACCCATAAACCTGCCCAGCTAGCACAAAGATCGATGTTCATACTCTGTGTAGTAAGTGGCACAAAAATTCCTCCCGCCGTTTCTATGATGAGCGGCCGCTGTGTTTCTGGTACAATAATCGATGATAGAGCAATCGCCCGGTTCTCTAAACGCGCCGCATGATGAGGCGATAGCGGCGCTTGAAAAGAATATGCCGGCGCATGTACCGTGTGTTTTGAGAGATCCAGTAATTTTTTCATTACAGCAGTATCACTCTCTATTTCTTCCCCGCACTCAATAGGCTTCCAATAATCGCCCCCCACGCATACTGTCAAAATAGCAGCAACTACGGTCTTGCCCACTTCCGTGCCACAGCCGGTTACAATAATTCTCTGCATAGAATGGTAAGCTCCTCCCGAGTGTTAAACGCATGCAGACAGATACGAAGCCGCTCTTCTCCTCGGGCAACTGTGGGCGACATAAGAGGGCTCACATCAAAGCCACAAGCACGCATCTTCAACGCTGCTTCTCTTAGCGCACGATTACCAGGACAGCGTATAAACTGAACTTGTGTTCTCGAAGCACGCTCACATAATGAAGAAAATACAGCAATCAATTGATAGATATGATTTCTCTCTTTCTCCATATACGGAAAGCGCTCATAACTTGCTCTGATGGCATGAAGGACACACAAAGGGAGCGCCGTTGTATAGATAAATGGCGTTGCAAAATTAATAAGCCCCTCTTTAACGAAAGCGCTTGAAAGAATGCAGGCCCCAAAGGTGCCAAGGGCTTTTCCAAAGGTCACAACATGTGCAAAAACTGCCTTTGTAAGGCCCAAATGTGCCACCAGACCACGCCCCTGTGGGCCCCACACCCCTGTGGCATGTGCTTCATCAACAATGACATGGGCGCCATAACGAGCAGCAACTTCACAGATGGCCTCAAGAGGAGCTATAGAACCATCAGTAGAATAGATAGACTCCACGCAGATAAAACAAGTGCCCTTGCTAGAGCTGTTTTTAAGTCTTTTTTCAAGATGCATGCAGTCATTATGACGAAAGGCAAATGCCTGCGCTCTACTTAGGCGAATCCCATCACGAATAGAGGCGTGCACCGCAACATCAAAAAAGATGGCATCCTGCTCCCCTGCAACCGTCATCATCAAAGCGAGATTGGCCATATAGCCGCAGTTACAGAGAAGCGCTGCTTCATAGCCATGAAAGCGAGCAAGGAGCTCTTCTATCTCAAAAGCCAGCTGAGAGTTTCCAGTAAGCAAACGAGAGCCAGTAGCACCGCCTCCCGTAGTTGTCCCCATTGATTTTGCAAGTCCAAGATAGTCATTAGAGGCAAAATCAATAAGATTATAGTGGCTGGGCTGCAATGTGCGCAGGTTGCCTGCCTTTTTGCGGCTGGAGAGCCGCTCTTCAAGAAATGCTGTCATTTTTTGTAAGCCCCAGAAGCTGAAACATTGCCTCATCGTGATCAGGCGAAGTATTGGCAACAGTAAGCAGCTTTTCGCCAATAAAGATGGAATTAGCACCTGCAAAAAAAGAGAGCGCCTGCTGCTCATAGCTCATGGCTATACGGCCACACGAGAGTCGAATCATCGACTTCGGGAGCACACATCGTGCAACGGCAATGATGCGTAGTACATCCCATGCAGAAACAGCCGATTGTCCCTCAAGAGGCGTCCCAGCAACTGCGCTGAGTTGATTGATAGGCACCGATTCTGGATGGGGCTTGAGTGTAGCAAGAGTCAAAAGCAGCTGCAAACGATCCTCGACCGTCTCCCCCATCCCTACTATGCCGCCACAGCACACTTTTAGGCCCGTCTTGCCAACAACATCGAGTGTACGTAGCCTATCCTGATAGGTTCTGGTAGTGATGATGGTTTTATAAAATTGCTCAGAGCTATCTAGATTATGATTATAGGCATAGAGTCCTGCACTTTTTAACCGCTCCGCTTGCGGCTCTGTAAGCATACCAAGGGTACAGCATACCTCTACGTCTAATTCGGCAACTGCCTTGATCATGGCAAGCACCTCGTCAAATTGCTTGCCATCACGAACAGAGCGCCATGCAGCTCCTAAACAGATACGCGTTGCTCCTCTTGCTATGGCCTCTTTGGCAAGCTGCAGAACTTGGGGACGCTGCATCATGGGCTGCGCTGCTACTGCCGTTTGGTATCGAGACGACTGCGCACAATATTTACAATCTTCAGGACAGCCTCCCGTCTTAATGGATATCAAATTACATACCTGTATATATCCTGATGTATGAAACTGCACATGCAGATGATGTGCCTTCGAAATAAGTGCAAACAGCGGCAAGTCGTATAACGCCCTGAGCTCCGTAATAGTCCAATCATATCTCATAACTTCACCTCTTTTTTTTTATAATAAGTGTATTCCCTTTCTCCCATGTATCACAAGCAAAAATCAGCGCATTTGGCGCTCTTGTAAACTATAAAATAGGTTACAAAACCTAAAATGTATGTTGAAAATAAGCCGATTGGCAGGTATGATTAAACCTATTAGTAGTTTATAAAAACTAAAAATAAGGTTGATTTTTTATGCTCGAGGCGCTGACTGGCAATAAAAATGTGACAAGGATCCTGCTCTTTATTTTTGTGAATGGAAAATGTTATGGCTCGCAACTCCACCGCTGCTTGCACGTACCACTTACCCCCCTACAAAAAGCGCTGACGCGGCTAGAAAAAGGAGGCATTATCACCAGCTACCATGAGGGCAAAACACGGCTATATCAGTATAATCCGGCTTACCCGCTTCTGGGAGAGCTCGAGCTCCTGCTCAAAAAAGCGTATACACTGCTAAGCGCAGAAGAGAAAAAGGCCTATTATGTTGTAAAAGATGATCTCAAGACGTCTATCGCTATCGTTGAAAGTAAAGGGAAAATCGTGCTTAGCTTTTGGGAGAAGCTCCAAAGCGTGACCGCACTTACCTTTCATGCTAAGACAGCATCGAAAGAGGCAAAAGAGAGAAGCAGAAAGGGGCAAGGACATGTGGTAGTGACCAAAGAAGGCGCTAATGTACTCATCTTTCATGAAAAAGGAACATGGCACAGTAAGGACGGAACCGAAGTGGATTTTAGTAATGTGTTTAGATGGACTTTAGATCGTCATAGAGCTGTAATAGCGCTCGAACATCTTCGCCAAGGGCCTCAGTATCCTGTATTTCTTTTTCATCTGGCCCCTTTCAATACACAGTGTCTTGTCTCAGTTGATTCTCACCTCTGTGAGGGCGATACCTATTTTGGACAGATGGGTGCTGACCCAAAGAGCCTGTCACTACATGTGCGAGGGATTGGTCCAAAAAAGGATGAAGAAATGAATTATTACTATAACGCCATGCGCGCATTTTCCTGACGGAAAATGGCACATGGCGAAAAAGCCACTTGTGTAAATTGACAACTGTGCTATAGTAGAGGTAAAGAGTTTTGGGCTCTGATCAAAAAAATCAGCCCCGCAATAGTCCAGCAGCAAGAAGCCTGCAGCAAGAGGCTCTAAGGAAAATGAATATGAACAATTTAGCAGAATTTTTAGGATTGTTTGCCACTATCGTTGGCGGAATAGCATTTATTTATAAAGAAATGAAAGAATGGAGAAGAGAAGCAAGAGAAGAACTGCAACGACAGATCGAGCGTACAGATAAAGAAATACAGCTCCAAAGAGAGCAAATAGAGAAAGAAAGCACTCAACGAGAAGAAGCTATACAGCTCCAAAGAGAACAAATGGAGAAAGAAAAAACTCAACGAGAAGAAGCTATGCAACTCCAAAGAGAGCAAATGGAGAAAGAAAGAATTCAAAGAGAAAAAGAGCTACAACTCCAAAGAGACCGCATGGAAGAAGAAATGAAGCTCCAAACTCAAAGATCCGATAAACTCTATGAAATGTTCATTGACTTATTGAAAAACCCACTACCAAAAACGAATCCATAATTCACAGAGCAGCTATCTCGGCATCGAGATAGCAAGCAAGTTCAGGGCAGCGATCGCGTAGCCAAGTATCAAGAGGACGTGTAATCTTACGAATGTCTGCAGTATACGCCTTCGGCAGTTTTATGTTGTCACTCAGTTGCAAGCCACCCACATCTATAAAATAGGCCTGTGTTCCAAGGCAGCCAGCATTTTTATGAAGATCAGGATCATGGTCGTGGATACCCTTACGACTTCTTGCAGCCATAAGCTGCACTAAGGAATGAAGAAATGCACGGGCCTGATCGTGTTTTTTTTCTTGAATCCACTGCTCAAGGGTAGGAAAGATAAGAGCTCCTTTTTTTTGCACAAGAAAACCATGCTGTGATAAATCTATAGTGTAGGTGCGCCCAATTTTATCCGTAAAGGTAACATTTTGATGATAGAGAGATGAGGGATATATCTGCAAAAAATAGAGCCCACACTCCTCCTGTAACATAGAAGCGGCAATGGCATAACTATTGAGTGTCGCTTTCGTCTTTTTCCATCGTTTGGCAAGCTGCGCTTGTCGATACTCTTCTAAAGGACCATATAACGAAAGATCTTCAAGCCAAGGAAGCGCTCGTAAATGATAACTCTTAAAAAGCTTCAAGACATACTGCCCATCAAGACTTTGAAAAACATAGCTTTGTGAACCTTTCCCAAGATAGGAAAAAGGCTGCGCACATATAGTTTGCAAGGTAGTGAGCACTTCAGACGTCGGCTCTGGTGTTGTAACACCAATATGAGGAATGGTATTTTCAATACGCTGTAAACTAAATCCCCCCGAAGAGGCGTAATACCCAATACGGCAGGCTGCTAGCACTAGAAAAAGACATAAGGCGAGATAGCGTGTTTTCATAGTTATAAGCAATTATACGTCATGTAAGACTTTTCCTGCAGGAATTATTGATTGTTCCCCTAGTCTTCATGCCGCAAAGCGCATACGCATCAGGCTAAGGGATATTAGTATAACAAACGTTATAGCTGATACAAGCCATGGTTGCTTTTTTTTACAGGGAGAGCTGCAGAGACCCGCGACGGTTTGGGATGTTCGATGCATTTTTTCGCTGAAAGCGAAAAAGTCCAGACATATAAAAATAGACTGACAAATTTATTTGTCAGTCTATTTTTATATGTCTGGACTTCAACGAGCATGCTCGTTGAAAATGCATCTTTGTTGCTTCTTATAAGCCCATAATAATCCCTTAGCTTTCTCTCTAATCTCTCTACCCAAATCTTTATTACCAATGCATCTAGCACCCCACACGCCTCTGCCAAGCTCTCTCTGTAAGCCCTCTCCTGCAGCTCTCCCTGTGAAAAAAATGTGCCAAAGCCTGTGAGAGCCATGGCTTTATACAGATCTCTTAGCTCTCTAATCTCTCTGCCCAGACCTTTATTACCAATGCCTTTAGCACCCCACACGCCTCTGACAAGCTCTCTCTGTAAGCTTTCTCCTGTGGCTCTCCCTGTAAAAAAAAAGTCCCCACAACTTGTAACTACCAAAACCCTAAGATCCTGCGTCATCTCCGTGCTCTCCTCTAAACTCCTTGTTCTCTTGCTACCCAGGACGTTAGCCATTACTTCTGGAAGTTATGTAACGGGCTCGGGCACGAAAATTCAGGCGAACACTCAACATCGACCCAGAAAAGAGGAATCTCAAACTTCGCTCCTCGAGCTACCTTCACAATATCTTTTTCGGTGCACAAAAGAGCTATGGCTCCCTGTGCTGCGCACCTTTCGCTAAATCCTCGAAGACGCCTCTCGTCGATGGCATCATGATCTCGAAGAAAGAGCTCCTCCACACATACAAACCCAGCAGTGCTCACAAGTCTCGAAAATGCAGCGGGCTTTCCAATAGCACAAAAAAGCCCTACCTTGCCGCCTTGAAGCAACACTTTATTCCCCTCACTATCATATACTCCTTTGAATATAAGTTTTGTTTTTAAAATAGGCGCTTGAGTATAGGGCCGAATAGCTTGTTCTATCTGCGCACAATCAACTCCTGGCACATCACTATGGTGGAGCACAATAAGATCAGCGCGTTTCAGGCTCGAAGGTGGCTCTCGAAGTAATCCTCGGGGCAATAAATAGCCATAGCCGAAGGGATTTTCGGCATCAAGAACGACAATTTCAAAATCGCGCTGTATTTTCAGATGTTGCATGCCATCATCTAAGATAATAATCTCAGCGTGGGCCTCTTTTGCAAGCTTGGCCGATTGGACACGATCTTTACCTACAATGACAAGGGCATCGGGTATCTTTCTTGCAAGCAAGCATGCCTCGTCCCCTACTTCTTTTGGGCTGCTCGCTGCAGACACAATATGGGGCGTAGCTGAGCGAGCTGCTTGTGAACGATATCCACGGGTCAAAATAGCCACTTTTTGCCCCCGAAACATGTTGGCAAGCCAAATAACGAAGGGAGTTTTGCCAGTGCCTCCACACGCAATATTGCCAACACTTATGGTGTAGAGTGGTGGTAGATCACGCCGCTTGTAGCCGTTAAGATATAATTTGGTGCGAAGAAGCGAGACTGTACAAAAGACAAGACTACACAGCCAAAGCAAAAACCGCACTGACGCCCACAAACATCCCTTACGCTGCTTAGAAATAATTTCGAAATAAAGCATGCGCTTACGTCTGAAACAAATGCATTTCGACTAAATCGATAATAATATGCATGGCGCACATATGGGCTTCTTGCGCGCGATCTGAGGTAGTACATCCTGTAATCAGAAGCTCATGATCGGCAACTCCCTTGGCCTTACCGCCATCCTTACCCAAAAAAGAAACCGTGCTCAGTCCCATCTCTTTTGCCTTTTCAAAGGCTCGTAGAATACTTGCAGAATTGCCTGATGTTGTCAGACCAATGAAGACATCGCCATGCTTACCATGTGCTTCTACTCCTCGAGAGAATATCCATTCATATCCCATATCATTGGCAGTACATGTTATATGCCCGGGCTCAGAGAGAACAATTGCAGGCAGTGCCTGACGCTTCGCGCAGAAAAAACCCGTAAGCTCCTCTGCAAAATGCGCTGCATCGCATAGGCTGCCGCCATTGCCCGCAACAATCACCTTTCCTCCTCGTATGAAGGTGGTTGCTAAAAGCTTAGCAACCCCTTCTATAAAGCTCAGGTGAGACTCAAGCTTGAGTTGTTCAATGACAGAGAGGGCACTTTCAAGATGCCCTTCTACACGCTTGCGAATATGTATCTCGCTTGCACTTGTTTGTGTTAAGGAAAATTGCATATTAAATTATCTTTTGCAATATACGACTTTTTGCTGTTGTTGCCCTTCAGGCAACAATATTGGAACCATCAATCTGACCCAGGGCGTTGCCCTGGGCTGTTACAATTTTTGCCCTTTGGGCAAAGAAAAGGCTACGAACCCTTGCAATTCGAACAGCTATAAGTCGCACATCGCGTTATCTTTTAACAGCAAAGCTTTTTACCGCTTTTTCAAAAGAGTGTTTATATACTGAAAAGGCATCTTGGGTTGTGATAAAATGGAGGCAATAGAGAGAGCCCTTAGACGCAATAATATAATTCGCATGCTGCAGCTTTGCATTTTTATCAGTATGCATAGCTATAAAATAGGGGGTTTTCCCTTTCTTTAAATCAATGCTTCCTCTTTTGACCACTTTACGGTTTTGAATGCCTTTTTGTTGTTTCCAACCCTTAATAATGGCATCCATCAAAATCCATCTTCCCAGACCACATTGTTTAAGACGATGCACCATGCATGCCGCAGTACCCTCACTCGTTATCCACCCTCTCACTGTACTCACCTTTTTATTGAGATTACCTTGTGAGTTAATGTAGACGATTTTTAATTTAACATTTTTGATTTGTGTAAATGGCATGCGCTCATAATTTCCAGGCAGCTCAATGGAATACTCTGGAAATGATCGCTTTTTACCTTCACCATGTAAGGCAAAAGTACAAGACAAGCATAGCAGTACACTTAACACATATTTTAGCATAGATTCTCCAAGTTTTGTTCTACTACCCGAGGTAGTAGAACAAATAACATTTTTACAAGTTCGTGCCCAAAAATCTGAGCTCAATTGTACCGCTTATAGCTCTTTTCGGTCATGATAATTCTGATGATATTTTTCTGCAGGATAAAATATGGAAGCGGGTCGCAGCTCTGTAGTAATGGAAAGACCCTGTTTTTGTAGCTGCTGCATGACGTTTTCTGCAATGCGGCGCTGCTCATCAGTAAGATAAAATATCGCAGATTGGTATTGCTCCCCTCGATCTGGCCCCTGAGCATGCTTTTGCGTCGGATCATGAATGCTAAAAAAATATTTTAATATTTTTTCGTAATTGGTTAGTTTTGGGTCGAAAACTACTTCTATAGCCTCACGATGCCCTGTGAGGCCGCTGCACACCTCTTCATATGTAGGCTCTACAACATGTCCTCCAGTATAGCCAACCATTGATCGTATGACGCCAGGAAGTTTTTTCATAGCACTCTGTACGCCCCAGAAACAGCCTGCGGCAAAAATTGCCCTATGGAGCCCATCAGGCGCGTGTGCAGGAGTAAAAGAGAGTGATGCGGAATTGACACAATGGCGTAGATTTTTTGCAGTGTAGTTCTCTCCTGCAAAAACATGCCCTAGATGTGCTCCACAGCGAGCACATACAATTTCTTCGCGGACACCATCTTGGTCAATATGCTTTTTTACACTATCTGCAATAGCATCATCAAAACTTGGCCAGCCGCAGCTCGATGCAAATTTATCGTTCGACAAAAAAAGCGGCGCATCACAGCGTCGACACAGATACACCCCTGGCATAGAAAATGGAGCAAAACGCCCGGTTCCGGCAGGCTCTGTCCCCTTGTGGACAATAATATGCTCTTCTTGCGGGGTTAACGAATGATATCTTCTCATAACTTCATCTCCTATAAAAATTACCATAGCACAAAAAATATATTTTCTGTATAATAATTAAAGAGTTTTAGTATTAATGTGTTTTTTTAAATTATAATCAAGGAGTTTTTTATGTCAATGTCAGTATTTACAGCTTCAAGTTTTTCTTCATTTCCATATAGTTCATCAGCCTCATCCAGTGCACCTGTAGTGGATTGTCGTGATCATGGGCGTTCATTAGCAATAGCCCAATGTGTGGTAATCCTTGCAAATAAAGATTGCACGCTTCGCCTCATTGAGGAAGTGAGAGCATCACGTAGCCAGAACCCAGTCAATGTATTTGGTCAGACAATCATGGATACAACGCAAGACAATCCCTATAGCAATATGCAGTCAGTACATCTTGATGAGATATTACATAGAATAGCATTTGTAAGACATAACGTACAAGATAAGCTGAACCGTTTACGTAACGAGGAAGACGAGGAAGAAACAATGCCCCTTCAGCCTGTGAGTACCAGTTCTTCAGTTTCTATAAGTAGCAGCTCAAGTTTTAGTCTCCCTCCAAGTACTGCACTAAGTACTGCACCGACAACTGCAGCTGTATTTTCGCGCATACGTCGATCGGATTGCTTATCCAGTGTTGACTCGGATTCGGATGAGGAAAGACCTCTAAAACGCACTCACCTATCAGAGAGCGATACTGCCGTATGTAAATCAAATCACGAGACGCTTTTTGGACAGAATAGCAGTGGTACATCCCTCAGTACATCCCTCAGCACATCCCTCTCTTGCAGCAGTATATTTTCATCAATAATGGGCAGTAGTTCTTCTCAAGCTCCAAATAGCTTTTCAAGTAGTAGCTATTCCAGTAGCTCTAGCCCTTCTACAGGCAATATTGGCCCTTCATCAATTTGTGGTATTCGATCTCACGAGGAAGCCAAAATAGATACTGATTCGGAGGATGAGGCAACTCAAGCAACAACAAGAGCACTAAAGCGAATACGCTTAGGCAATAATACAAATGTATAACAAACTATAAAGAGGTTTTTATGTCAGGAACAATTTCGACAAATATATCGTCGTACAATTTACAACAAGAATCAGACTTTTATTTACGCAGTCTGGGGGATTCAGTTGATAATCTAGAACCAGTGAATTACTTTGATGCACTAGATATGGACTCACAAGAATACGAAGAGAGAGGCGATGATCCTATACGCCCTTCCTCAGAGGTAGACACAGTAGTCGTATCTAATAGTCGTAGCCTGCAAGGGCCATCTACCCTGCAGCTAGATAATATAGCGACAAAGATACAAGCACTGCGTGATCTTGCAAACCTTGAGGAAATAGAAGGCATCTCCCCTGCTCTTCTCGATACGCTATCGCGCAATCTTCACACATTATCACTCGACAGCAGGCTGCGTAGACGAAGCACGCTACTCTTACGAGAGCTCAGACAGCTATCCGATAAGCATCAGGTCATCACTACAAAAAGGCTAAGCTTGCTTCCAGTACGTGTACCACTGCTTGGCCCTGTTATTTCCTTAGAAGAGCGTGCAAATGCCTTTACATCACCTTTCCTCCAAAGTGGCTATAGAAAACTCAATACACAATTAAAAATGCGCATTGTTAGAGGCGATGGACATTGCCTCTTTCGATCAGTACTCACTTTTATGTTGGAAAAATTACTGCAAGACACACCTGTTGCTAGACAGCGAAAAATGGCACGGTTGGAGAGGATAGTGACTAACTATCATAAACCGACGCTTACGGAAAAATTTCGATTTTTTAAAAGCGCCGTGGAAAATGCAGTGACACGCGGTCGCTCTTTTGACACTATTGTATCTGAGCAGTCGACATCTGATCGATTGGTTAGCTTTTTGAGAGAGCTCGTCTGCGAATATAATAGAGTATCTGGCAATGACGTGTTCCATTCTCATGTAACTACGACCGGTAAAACCTTGAATGCCTACCTTGCAGATATGATGAATATGCGTATGGCTGTTGATGGCGATCAACCTGAAACACTGGCGCTCTCCAAGCTCTTCAACATAAACATATGCGTGGTGGACGTGAACAGTCATGGTAGACGCCCTATTGGCAATCACACCATGCAGTCATTTGTCCATTTTTCTGCTCACCCCGGTATGATGGAATGCTACCTCCTCCTACGCCCAGGCCACTATGATCTAGGGGTACCCCTCTACAACCAGCGCAATAACACCCCATCACCTGCACCAGCGCCAGCGCCATCACCTGAAGAAGAAGCTCGTGAGGTAGAACATGCCCGACGTCAGGCTCAGACCACTTCGCATTTTCTTGAGCATGCGAGGAACAGAGGGTTTTTGCAAACGCGATAATTATTTAATGCCATCTGCATCAGGCCATGGCCATGGCTCTCACAAGCTTTGACATATTTTTAACAGGGAGAGCTGCAGGAGATAGCTTACAGAGAGAGCTTGTCAGAGGCGTGTGGGGTGCTAAAGGCATTGGTAATCAAGGTCTGGGCAGAGAGATTAGAGAGAAAGTTAAGGGATTATTATGGGCTTAATAAGAGGCACTAAAAATGCATCGAACATCCCAAACCGTTGCCGGTCTTTGCGGCTCTCTCTAAAAAAAGCAACCCAGGCCATCACCACCAACACCCCAAGTCCCCCTAACGCCTCTGACAAGCTCTCTCTGTAAGCTATCTCCTGTGGCTCTCCCTGTAAAAAAAAGCAACCAGGGCTTGTATTAGCTATCATGTTTGTCATGCTAATATCCCTTAGCCTGATGCATATGCCGCTACCGCGGCACGGATCTTCTCTCGATTCCGCAACCCTCACGTTGCGAAAAATCTCTTGTCCTATTCACGCCTTTTCTTCATAATTAACGCGATGTGCGACTTTTTGCTGTTGTTGCCCTTCAGGCAACAATATTGGGGCACCGTCTGACCCAGGGCGTTGCCCTGGGCTGTTGCAATTGTCGCCCTTCAGGCATACGCGTCAGGCTAAGGCTGGAGTGGTGTCAACTTAAAGAAACTTGTAACCAATCAGAACCGAGCCA